>Ga0302250_1001385_pt1 | contig 18391 bp, 17 predicted proteins | sample AAG_RA_Asp_MG_FD_193536 | JGI IMG/M metagenome (GOLD analysis project Ga0302250, IMG submission 193536) | Enriched activated sludge microbial communities from anaerobic digester in WTTP, New Holstein, Wisconsin, United States - AAG_RA_Asp | ecosystem: Engineered > Bioreactor > Anaerobic >... | reverse complement strand
TCGGGGCCGAGGGGGCCCGGACCGCCGCCGAGGCCCTGGAAGGGGACCCGAGCGTCTCGGCGACTTCCGGTTCCCGGGGCGAACGGATCTTCCTCCTCCGGGGGTTCGACCAGCGCCAGACGACCGTGCTGCTGGACGGAACGCCCCTCAGCATCCCCCATGACGGGCAGGCGGACCTGGGCATGGTGCCGGCGGAACTGGTGGATCACGTGACCATCGTGAAGGGCCCCGCCTCGGTGGTCCATGGGCCCAACGGTCTGGGGGGCGCCGTCCACCTCGTGACTCGCCTTCCTGGAGAGGGGCCGCTGCTGGAAATCCTGGAGGAGTTCCGGGACTCCGCGACATTCCGCCTGGCGGGCTACCACGCGATGGAGGCCGGTCCCTGGGCCTGGCAGGTCTTCGGCGGTCTGGACCGGGTGGGGTCCTGGCCCCTGTCGTCCCGCTTCCGACCGACCCGGAACCAGGGTCCGGGGGACCGCCTTCTCAGCGACTCCCGGAGGATCCACGGCGGTGGCGGTCTGAGGTTCCGGGCCGCCCCCGGGCACGATCTCCGGCTGCACTGGATGGCCATCGAAGGGGACCACGGGGTCCCGCCCTCCACCGAGGAACTGCAACCCCGCTACTGGCGTTTCACCGACTGGCGGGTCTTCGGGGCCTCCCTGGTCCACGAAGGGGTGGTCGGCCGCCTGGGCATGGACGAGACGATCTGGGTGCGGCTCTACGACAACCTCCTGGACGCCTACGACGACGTCACCTGCACGACCCAGGAGAGCCACCGGGCCCTCCACTCCCGCTACCGGGACGAGCAGTTCGGGGGTCGGGTGCGCCTGCGATATCTCCTGGACCTTCCGCGCGATACGACCTGGACCTTCCGCCTCTGGTCCGGAGTCCAGCACGATCGCCACCGGCAGGACGATCAGACGCTGCAAGAATTTCCCGCCTGGTCCCGGACCCTGGTGACGCTGGCCCCCGAGAGCGAGTTCCGGTTCGGCCCCCGCTGGGGGGTCATGGCGGCGATCCAGGTGGACCTGGAAATCCCCGGCTCCCTGCCTCTCCAGGATCCGAAGACGACGGTTGGATGGGGTCCTTTGCTCTCGGTCCATTGGATGCCGGTCCACGCCCTCCGGATCCGAGCCACAGGGGCCCGCCGCACCCGCTTCCCGACGCTGAAGGAACGCTTCTCCGACGCCCTGGGATACCGGCTGCCCAACCCGAGCCTGCAACCCGAGTCGGCATGGCACGTCGGGCTGGACGTGTCGGCCCGGGCGTCCCGATGGGCGGAGGTCTCCGTGGCGGCCTGGGACGCCGAGGTGAGCGGCCTCATCGAACGGGTCGCCCTCGGGGGGGGCATCGACCAGTTGCAGAACCTGGGCAGGAGCTGTCTGCTGGGAGTCGACACCTCGGTGGACGTGCATCCCTGGCGCTTCCTGGAGGCCCGGATCGGGTATTCCTTCCTCCACGCCAGGCGACTGGACCCCGGCGCCCCCCATGCCGCGCTACCCTACCGCCCGACCCACCAGGGCATCGTCGCCGTCGCCTCGTCCCCCCTTTCCTGGCTGGAGGTATCGACCCAGGTGCGGATCGTGGGCCCCCGGGACTACCAGGACCCGGAAACCCGGGCCTGGGACCGCCTGCCGTCCTCGTTCACCTGGGATGCCCGCCTGGAGGTGCGCCTTTCGCGCTGGCTGGACCTGTGGGTCCAGGCCCGGAACCTCCTGGACGCGGACATCCAGTCCGAGCACGGGTTTCCCGAGCCGGGACGCCAGGTCTTCCTCGGCGCCCGCTTCCGGTCCCCGACGGATCGCCGCTGACCGGCCGCCGGGGAGATTCGGGCCACCGGGCCGGGGTCGCTAGAAGTTCGTGGCGGCCGCGATGCCGTCGGCCCCGTCTCCGCCAGGCTGGCCCAGGCTGAAGCCCCCGGCCCCGCCTTCGCCCCCGATTCCGGGATCGGGGAAGCGGTTGCCGTTGCGCCAGGCACCCAGGTCCGCCGAGCCCGCTCCCTCGACGAAGATGCCATAGACGGGTCCGCCGCAGCCGCCTCCACCGCCGCCTCCGTGGCCACCCCGTCCTCCGGTTCCGCCCTTGCCGCCCCGAAACGCCGGGTAGGTCCGGGAGGGCGGGTCGTAGCCTCCTCCGGCTGCCCCTCCCGGTGCCCCCGCTCCGCCGGCACCCCCGACGCCTCCGTTTCCACCGGCACCCCCGGGACCGCCGACCCCGCCGTAAACCTCGTTGTCCTCGATCCAGGGGATCGTCAGGGGCGCCTGGTCAAACACCACGAAGATCGTGAACGCGCCTCCCCCGCCGGTCCCGGCCAGGCCGGCCGCTCCCTGGCAGCCGCCGGATCCGCCGCCGCCGCCGGTGCCTCCGAAGTTGTCCCAGCCGAACCCCTTGGCGTTGCAGGAGGTATGGGACCATGCGCCCCCGCCCGATCCGCCTCCGCCTCCGCCGCCGCCGGGAGACCCGGAGGTCCCGTTCTGACCCACAGGAGGCACGAAGACGCCGTCGATCACCCGGCCCCCCGTGAAGGAACAGCCGGCGCCGGAAGTTCCGTCGGTTCCCGTCGTGCCATCCCTTCCATTGCCCCCCTCCACGGCACCCAGGGTCGAGTAGCCGTCACAGGAATAACTGGAGTGGAAGACGTCGCGACCCGGTGCGCCACCGCCTCCGGTCCCCGGATTGTTCGCCCCGGGAAGGCCATGCTCCGAAGCGATCGGAGGCTCCGGCGTGTCGTTGGTCCCGGCCACCAGTTGGGGACAGGTCCGGTTACCGCCGGCGCCTCCGGACACGTCCACCGAACCGCACTGGAAGAGGCCCGGAAGCCCCCCCGGGGACAGGAACTGGGTCTTGCTGGTGCAGTGTCCCGCGATGCCGAAGGCGTCCTGCACGTCCAGGGCATCGGTCCCTGGCAGACCCGGCACTCCGTTGCTCCCGTCCAGGCCATCCTCGCCCCGGGCCCCCGGTCCGCCCCGACCTCCCACCAGCAGGTTGTTCGTCACGCGCACCGTTTCGTCGCAGTTCCGCAGGTAGATGCCGTAGGAAGAGACCCCGGGACGCCGCTCCTGGAAGGCGAACACCGTAAATCCGTCGAAGACCGTCGTCCCTCTCGGACCTCCGCGGATGTCCATCCCATGGACGGCGCCGGGGCGGTTCTCCGAAGGCTCCGGAGCCATGATGGCACTCTCGTAGCGCGACACGTCGCGCACCCGGAAATCCGCGCTGTAGCCCCCATAGACGCCGATGCCCGGCGCCAGCACCACCGACTCCCGGTAGACGCCCGTGGCCACATAGACGTCCCGTTTCCCCTGCAGCACGGCGCCGATCACTCCTCCCATCACCGTCTGCTTCGGCTGCTCTCGGGTCCCGGGCCAGGCGTCATCGCCGTTGCGCGCCACGAAGATGGCCCGGGTCACGTCCCCGTCCACCCCGTCGCAGTTCACGTCCAGGTCGGTCGGGAATGCCGGGAAGTCGGCACCAGGCCAATCGTCGTCGGACAGCCGGTGGCACTCGCAGTCGTTCGGATTCTCATCCAGGTCGTAGTAGCCAAGGAGGCATTGCGGACCGCATCGCACGGGATCCACCGCGGTGTTGCAGACGCCGTTGGCATTCCCGAAGACCAGCAGCGTGCAGTCGTTCCCGCAGGCCCCGCAGTTCCGATCGCTCCGGTACTCCCCGTCCGGGTCCACGAAGCCCTCGTCGGTCTCGCCGTCGCAGTCGTCGTCGATCAGGTTGCACTCCTCCTCCGGGAGCCGACACTCGCTCCAGCCGTTCGCCGTGCAGGTCTCCTTCCCGTAGCAGGTGTATTCCGGTCCGTCACCGGGCTGGCGGGAAACGCTGCAGGGGCGCTCGAGGCCTGGCCGGGTCCCGTCGCAACTGCACGACCCCGTGGCCGGAATGCACTGCCGGAAGGTCCCGAAGTCCGTGCAGACGTACCCCGGAATCCTCGCATCGCAATCCCCCTGGACTTCGCAGGGAAGGCCGCAGAACGACCCCTCGCTGCCGAGGGGAACGCACCGGGCTCCCTGGACGATGCAGTTCTCGTCCACCAGGCAGGGCTCGCACAGCCGGGCCACGTCTGGAATGCACTGGAAGTCGTTCCACGGGAAGTAGCCCGGGGCGCAGGACTGGACCTTGCACATCGGCAGCGGACCGGAAGGATCACAGAAGGTCACCGCGTTCGGGAAGCCCTGTCCGCAACTGGCCCCGCAGGAGCCGCAGTGGGCGAACTGGACGTAGCGCCCCGTCTCGTCCACGAAATCGTCGTCCACCACCCCATCACAGTCGTTGTCCTGGTAGTCGCAGACCTCGACCTTCGGCGTCTCGGCCTGGCAGACCCACCCCATCCGGCCGTAGCAGAAGGCCATGCCGGCGCAGGTTCCGAAGGCATTGGAGTTCTGGCAGGGCTTCGAGTCGGGCAGCGCGTCGTCCACGAGCCCGTTGCAGTCGTTGTCGATCCCGTCGCAGACCTCCGGGGATGGCATCGCCGCATCGCACTCCGACCACCCGACCAGGCCGTCACAGACCTGGTATCCCATGCAGGTGCCGAAACCGTTGGCCCTGGCACAGGCCCTCCGGGCACCCTGGTTCGAAGCGTCGCAATCGCAGGTCCCCGAAGCCGGCACGCATCCCGACCTCCCGTCCAGGAGATCCCGGCAGACCAGTCCCGCGGGACAGGGAACCCCTTCGCTACAAGAAGCGAGGCAGTAGCCGCGGCCGTCCAGCACGCCGCACAGGCCCCCGAAGCACTGGGAGTCCGTGTCGCAGGGACGGCAGGTGACGTCGGGAGCCAGGATGCACTGGAAGTCGTTCAGGCGGTAGTAGCCCTCGTCGCACCGGTCCACCACGCACCGGGGAAAGCCCTGGGACAGGTCGCAGCGGGGCGTCCCGTTCAGGATCCTCGCCGCGCAGTCGTTCCCGCAGGTGCCGCAATGTTCGGTGGTGGCGTAGCGGACGGCGCCCGTATCGGGGTCCGTCGTGGTGAAGTCCTCGTCCACGAGGCCGTCGCAGTCGTTGTCCTGGAAGTCGCAGATCTCGGGTCCGGGGACAGGGGCGTTGCAGACGTACCCGGTCTTCGTGCAGGTCTCCACCCCGCTGCAGGTGCCGAACTCGTTGCTCACCTGGCAGGGCCGGACCACCTCGATCCCGTCATCCACCCTGCCATTGCAGTCGTCGTCGCGGCCGTTGCAGGTCTCGAGTTCGGGAACGGCCGCATCGCAACCTCCCCATCCTCCCAGGTCCGGCTGGCACGTCTCGACGCCGTAGCAGGTCCCGGCCTCATTGGAAACCCGGCAGAGCCGGACCTCCCCCGCCCTGGCCGGGATGCACTCGCAGGATCCCGTGGGCGGCATGCACCGGAACTGTCCCTCGAGTTCCCGGCACTCGGTGCCATCGGGACAGGGATTCTCCAGGTCGCATGCCCTGGTGCAGAACCGCCCATCCCCGATCAGCGCGCAGACTCCCCCCAGGCACTGGGAATCGTCGGTACAGGGGCTGCAAACGACGTCGGGGGCATCCAGACAGAGGAACCCGCCGATGTCCCGGTACCCGGGTTCGCAGAAGTCCACCATGCACCGCGCCGCGCCATCGACCTCCACGCAGCGTCCCGTCCCGTGCGCGATGGCCCCGCGACAGTCGTTGCCGCAGACGCCGCAGTGCCCGTCCGACAGGTAGATCCCGTCCACGACGAACCCGTCGTCCACGATGCCGTCGCAGTCGTCATCCAGGTAGTTGCAGGTCTCCGGGGAAGGGGTCGCCGCCGTGCAGGCCATGCCCAGCGGCCCCCGGCACAGCATCACCCCGGTGCAGGTGCCTACTCCCGGAACCTCGATCTGGCAGGCATCGCCGCCCGCCGCCACGTCGTCCACGATGCCGTCGCAGTCGTCGTCCAGTCCGTTGCAGACCTCGGCGACGGGAACCGGGGCGGTGCAGCCGACCCATCCCCGGGCGGGATCGCAGGTCTCGAACCCGTAGCACGTTCCCGTGTCGTTCGTGACCTGGCAGGCCCGCGTCTGCCCGGCGCTGGAGGGCGAACATCCGCAGGCGCCGCTCGCGGGGACCAGGAACGCCGCGCCGCCGGCCGTCTCGCAGACGTAGCCCTCCGGCGCCGATCCGGTCCCGCAGGGGACCGAGCAGAAGGAGGAAGCCCCCGACGTGATGCAATGGCCGGTCGGGCAGTCCTCGTCGCGGTTGCAGGGCTGGCAGAGCACCGAGACCAGCCCGAGGCACTGGGTCTCGTTGACCTGGAAGTAGCCGGGATCGCACTGGTCGACGGCGCACCGCGGCCCCAGCGGCCCGTCGGTGGCGCACCGCTCGGTGGCGTTGGCCAGCACCCCCTCGCAGGAACGGCCGCAGGCACCGCAATGGTCCACCTTTCCGTAGAGGCCGTCCACCCGGAACCCCTCGTCCACGTCGCCGTCGCAGTCGTTGTCCAGGCCGTCGCAGATCTCCACGGAGGGAGTCGGAGCGTCGCAGACCCACTGCCGGGGTCCCTGGCAGCGCTCCACCCCCCGGCAGGTGCCGATGCCCTCGACGCGCACCTCGCAGGGACGCGTTTCCGGGAGCCCCTCGTCGATCCTCCCGTCGCAGTTCTGGTCGATCCCGTCGCAGGTTTCGGCTTCGGGCACCCGGGCCGAGCACCCCTTCCATCCCTCCTCCGGATCGCAGATCTCGATGCCGTAGCAGGTGCCGTGTTCGTTGGCGATGGAGCAGGTCCTCACGTCCCCTTCCTGGGACGCATCCAGGCAGGAGCAGGACCCCGTGACGGGCAGGCAGACCTTCCGCACCGTCTCCCCTTCCGCCAGGTCGAGGCACCGGTAGCCTTGACCGGGGCAGGTTCCGTCCTCTGCGCACGTCGGGAAGCACCGCCCGGTCCCCTCGTTTTCCAGGCAGAGGCCCCCGTTGCACTGGCTGTCCTTCCGGCAGGGCGAGCAGGCCTTGACGAAATCCGGCATGCACAGGGACACGACGTCCCCGCCGAAGGCGAAGGACTTGCAGGAAAAGCCTTCGGGGCAGTTCTCGACGCACAGCGAGGTGCAGAAGAACCCTTCCGGTCCCTCCACACAGAACCCGCTGTCGCATTCCTGGTTGTCGTTGCACGGGTACCCGAACCCGCCGGGTTCGATCGGCACGTCGTTCCGCGGAACGTCCGGCCGCCCCGTTTCCCCGGGGCCCTCGTCCGAGGGGCCGATCTCCGGCAGTTCCCCAGGATCTTCCGATGCCGGATCCCCCGGCGATCCCGGATCGCCCGGCCCGCCTGAACCTCCACAGGCGACGAAGCCCGTGGCCACCAGGATGCAGATGCCCTTGCGAAGATTCATGTCTGCCTCCCCTTCCCGGACCCGGAGGTGCCCAGACGCACCGATTCCATGATACGGCAGTTCCGCCGGCGAACTTCCGGGTGCCCTGTGCCCTCCACGAAGATTCCGCGGAAGTCCCTTGACACCGTCGGGTTGCGATTTTATATTCCTTTTCGTTCATATTTCCGGCCAGGCAACCGGGGAGGATGATCCGTGAAGGCGAAGGAGAAGACGGAACAGGTGACCGCGATCGCGGCGCTGCTGTCAGCCCCGATCCGCTGCGCCATCGTCGAGGCGCTCCGTTCGGGTCCGAGGATCGTCGGGGACCTGGTCGAGGCCCTCGGGGAAAGCCAGGCGACCGTCTCGAAGCAGATCGCGATCCTCCGAGAGGCAGGGATCCTGGTCTGCCGTCCCGACGGCCGGTGCCGGGAGTACACCCTGGTGGACCCCGACCTCGTGGGCGAGGTCCTGGACGGACTCCACGCCCTGGGGCGGGCCGCCGCGAAACAGGCGGCCGAGTGCCGGGCGCGACGGGCGTCCCGGATGGCGGAATAGGCCGAGGATGGGCCGCCGGAAACGGCCGGCCCCAGGGAGAGGAAGATGAAGAAGGATCGACCGGCGTACCTGGCGAACAAGCAGACGAGCGTCCCTCCGAAGACCCTGGTCCGGGCCGTCACCGACGCCTCCTTCGAGCGGGAGGTGGTCCAGTCCGACATCCCGGTCTTCGTGGACTTCTGGGCTCCCTGGTGCGGTCCGTGCCGGATGGTGGCGCCGATCGTGGAGGCCCTGGCGAAGGAATACGAGGGCCGGATCAAGTTCGTGAAACTGGACACCGAGGCCAACCCCGGCGTGCCGGGCCAGATGGGGATCCGGTCCATCCCGACCCTGCTGGTCTTCCGCGGTCGCGACGTGGTCGCCTCCCGGATCGGGGCCGGATCGGCCGACGACCTGCGGCGGATGCTCGACGACGTCCTGGGGGTCAAGAAGCCCGGTTTGCTGTCGAAACTGTTCAACCGGTAGAGGGGGGCAAAGATGATCCGCGCGGTGGAGAATTTCGAGGAACTGGTCGAGGCGACCCGGGGACTGAAGGGCACGGCAATCGTCGGCTTCTTCGGCGACTTCTCGGACAAGTCCAGAGCGGCATGGCCGAACTTCCAGGCATTCTGCGCCCGGCACCCCGACCTCCCGGTCTTCCTGGTGGACGTCGCCCGGGTGAAGGACGTCCACCGGCGACTGGGCGTGACGCTGGTGCCCACGGTGGCGTTCCTGAAGGACGGGACGGTGGTCCAGCAGGTCGTCGGGGTGCGCACGGTCGCGGAATACGAGGCCTCCCTGTCCGGGCAGGCCCGGACCGGATCGTCCTCTTCCACGGGGAGTTCCCGGCCCTCGCACCGGGTGCTGGTGTACACCGGAGCCTCGTGTCCCTGGTGCACGCGGGTGAAGGCCTACCTGCGCCAGCGCAACGTCCCGTTCACCGAGATCGACGTGTCCCGGGACCCGGCGGCGGCCCAGGCCCTGGTCCGCAAGACCGGCCAGACCGGAGTGCCGCAACTGGACATCGACGGCCGATATGTCATCGGCTTCGACAAGGCTCGGATCGACGCCCTGCTGGGACTGGGCCCGCAGGGAGGGAATCCGGAACTCTATCGTTGACGAGGAGGTACTTCCGATGACGCTCCAGCCACTGAACGACCACGTCCTGCTCCGACCGGTGGACCCGGAGGAGAAGACCGCCGGCGGGCTGTACCTGCCCGACACGGCCCGGGAGAAGCCCAGCGAAGGGATCGTCCTGGCGGTGCCGGCCGGCGGAGCCGAAGGGATCGCCATCGGGGATCGGGTCATCTTCAAGGCCCACTCCGGCGAGGAGATCCGGATCGACCGGGAGACGGCGCGACTGGTCCCGGTGGGGGACCTGCTGGCGAAGTACGTCGAGGCCGACGAGATCGCGGCCTGATGTTCACGACAGGCGATTGAGGGGCCCCGGGAGGCCCGGAAGGAGGACCGAATGCTTCAGACCAACCTTCAGCACGTGGACAGCGTGGAGGCGTACCGCGATCTGATCCAGAAAGGGAAGTCCGTGATCGTCTGCGGGCGGATGGGACCGATGTGCATCCCGGTGTACGGGGTGATGGAGGCCCTGGAGCCGAGGTACCCCGACATCCGGTTCCGGGACATGGAATTCGACAGCCCCGTGGCGATGCAGACCATCCGGGCCCTGCCCGAGGTGCGGAACTTCCACGGCCTTCCCTTCACGGTGTACTTCCGGGACGGCCGCGTGGTGGCGGCGACCAGCAGCATCCAGACGAAGCAGCAGGTGAAGGAGATCCTCGATTCCCGCCTGGCCGACGGAAACGAGGCCCAGGCCGGCTGAGAGGTCCCCGGGAAACCGGTCGTGCCCGGAGCCCGTCGGGGAGGTCCGGGCCTTCGGAGGATGGAGATGGAGGATTCCCGGTACGACGTGATCGTGATCGGGGCCGGGGCGGCGGGACTGACCGCCGCCATCTACCTGGCCCGCGCCCGGATGAAGACCCTGGTGGTGGACCGGGGCACCCCGGGGGGCCAGATGATCCTGACCTACTCGGTGGCCAACTACCCCGGCGTCGCCGAGGCGTCCGGCGCCCAGATCGCCGCGACGATGCGCCAGCAGGCCCAGTCCTTCGGGGCGAGGATCCTGGGACAGGCCGAGGTGACCCGGATGGATCTCTCCGGTCCGGTGAAGGTGGTCGAGGTGGAGGACGAGGGGACCTTCACGGCCCCGGCGGTGATCCTCGCCACGGGAGGGGTTCCTCGGTCCCTCGGGCTTCCATCGGAGGCGACCTTCCGGGGACGGGGCGTATCCTACTGCGCGACCTGCGACGGGGACTTCTTCGCGGGCCAGGACATCGCCGTCATCGGGGGAGGCAACTCGGCGCTGGAGGAGTCCGTCAGCCTGGCCCGGCAGGTCCGTTCGGTGACCGTCATCCACGAGTTCGACCATTTCCAGGCCCAGCCCTTCGTGGTGGAACAGGCCCGCAGGGAACCCAAGATCCGATTCCTGATGGAACAGGACGTGCGGGAGTTCGTCGGGGACGAGTCGCTCCGGGAGGTCGTTGCGGTCCACAAGCGCACCGGGGAGGTCACCCGGGTCCCGGCGACCGGGGCCTTCGTGTTCATCGGCTACGTCCCGGACACGGCGCCCCTGAAGGGCATCGTGGACCTGAACGATCGGGGCGAGATCGTGACGGATGACCTGCTCCGGACTTCCATACCCGGCGTCTTCGCGGCGGGGGATGCCCGGCAGAAGCGCTATCGCCAGATCACCACCGCGGTGGCCGACGGCACCATCGCGGCCCTTTCCGCCATCGAGTACGTCGGATCGACCCTCACGGCTCCACCGCCTCGACCGTGAACTCGGGGGGGTTGGCCAGCGCCCGCTTCACCGCACACAGTTCCGCGGACCGCACCAGGGCCTTCCGGTACTTTTCGGGAAACCCGGCGGGGACGATGATCCGGAGGTCGATGCGGGCCATGCGGTGGTTCGCCTGGTCGTAGGTCATCTTCTGCTCCAGGCGCACGCCGTCCGCCGGCAGCCCGTGGTTCTTCAGGAACGACAGCACGTACACCCCCGCGCAGGTCCCAATGGACGCCAGGAACAGGGTGTAGGGCTCGGGAGCGCTCCCCTGCCCTCCCGCCGACACGGGCTGGTCCGTGGGAATCACCCGCCCCTCGTACTCCGCGTTGACCTTCAGTCCTTCCCCGAACGTGATCGTCATCTCCATCGAATCCTCCTTTCAGGCTCTCGGGCCAGCAGGGCCCTGGGCCTTTCTCTACGACAGCACCCCGAAGACGTACACCAGCGACAGGTAGATCCCCGCCAGCACGAACACGATGCCCGTCACGGGCCTGGCCCATTTCTCGAAGGTCGTCATCCCCCGGAACACGGCCCCGATCGAGCGGATGCCGAGGGCGGTCACCAGGGACACCGCCAGGACCGGGATCCCCGTGCCGACCCCGTAGAGGAACGGGAGCAGGATCCCCGAATCCTGGGCCGTGGCCAGCGGAACGAGGCTTCCGAAGAACAGGGCCGCCGAGATCGGGCAGAAGGACAGCGCGAACAGCGACCCCAGCAGGAACGCCCCGGGGATCCCCCCATGGGAAAGGCGCTCCTGGAACCTCTGGAGTCCTCCTCCCCGGGTCGTCGGCAGGGCCAGGAGATCCAGCAGGAACATCCCCACGAGGACCAGGAGGGGGCCCAGCAACCGGTTCAGGTACTTCTGGAGCAGGTGCGAGACGAACGGGGCGTTCAGGAGGCTTTCGACCAGCAGCGTCCCCAGGATCGCGTAGGTGGCCGCACGCCCGGCCGTGTAGAGCACCCCGGCCAGCAGCACCAGGCGAGGTCGGTCCAGGCGCCTGCCGATGAAGGAGACGGCGGCGATGTTCGTGGCCAGGGGACAGGGACTGACCGAGGTCAGGATGCCGAGCCACAGGGCCGTCAGGGATCCCGCCAGCAGGTCCGCCATCACGACCCCTCCAGCCATTCCCGGGTTTCCTGCTGGACGTACCCCCGGAAGGCAGACCGGTCCGCCACGAGGTCCCAGACCTTGCCCAGGGTCTTGAAGCGCGCCTGCCGGCCTTCCCGGTATTCCACCAGCACGAGGCTGCTGCCGGTCACGCCGAACTCGGCCACGAAGCGGTCGTTGCCCGGGTCATCCAGATTGACCTCCCGCCACTCCAGATGCCCCGCCAGGAGGGCCTCGGGGAACCCCGTCTCCAGGGCCTCCCGGGACTGGGCCTCGATGGCGCGACAGGTGTTGCAGCGCTTCGTTCCGTGGAAGTAGTAGGCAACCAGTTTCCGGGACACCGGCCGCTCCCCTTCGACCGCGGACCGCTCGTCCGGTCCGGAAGCCGGGGAGACCTCCGTCGCGGCTGCATCGGCGGCCCCCCCGCCCCGAAACTCCTGGAATCCCGAATACCCCAAGGAGGCCGCCACGAACGTGAGCAGCAGCACCCTTGCGATCCGCCTCGCCTGCACGTCGGTCCCTCCTCAGGCCCCGAAGACCATCGACAGCCGCCGGAACAGTTCGTCCCGGACCTCCCGGAAGGCCGCGATCGCCGCGTCACCGCCCGGCGCGACCGCCGCCGGGTCCGGCAGGCCCCAGTGGACCCGGTGGGCCCTCCCGAACCAGGCCGGACAGACCTCCTCGGCGCAGAGGGTGATCACCACATCGACGCGATCCGCCGGGATCTCCCCGAGGCCCTTGCTCCGGTGCCGCGAAATGTCGATGCCGATCTCGGCCAGGGCCTGGACGGCCAGGGGATTGAGCCTCCCGGGCGCGGACCCGGCGGAGAAGATTTCTACGTCGCCGGGGACCAGGGACCGGGCGATCCCCTCGGCCATCTGGCTGCGGGCCGAGTTCGCCACGCAGAGGAAGAGGATGCCCCGCGGTCGGATCGCCCGGATCAGCGCCGCCTCGATCATCCACCGGGGAGGGGCTCCGGCCCCGCCGGGATAGACGCGGCAGCAGAGCCCGGTGACCGGACCGGTCCGCCCCTCGACGTCGCGCCCCTCCACCCGGATCGATGGCGAGCCCAGGAATCCGGCATCCCGGGCCTCCCGGTCGTCGGCCAGCAGGATGGTCCGCATCTCCACCGTCACTCCCAGCCCCTCGATGGCCTCGCGGGCCGCGATCTCCGCCGCCTCCAGGTGGGGGCATCCCTCGAAGCCGAGGATCTCCATCCGGAGGTTCATTCCCGTCCTCCAGGAACGGAAGGGTCCCGATGCCCCCGACCGGCCGCCTGCCCTTCCGGCTTCCGGGCCGAGAAGCGCACGCTCAGGACCTTCCTGGCGATTGCCTCGGCGATGCTCCTGGCATCGCCGCCGTCCGGGAGGGCGCGAGGCATCTCGGACTCGATCAGGCCGCTGATCTGTTCGACCTCGTACGGTTGCCGGTCCAGCACCTCGACCTCCACGAGGCCCGCACGCTGGAGCCCTTCCAGGTACTCCGCCTCCGACACCGCGCCGGCCACGCAGGAGGCATGCAGCGCCATGCTCCTGCGGACCCAGTCGGGAAGGTCCTCCACGACGATGTCGGAGACCCGCATCCGGCCCCCGGGCTTCAGGACCCGGGCAATCTCCCGGAAGACCCGGTCCTTTTCGGGGGACAGGTTGATCACGCAGTTGCTGATGACCCAGTCCACGCTCCCCGATTCGACGGGCAGGTCCTCGATGAGTCCCTTGCGGACCTCGATGTTCCGAAAGCCGGCGGCAGCGGCATTCCTGCGGGCACGGCGGATCATTTCGTCGGTCATGTCCACGCCGATCACGCGGCCCTCGGGCCCCACCTTCCTTGCGGCAACCAGCAGGTCGATCCCCGCCCCGCTCCCCAGGTCCAGCACCACGTCCCCGGGTTTGACGTCGCTGAAGGCGAGGGGGTTCCCGCAGCCGAAACTGTTCTCCACCGCGTCGGAGGGCAGCCCCTCCGCGTCCCCGCGATACGCTTCATGCCTGGCCGCGAAGCCGCCAGGAGCCTGCGTAGTGCCGCTCCCGCAGCATCCCGAGGAGGAGGGACCGCAGCATCCCCCTCCCGACCGGACGGCCCGGGTGTAGAACCTGGAAACCTTCCGTCGAACCTCCCCCTTCATGGGAAACCTCCTCCCAGTCCGGGTGCGCCGGCCGGCTCGTCCCGGAACCACTTCCGCCGGAACCACAGGGCCACGTGGACCAGGCCGATCAGGACCGGCACCTCCACCAGGGGCCCGATCACCGCCGCGAGAGCCGCCCCATGGTGAATGCCAAACGTCGCGACCGCCACCGCGATGGCCAGTTCGAAGTTGTTCGAGGCGGCCGTGAACGACAGCGTGGCGGCCTGGCCGTACGATGCCCCGACCTTCTTCGAAATCCAGAACGACACCAGGAACATCAGCACGAAGTAAATCAACAGGGGCACCGCGATGCGCACGACGTCCAGCGGCAGTTCGACGATCTTCTCGCCCTTCAGGCTGAACATCACCACGATGGTGAACAGCAGGGCCACCAGCGTGATCGGGCTGATCTTCGGGATGAAGGTCCCGTGGTACCACTCCTTGCCCTTCCAGGCGATCAAGCAAAACCGGGTCGCCACTCCGGCCAGGAACGGAATGCCCAGGTAGATGAACACGCTTTTGGCGATCTCTCCGATCGTGATGTGGACGGCGACGCCCGGCAGCCCGAGCCAGGTCGGAACTACCGTGATGAATATCCACGCGTAGGCCGAGTAGAACAGCACCTGGAAGAGGGAGTTCAGGGCCACGAGTCCGGCGCAGTATTCGGTGTCCCCCTTCGCCAAGTCGTTCCACACGATGACCATGGCGATACAGCGGGCCAGACCGATCAGGATCAGGCCGACCATGTAGTCGGGCTGGTCCCGCAGGAAGATCACCGCCAGCCCGAACATCAGCACCGGTCCGATGACCCAGTTCTGGACCAGGGACATCAGCAGCACCCGCCAGTTCCGGAAGACCGGCCCCATCTCCTCATAGCGGACCTTCGCCAGCGGGGGATACATCATCAGGATCAGCCCGATGGCGATGGGAATGGAGGTGGTTCCCACGCTGAACCGGTTGAGGAAGGGCACGATGTCCGGGAAAACGTGGAACGACCCGATTCCCGCCGCCATGGCCAGGAAGATCCACAGGGTCAGGAACCGGTCCAGGAACGACAACTGCCGGGCCACGCCCGAGGGCTTTTCCTTTCCCATCTCATCCCCCTGTTGCGTTCATCGCAATCCCCGGCAGCGGGCGCCGGCAGGCCGGGTGCGGTGCCCGGGACGCCCTCCAGGCATCCAGCCGGCGCTCATCCTCGGCGATGTCCCGGGAGGCCAGCAGGGGCCGGAGGGCCTCCAGGACCGCGTCGGCCTCGGGATTCATTCTTTCCGGGATGCGGTAGTGGACCCACACGGCCTCCCGGCGGTCCGCGGCCAGGCCGGCATGGGCGAGGTATCTGAGGTGCCGGGAGGCCTTGGACTGGGTGATCCCGAGGGCCTCCACGAAATCGCAGACGCAGAGTTCGCCGCGCCGGAGGAGCAGGGCCAGCATCCGGAGTCGCGTCTCGTCGGACAGGGCCTTGAAGATGTCCGTGAGGGTTCTCATCGGAAGGTCCTCCTCTGGAACCATCGCGCCCGGATCGACCTGCCGGGTTTCCGAACCCCGACCGGTCATGCTTGTAACCGTTTGCCCGAATAAAAGCAACTCTCCGGTCAGACGGGTCCCGGACGTCGCCGTGGACCCGCCAGGCACACGCGATGACGCGGGGACAGGCTCGTGCTACCTTTCCAGGGACGCCGCGACGCGAGGAATGGCCATGGAGTCGATCGCCCAGGAGTGCTGGAACCGGATCCTGGTGGAGGCCCGGACCCACCGGGCCTGGAGACCCGAACCCGTCCCGGAGGAACTGCTCCGGAGACTCTATGAACTGGTGCGGCTCGGCCCCACGGCGATGAACTGCCAGCCGATCCGCCTGGTCTTCGTCCGGAGCCCCGAGGCAAAGGATCGCCTCCGACCGGTGCTCGATCCGGGCAACGTGGACAAGGCGATGGCGGCGCCGGTCACCGTGATCGTGGCATACGACGTCACCTTCCATACCCGCATCGAGTCCTTGAATCCCTCGATGCCCCGGGTTCGCCGCGTGATGGAGGAGATGGACCCGGACGCCCGGGACCGGATGGGACGCTTCAGCGCGACCCTGCAGGCCGGCTACCTGCTGCTGGCGGCCCGGGGGCTCGGCCTGGACTGCGGGCCCATGGGGGGATTCGATGCCGAGGCCCTGGATGCGGCCTTCTTCCCCGACGGCCGGTGGAGGTCCCTGCTGCTGGTCAACCTGGGCGTCGGGGAGCCGTCCCGGCTGCATCCCCGGGCTCCCCGGCTGGAGTTCGACGAGGCCTGCGCGATCCTCTAGTCCGGGCTGGCCGGGTCAGGAACGGAAGGCCCGGGCGATGTCTTCCAGCAGCCGCGTGTCCGCCAGGGCGTCCCGGAGGTCCGTCTCGGGGCGCCGCCCCTCCCGCACGCAGTCGTGGAAGTGATGGAGTTCCAGCCGGAAGGCCTCGTCGAGGGACACGATCACCTCCCGGTTCTCGAACCGTCCCTCGACCATCGACTCGACCCGCACCGGGGTCGGGAAATGCCGGAAGTAGGGCGAGGGGAAGGTCAGGCTCACCCGGGACTCGGGACTCGCGAAGAAGAGTTCCTCCCGGTAGTGCTTCAGTCCCGGGAGATAGATCCACGAAAGGGTGCCCCGGACGTCGCCCGGCCACCGCAGCACGACGTGCATGCCCCGGCCGTCCCGCCAGAACTCGCTGAACAGCACGCCGTCCGGTTCCCCCAGGATGCCCCGCAGCGCGTTCACGTCGTGGATCAGGCTGTTGAAGAGCAGGAAGGTGGCCACCTTCTGGCAGACCGGGGCCCCGCTCCCGACGATCGCCTCGACGTTCTCCCGGGTCGCCCCGTGCAGCACCCCTTCCACGAGGCCGTCGGTCTCCTCCCGGTCCTCCCGGGCCTTCGCCTCGGGACGTTTCGGCGGTTCCAGGAAGTGGTGGTCCCGGGCCCGGGCATCCACCGGGTGCAGCACCTCGCAGCGCACGTATCGAAGGTCCTTGAGCCGGCGCACCTCCTCCCGGGCCTGCCGGTATCCCGGGTCGTAGCGCTTATGGTACCCCACCATCAGCACCCGATCGGTCCCCTCGGCGGCCCGAGCGACGGCCTCGACCTCCCGGAGGTTCTCCCCGAGGGGCTTTTCCGTGAAGACGTGCTTCCCGGCCGCCAGGGAGTCGATCACCGGGTCCCGGTGGGACCCTCCGCTGGCGATCAGCACTGCTTCGACGGGTTCCTCCAGCAGCCGGCGGTAGTCCTGGTGCAGCCGGTCGATCCGGTAGCGGCGGCCCACCGCCTCCAGGACCTCCCTGTTCGTGTCCGCCAGGGCGGCCACCTGGAAGAGGTCCGGCCGTTCCCACAGGAACGGCAGGTGCATCATCTGGGTGATGCCCCCGCAGCCGATGACGCCGATGGAAAGCGGTCTGGACATGTCCCTTCCTCCCGGTGAATCCCGAATGTCAAAGGCCCATGCGACGCAGAGCATCCCGGCTCTGGCGGGCGCAGAGGAACGGGTCGGGGTCGAGCCGCCCCTCGTCGTCCGCCACCGTGTCCTGTTCCACGATGATCCAGCCCTCGTAGCCTCGATCGCGGAGCAGCGCCGTCAATCGGGGGAAGTCCACGCATCCCTGGCCAACGGGGACGAAGACGCCCCGCCGCCAGGCCGATCGCATGTCCAGTCCCTCCCGGTGGACTTCCGCCAGTTTCTCGGCATCCAGGTCCTTGTAGTGGACGTAGCGCACCCGGTCTCCCCGGCGGCGGACCAGTTCGACCGGGTCGCCGCCGCCATAGACGTAGTGCCCCGTGTCCAGCAGCAGGTCCACCCGTCCCGGCTCGGTGCGATCCAGCAGCCGATCCACCTCCTCCGGGGTCTCCAGGTAGGTCCCCACGTGGTGGTGGACCACGATGCGCATCCCGAACCGCTGCCTCAGGGCCTTCTCGATAGCTTCGATCGTGGCGATGGCCGTGTCCCATTGCCCGTCGGTCCACCCCCGGGGATGCCATCCGGCATCCCGGATCCTGGCGGGATCGCCCGCGTCGGCCAGGATCACCTCCGGGACTCCCATCGCGGCCAGCAGTGTCGCCACCCGGATCACCTCGTTCACCGCCCCCTCCCGGGCCTCGGGGTCCCCGAGGGCCACCGGCACGAAGGAGGACCCCAGGGAAAGTCCCCGCCGGTCCAGTTCCTGCCGGAGCACCGCCGGATCCGTGGGCAGGTAGCCGTAGGGCCCCAGTTCGGTTCCCTCGTAGCCCGCCTCGGCGATGGCATCCAGCACCCGGGTCCAGGGCAGTTGCTTCGTTTCGCCGAACCCCGGCTCGAAGATGCCGAAACTGACCGGTGCATTGCCGACCCGTATCGTCGCCATGTTCCCCTCCGAAGCCTGATCCCTTGGCCTGGCAGGCCGTTCGCCGGGACCGCCCGAAGGGCTCCCGGCGGTGGACGCAAACGTTTTCGTCCCGGCAGGGTGGATACCGCCTTTGCCGGAAGATGTCAATCT
>Ga0302250_1001383_pt1 | contig 18399 bp, 18 predicted proteins | sample AAG_RA_Asp_MG_FD_193536 | JGI IMG/M metagenome (GOLD analysis project Ga0302250, IMG submission 193536) | Enriched activated sludge microbial communities from anaerobic digester in WTTP, New Holstein, Wisconsin, United States - AAG_RA_Asp | ecosystem: Engineered > Bioreactor > Anaerobic >... | reverse complement strand
CGCTCACATAGAGCCAGTCGCGAATCTGCTGCCCGTCGCCATAGATCGGCAGATTCTTGCCCGCCAGCGCATTGACGATCATCAGCGGGATGAGTTTCTCCGGAAACTGGTACGGCCCGTAGTTGTTCGAGCAGTTGGTGGTCAGTACCGGCAAGCCGTAGGTGTGGTGATAGGCACGAACCAGATGATCGGACGCCGCCTTCGACGCCGAATACGGACTGTTGGGCTCGTAGCGATTGGTCTCGGCGAAAGCGGGATCATCACTCTTCAGAGAACCATAGACCTCGTCGGTAGAAACGTGAAGGAAACGGAAGGCATCCCTATCCTCTTCGCTTAGCGAGCTGAAATGGGCTCTGGTGCACTCAAGCAGATTGAAGGTACCGACGATGTTGGTCTGGATGAATTCGCTAGGACCATGGATGGAACGGTCGACATGGCTCTCGGCAGCGAAATTAATGATCGCTCTCGGCTTATGCTTCTCCAACAAACTGCTGATCAGATCCTTGTCGCCAATATCACCCTGGACGAACGCATATCGGGGATCGCCATGCAAACTGACCAGGCTTTCCGGATTGCCTGCATAGGTCAGTTTGTCGAGGTTGATGACGGGTTCGTCACGCTCCGCCAACCAGTCGAGAATGAAATTGCTGCCGATGAAGCCCGCACCGCCGGTAACGATAATAGTCATGACGCCCCACATAAAAAAAGTGCCGACGAAACAGGTATAGGAATCGAGAAGTCCTGGATGGTCGCATACCAGGCCGCCAACTCAATGAAATTTTCAGGGACTCAACAATTCCATCAGTTTCGCGGGATATTTAGAGAGAATTTTTAGTATATTCGTGCGCAGCCCGTTTTCTCGACAAGCACGCAACACCTCCTGATTCAATCGAATTTTTGCGCGCAACCCACCGGTACTTGCACCGCCCGTCTGCATACGTACCAATACCTCAGGAAAATGGCGGTAACGTAAGGAATGTCCGAGAAAAGCACGCACGATAAATTCGAAATCGCCCGCAATACGATAATCAGTCTTGAAGCGGCCGACCCTCTGCACGACTTCCTTCCGCAAAAACAGCGCCGGATGTGCTGGCATCCATCCCCACGCCAGCCGCTCGGGGCTAAAACGGTCCGAACGGTAGCGACGCACCATATGCGCAGGATTGTTCTCATGGAAGAAGCCCACATCACCCAGCAAGGCGTCCAGCCGGTATTCACGCATTTGCTCAACCACGTGGGACAGCACCGTACTGGAGGCATACTGGTCATCGGCATTGAGAAAACAGATTATGTCACCGCTGGCACGATCCAAGCCCTTGTTCATAGCGTCATAAATTCCCCTGTCAGGCTCACGGACAACGCAAGTCAAAAGGCTCTCGAATTTTTGCAGGATCTCGACCGTCTCATCGCTCGACCCTCCATCGATCACGATGTGTTCAACATGTGGCCAATCTTGGTCAGCAACCGATTGAAGCGCCCGAGACAGGGTTGATGCGCTGTTAAAACAGACGGTGATAACCGTGACCGTCAACGGCCTTGACCTAGCGTCCACGCAGAGCATCGCCCAACCGGCGGCGTACACCGCGCGCCACATACGCTACCTGGCCATTGGCCAGCGTCAGCAACAGGCGGCGAAAACGGTAGACGTTACGCATGCTGTTGCTGGTCTTGCGACCGACCAGGATTTGCTCGTACTCCTTCGTGAAGGACGGCTGCTGCAATGCGGTCTTGGTCGCGCCGTGCATCCGCAAAGCACCAAGCAAGTCCGAAATGTGTGCTGTACGCGACGTGGCCTGCAACAAACGCAGAAACCATTCGTAATCAAACCCGTAGTGCAGTGTCTCGTCCATCCAACCCACCTGAGCGTGCAGACTGCGGCGCCAGAAGGCCGCCTGGTTCGTCAGCACCATTCCTTCAGCCACAAGCGCACCATAGGTGGGCCGCACATACCTCATATCACGCAACACTTTGTCATGCTCGTCGATGAGGTTAATGTCGCCCACCACAACCCCCAACCCTTGCTTGCGACGGACGAGCCGGGCCAGCGCCTCGAAGGCTCCGGGGTAATAGATATCGTCGGAATTTTGCCAGCCAACCCACTCGCCGGTGGCGCGTTGCAAGCCCTTGTTGATCGCATGCGCCTGCCCGCGATCCTGTTCGCTGACCCACCAAGCCAAGTGTTTCTCATACTTGCGAATGATTTCCACACTGCCATCGGTGGAGCCGCCGTCAACGACTATGTATTCAAGCGCAGGATAGCCCTGCCCCAGCACGGAGTCGATCGTTCGCTCCAGAAACGCAGCCTGATTGAACGACGGCGTAACCACGGTCAGTCTCGGGCAATCGATCATCCGAGACTCCGGGAGTCGACTTGCTCCAATGCCGCTGCAGACATACGCTCGATCACACCGTCGATGTCAACGCTCGCTCTCCAGCCGATCGCTGCCCTTGCACGCGAAGGATCAGCACGACTGCACAGGATGTCTGAAGGGCGCAACAGGGAGGCCTCGGTCCGCACGTGGTCGCGCCAATCCAGACCATGAATGGAAAACGCTCGTGCCACAAAGTATTCAAGCGACTCGGTTCGCCCGGTCGCTATCACCAAGTCTTCGATCGAAGACTGCTGCAACATCTTCCACATGGCGACCACATAGTCGGCCGACCACCCCCAATCGCGCTGCACGTCCAGATTACCCAGCTGCAGCACCTCGCCGCTGCCACGCTTGATCCGGGCAGCGGCACGGATAATCTTCTGCGTGACAAAACGTTCCGGCCGGTCTGGCGACTCATGGTTGAACAGTATGCCGGTGCAAGCAGGCATACCGTAAGCCATGCGGTAATTGCTTACCAGCCAGTGCGCCGATGCCTTGGCGACGGCGTACGGGCTCCGGGGCTGGAAGGGCGCGTGTTCATTGGCTGCCGTTTGGCCCGTATCGCCGAAGCATTCGCTTGAGCCAGCGTTGTAGAAGCGGATCGACCGGCCAACGAAACGCATCGCCTCGAGAATGTTAAGCGTGCCCTGGACGATGCTCTCCATCGTCTCGACCGGCTGCTCGAAAGAAAGCCCTACAGATGTCTGACCCGCGAGGTTGTAGATCTCATCAGGCGCGTGTTTCCCCAAGACGCCCAACACGCTGCGGAAGTCATTGATGGCCATCGAGCAAGTCTGCACACGATGACGAATGCCCAACCGATCAAGATTTCGAAAGGACGCCATCATGGCGTCGCGGGAAGTTCCGACGACTTCGTAACCCTGATTAAGCAGAAACGCTGCAAGATGCCCGCCATCCTGGCCGCCGACACCGCAAATCAGCGCCTTCATGCCAAAACCTTTTCGTAGACGCCCAGAGTTTGCTCTGCGCAACGCTTCCAGGAGAAAAGCTGTGTTCGCTCATGGCCGCGCTCCACCAGAGCTTTACGGTACGCCGAATCGCCCAAAACGCGCTCGATTGCCGCCAATAGCGCCGACGGAGATCCCGGATCGAACAACTCGGCCGCATCACCCACCACCTCAGGCAGTGAACTCGCATTACCGCTAACAACCGGACAGCCAAAGCTCATAGCCTCCAGAGGAGGGATGCCAAAACCTTCGTAGAGCGAAGGGTAAACAAACAACGAAGCACCTCGATAGAGTGACGCCAGCAGAGAGTCATCGCCCTGCATATGCCGAAGGCGGCGCTCATCGATGCCCAACGCTCGGGCACGCTCCAATTCTGCATCCAGCCAAGCGCCTCCTCCGAATGTCAACAGATCGTAGGCCTCCTGCAGGTCGGTACGCATAGCATAGGCCTGCAGCAATGCGTCGAAATTCTTGTACCCGCCCCGACTACCCACGTAAAGCAAGTAGGGGCGACCCGCAATGACAGGCGTGGTGATGGCCGGTTGCGTGAGCGAGAAGCCTAAGTAGGCCACGCTGGTCTTCGCCGGATCGACGTTAAGGATGTCAATCAGGTCACGACGCGTATTCTCCGATATGCAGATCACGTGGTCCGCGCGGGCGACCGCTGCCGCTTTTTCCGAAGCCGTTGTATCGCGCGCCCGAAAAGATTCCGGGAAGCGCTCGTGGATCATATCGAACACCGTCAGCACAACTTTGGCACGCCGCGGCGCTCGCCGCGTTGATGCATAGTAGGTCTCGTGCACAATATCCGGGGAAAAACGAGCCAGCATGGGCGCTGCCAAATACTGGTTTGCTGCACGGTAGAGGCGCCCCGTCCTTCGCAGCTGCGGCACAGTGCAGCCTCTTACCTGAAGACGCGACGAGGCACTGTGTATATAGGCATTGACATGCAACGGGCTGATGATGCTTACCTCGTGCGGAGTCTGTTGCGCGATATTGTCCGCAAGCTCGAAGAAATAACGCGATATACCACCGTATTTCTGCCAACCAAAAATCTGATAATCATAGGCTATGCGCATAACGAAACACTCAGTGGCCAAGCAGCAAGTTACGGACCTTACGCGCCACTAACTTCCAGAGCGGGGCTCTGAAATGCAGCCTAGCGGTCAGTTCATCCGCTACCGAATTAACTCGAACGTCACGCGGATGACGTAGCGGAAAACGCAAAGGACCGGTTGCCATGTTCGCGAAAACACTGGCACCTGTTGTATGTGTAGCCCCCTCCCCGAACCCGATATTCGAAATCAGATTTCGTTCCGGCATGATGCTTACCATCTCGTACACAAAAGCCGTCAACACCCATTGATAGTCCCAAGTGTCGATTCGACCAGAGTGCACGCCCTCGAACGCCGCACGCCAATAGCGCCGCTCTGCGCCATCACGGAATAATTTCTCCAATCTGTTTTCCTGGAGGAAGGAAGGCCACTGCGACGCATTGCGGTCGTAGCGACGCCACGCCCTACGCCAGGATGCCCAACCCCATATATGGTTGTAACGCGAGAAGTAGTAGCTGTCGACGATCTCCGCAGAGCCGAACAGGAAGTTGTCGCCACTGATCATCGCCACCCGCTCGTTGTCACGATAACGCTCCAGCATCTCTTCGCAGAAGCGGAAAAAAGTCGGGTCAGGCAGGCAGTCATCCTCAAGAATGATGGCCTCGGGCACTTGTTCGAACACCCAGTCGATTCCGCTTGATACGCGATTGCGACAACCCAGGTTGGATGCCGAAAAATTGGTCAGGACCTCGCAGTCCCAGTCCACCTGCTCAATGATCGCCCTGGTTTCGGCTACCCGTTCGGCCTCGCCGACTCGATTTGCTCGCGGACCATCGGCTATAACCAGAAGCTTCGGCGGTTTTGCTTTGGCAATCTCGGCAAACACGCGCGCCGTAGTGTCCGGCCGGTTGAAAATGATGAACGCGACCGGCGTCGAGAGCCTGAAATCAGCCATTCAGCAGCTTCCGGAAATAAGCGATAGTTTCCTTAAGGCCGTCTTCAAGGGAGACGGTTGGCGTCCATTTAAGCTCTTCCTTAGCCAAGGTGATGTCGGGCTGGCGCTGTTTCGGGTCGTCCTCGGGCAGGGGCTTGTAGACCAGCTTCGAGTGACCGCCGACGAGCCGGATGATCTTTTCCGCCAACTCCAGCATCGTAAACTCACCTGGGTTACCTATATTGACAGGCCCAGTGAAATCAGCACGGCTATTCATCAACCGTACCATTCCTTCAATCAGATCATCGACATAGCAGAAACTGCGTGTCTGCTGGCCATCCCCATAGATAGTGATATCTTGCCCCTGAAGAGCCTGGACAATAAAGTTGCTCACCACCCGACCGTCCTGCGGGTGCATACGCGGCCCATAGGTGTTGAAGATGCGCATGACCTTGATCTCAAGCCGGTGCTGGCGGTGATAATCGAAAAACAAGGTTTCCGCACAACGCTTGCCTTCGTCATAGCAACTGCGAATGCCAATTGGATTTACGCGCCCCCAGTATTCTTCTCTCTGCGGGTGCACCTCGGGGTCACCATAAACCTCGCTGGTGGAAGCTTGCAATATGCGTGCCTTGACCCGCTTGGCCAAGCCCAGCATGTTGATGGCACCGTGCACACTCGTCTTGGTCGTCTGAACAGGATCGAACTGATAATGAATTGGGGAGGCTGGACAGGCCAAATTATAGATCTGGTCTACCTCGACATAAAGAGGAAACGTAACATCATGACGCATCAACTCGAAGCGAGGATGCCCGATAAGGTGAGCAACATTCTCCTTGCTCCCAGTAAAAAAATTATCGACGCACAAAACGTCAGCCCCATCTGTAATCAACCGCTCACAGAGATGAGAGCCAAGAAAGCCAGCGCCGCCAGTTACCAACACCCTACGCATAGTTACTAGTCTCCACAAAGCCACATATCATTTATTCATAACCCCATTCGTTGTTTTAAATGTTCTCGAATGAGAGAACGGGTCGTTATGAACTTGCCCCCAGGAATCTCGGTAAGCACATGAGCGACTAGAGATGCATCGTCAACATCTTTAACCCCCACGACAGCCGATCTTTCAACACCCACTGTTCTAGTAGAAATTAGATTCAAAAAAAGGCGCTTTATCATTCCCCATAATTCACCAACCTCTAAGTGACGCACGGAGGAACGTTTCATTTCCCCGATCTCAACCCCGAAATTAGCAGCCATCAAGGCTACAGCCTCTTTTATGGCGTCTTCTGTTCTCTGGTTTGAGTGTTTCAATGCCAATCCCAACATCGATTTGTAATCAACGCGGTATGACTTGCACAAAACTGGAAATGCTTCAGCAAGCTTAGCAAAAGCCTCCGTGACAATTACTTCATAGCTAGGACAATTCACAAAACCCTCACAAAATTTTATGTCGTTTTCGGCATAAAATTTTGCAGCTTCAGCGTCACTCCCGAGCGGGTGCATCGCCGAAGCCCCATTGCTCTTAACCGACGCGCCGGCTATAGAAAATGGCTTGTGCGAGAACGCGTATTCGTCAAGGAATATTGCTGTCGCGAATGCCGAGTAAGCATCAGGAGTAAGCGAGCGGAAATACTGACCATCCTTGCAGGCCTTGTCGATAACCCGTTTGTGCACAAAACCACAATAAAGGTTAGGCAAATCAAAACAATAAGGAACTTCGTAATTCAGAGTTTTTTGTATCCACTCTCTGGATTGACGTACCTCAATCTCGTTGCGTAGCCCGCCAAAAATCAATCGACCTGCAATATTTTTATCCGGAAAATCGGGCCACACATAGGTAGCTTGGCGACAGGAGACGGCATTTACCCGATATTTCTTAACTATTGAATCAACATAATCAATCGCATCAGGCATAATCCCGTCATCAGACCCGATGAACATAACAAAGCCATCTATCACATGCCCTAACGCAAACTCGAAATTCCCAGCCATGCTGAGGCGTTTTCCAGGATTAATATAGCGAATACGCGGGTCCTCGCAACGGTAAACAATTTTCCGAGTGTTATCTGAACTGCAGTTATCACTGACAATAATCTCAAAATCTTTGTAGGTCTGACGTAGACAGGTCCGCAACGTCGCCTCCAATGTTTCTGCACGGTCACGGGTAGGGATAATTACTGTATATTTTTCCATGCACACCGGTCATTTAATATTAAAAAATCTTTCTACATGAATTTCGTCAATCTCGCGGAAACGAACGTTTCCTTTCCCATTTTCAAACACATAGCAATTTCCCGGGGTATCTGTATCGATTAAACGCACCCCTGGGGCAAGCACGGTATTTTCCCGTACATGGCAGTTGCCGATAATCATCGACCCCGGATACATAACCAAATACCTGTCCATCTTTGGGCGCCTATTCCCCTTTCGTCCAACTGTAATGTTCTGGTGGAAAACAGAGTAGTCTGAATACTCCGCCCTGGCGAATACTGCGGAATTCGTATGGCTCAGAAAAAACGTCTGTGGCAAGTCAATTTGAGGATGAAGATCCAATCCGTGTAAAGCCTTATTAAGTAGAAACAGGCGATCGGTAGCAGGAGAATCCACTCCCTTTTTCAGGCTCAAATTTCCTAGCTTATAAAGGAAGGTTGCGTATTGCCACGATACCAACTTGTTGAAACCACGCACTTTCCATTCAAGAAGCTGCCCAATTAAACCTTTTACTTCCGTGAGCGCCACAGGAACATAGGAACAAATCTTTTTTACTTCACATTCGTCACCGGGAAAAACGGCCCTTAACTGCGCAAGAACATAATTTGTTAAAACAGCCTCCTCACTATCACTTTCAGGGTTCATCGAATCCCCCAAAAAGCCATTGGCTCATAATCCGGATAAGGGTAATAACCGAAATTCAATTTTATCGACCAGCCACTTTCTTCAATCCAACTCTCAACTAGTCGCCGGACAGAGATCGGTTTCCCTGAACACACATTAACGACTTCATGATTCTGTTTTGCTAATGCCAATGAAACAAGTTGTTTGGCCGCCTCGGAAACGTTGAGATAATCGCGAAGTTGTTCGCCGCCAGACATGTTGAATACCTTCTCACCTTTCTCTACGGCACGTTTAAGTTGCGAGTAGAGGGAGGTTTCAGCTTGGCCTTCACCATAGAGATAAAACAGACGTGCCCATGTCAACACATAGGGATTGATGCTCTGCAGAAATTTTAGTTGGCGCCGGAGAGCATCCTTGGAAAAACCATATGGATTCGTTGGCCTAGGTTGGATATTCACGCTTAAAGGTCCCGACTGCATTCCATATTCGAAGCAGGTTCCCGTGACAACAAGGCTCTGCAAGCCGGATTCAATGACGCCCTTGAGGAACCTGTATTGCACTGGAAGCTCGGCTTCGAAATGATGTAGAGATGCATAATTTGGCAGGCCAAACCATGCCAAATGAATTACAACATCAGGATACCCCATAATCTCGAAAGCATTGGTGTTCGAGTCATGAACATCCAAAGAAACGACGTTGTCCACTGGAAGACTTTGGTCACTCGACGACGAAGACCTAACGACCGCCACGACCTCGACGGCATGCCTCGCCAGTTCGGCAAGTACATGCCTGCCAACGAATCCTGTTGCGCCGGTTACAGCAATTCTCATGACATAACCCGCAACTCGGGGATTCCCGTGACGAAGCAGCCGCTCCAGCTCTTGATATAGTGGAGTTGTCGCATAACCTCTTGCTTTAGATTCCACGGCAGGATAACGACGTAATCCGGCTTTTCCTGCTTAAGTAACGATTCGTCGACGATGGGTATCCTGCTACCCGGCATATATTTTCCCTGCTTTGCCGGGTTGCGGTCCACCACGAACGAAATGAGATCATGGCGAATGCCAGCATAGTTGATCAGGGTGTTACCTTTCGCGGCTGCGCCATAAGCAGCCACGCGTTTCCCTTGGCGCCTAGCTTCCAGCAGGAATTCTACGAAGTCGTTCTTGACCCGGTTGGCCTTGTCCTGAAAACCAGCATAATAGCCGACGGTGAGCATTCCCACGCCCTCTTCGCGCTGCAGCAGTTCATCTACCCGGATGCTGCGCCCCTGTGGCCCGGTATCACTTCTCTGCGCAAATACGCGCAGACTGCCACCATGAGTAGGATGTTCTTCCACATCGAACACGCTGAGGCCATTGGCGGAAAAGATGCGATCGATGGCCGTAAGTGAGAGGTACGAAAAATGTTCGTGGTAAATTGTGTCGAACTGGTTTTCTGAGACCAGTTGTAGCAGATGGGGGAACTCGAACGTGGCCACGCCCCATGGTTTCAGCAGCAAGGCAAATCCGGCCACGAAGTCGTTGATGTCAGGCACATGGGCAAGCACGTTGTTGGCGGCGATGAGATCGGCCTGCCTACCTTGGGCCACAAGCTCCTCGGCCAGGCGAATCCCAAAAAAATCCTCTACGATCGGGATTCCCTTTGCGCGTGCCGCTACGGCGGTGCTAGCCGTAGGCTCCACCCCCGTACAGGGGATGTTGCGCGCCTTGACGTACTGTAGCAGATAGCCATCGTTGGCAGCGACCTCAACCACATGGCTATCGGCATTCAGGTTAAAACGTACAACCATATCCGCGACATAGCGTTCTGAATGTGCTAGCCAGCTACTGGAAAAACCGCTGAAATAAGCATATTCGGCATCGAAGAGTTCATCCGCTAGGGAAAAATCCTCTGTTTGCACCAGCCAGCACTGCTCACACACCAAAACACGCAGCGGAAACCATTTCTCCGGTACGTGCAGGGTTTGCTCGGTCAGATAGGCATTGGAGGGCGGTGCACTACCAAGGTCGACCAGCGGCAGTTTGAGTTCCGCCCGGCAGTGACGGCACTTCATAGCGCCATCCCAACAAAATTCCCATCCAAAAAGGGATGTGAAGCGTCGCGCGGCGACCGGCCGGCAACCGGCAGCGGCCACCTGATGGCAAGCAGAGGGTCCTGCGCGTTCAAACCGCCTTCAGCGCAAGGCTCAAAGGCTGCGGTGTGGAAATACAGCATTTCGCAATCGTCGGTAAGTGTCTGAAACCCGTGGGCAAAGCCCTCAGGAATGACGAGGGTTTTGTGGTTATTCGCGCTAAGCAATTCAGCATGCCAGCGCAAGAAAGTCTGTGAATTATCGCGCAGGTCCACTGCAACATCATAAACCTCGCCACGCAGGCAACTCACGAACTTGACCTCTGCATGGGGCGGCCGCTGGAAATGCATGCCACGCACCGTACCACGGTCCGCCGTCAAAGTATGATTGATCTGCACGATAAGTCTGCCCGGAGCAAGCGTCTGCAGTTCCTCGCCGCAGTAAAGCCGCTCAAGATACCCCCTGCTATCTCCAACCGGTTTGCGTTGCAGTATCCTTAGGCCAGGAAGAGGAGTTGCCAGTATGTCGAAGCGAGCGCTCATGCCTGACCAGCAGCCATCCTGTACTCTTGAATTTGGCGTACACAAATAGCGGCCATATCGCCCCCCGACTTCCATGCTTGATGCCAATCAAGAGTCATACAAAGCGCGGTGTGTAGATTCCAGCGCGGACGCCACCCAAGCCTGACCTTAGCTTTGGAGCTATCCAGCTTGAGCGTGTTGGCTTCGTGCGGCTGCGGCGAGGCGTCGCACTCCCAACTAGCACCGGGCACTCGCTGGCAGAGGCTTTCGACTATCCACTGTACGGGTCTGGCGTCGATTTCTTCTGGGCCGAAATTCCACCCTTCCGCAAAACCACCTCCTTCAGTGAACAACTTCTCGGCTAGGACAAGGTAGCCAGACAACGGCTCCAGCACGTGCTGCCAAGGGCGCGTCGCCGATGGGGAACGGATGACAAGGGGTAGACCTACGTCCAGTGCACGCAGGAAATCGGGCACAAGCCTGTCGACCGCCCAGTCTCCCCCTCCGATGACGTTTCCGGCGCGCGCGCTGGCAAGATGGACGCCTGCCGGTTCTAGGAAGGAGCGACGGTAGGCAGCGGTCACCAGTTCGGAACATGCCTTGCTGCTGGAGTAGGGATCGAAGCCTCCCAAGGCCTCGTTTTCGCGATAGGGCCAGACCCATTCACGGTTCTCGTAGCACTTGTCAGTCGTGACGTTGACCACTGCGCTCACACTGGGCGTCTGGCGCACCGCTTCGAGCAAATTGGCCGCCCCCATGACATTGATGGCGTACGTCTCCACCGGCGCGACGTACGAGTGCCGTACAAGCGACTGCGCCGCCAGATGGAAAACGACATCGGGCCGGGCCGCCTGCATGGCGCGGGCAACCGCATCTATGTCGCGGATGTCGGCAATCGTGCTGCTGGCTAGGCGGTCCTGCACGCTTGCAACCGTAAACAGGTTGGGCTCCGAGGGGGGAAGCTGCGCGTAGCCATGAACTTCGGCGCCCATCTCGGTCAACCAAAGTGATAGCCAGCCGCCCTTGAACCCTGTGTGACCGGTCAGGAAGATTCGCTTACCGCGCCAGAATTCTGGGCTCATCTCCACACTTTCCACGGTGCCTTGCCGGACACCCATAAATCGTCAAGCAGGCTCTTCTCTCGAAGCGTATCCATGGGCTGCCAAAAACCGTCATGCTCGAACGCCATCAGTTGCCCCTCTGCCGCCAAGCGCGTCAGGGTTTCCCCCTCCCAACTGGTCTGATCTCCGGCGATCAGGTCGATGCACCTGGGCGACAGCACGAAAAAACCGCCATTGATCAGGCCGCCGTCGCCGCGCGGTTTCTCTGTGAATCCTGACACCGTAGTACCGTGCATCTGCAGCGCGCCGTATCGTCCAGGCGGCTGTACGGCGGTAACGGTTGCCAACTTTCCGTGCTGCTTGTGGAATGCTATCTCGCGCGAGATATCAACGTCCGACACACCGTCGCCATAGGTGAAACAGAATAACTCTTCGTCCTTCAGGTATTCGGCCACTCGTTTCAGGCGCCCTCCCGTGAGGGTCTCATCGCCCGTATCGACCAGCGTCACACGCCATGGTTCGGCCTTGCGCTGGTGGACCTCCATCTGATTGCGTTCCATATCGAAGGTAACATCGGACATATGCAAAAAATAGTTGGCGAAGTATTCCTTGATGAGATATCCCTTGTAGCCGCAGCAAATCACGAAATCATGGACGCCATGGGCGGAATACATTTTCATGATGTGCCACAGGATTGGCTTACCGCCAATCTCGATCATGGGCTTTGGCCTCAGATGCGTTTCTTCGGAAATGCGGGTACCGAGGCCTCCGGCCAGAATTACAGCTTTCATGCTTATTTCCACACTCCCATTTGATAGCTGAGCCTTTTAGCTTTTCCGAGTAGTCGATCGATTACTGTTGGTGGCCGGTATCGGCTGCCGCCCATCTGCAACCAGATTTCGTAGTTACACTCCCATTGATTGTTATGGAGGCCGCTCCAGAACTTGGGCTGTCCATACGCATGAATAATTTTCGCGTTTGCGGCAAGAGCTATATCCGTCGGGTGCGCCGAATAAACCTTGACGTCAATAGGAATTAGGTTCAGCCGGAAATCTTGGATCATGAAATCGAAAATAGCTTGTTCACCTAGATACAAAAGCTCTGCATATTTTTCCAGTTTTTCGTAGCAAAATTTATGCATTTCATCGTAATTTTTTAGGTTGTCATGGAGCACAAATACGCAGCCGCAAATCCCTTCCGCGTCCATATCGTATTCATCGATGACCCCATGCAACTGCCCCCTGACCGGGAGGCCACCCGGCATCATTTTAATCCCGGCATCGCAGGCAGAAAACAGTTCTGAAACATCGCCCTGAACCACCACATCGTAGTCCAACCACATGACATTATTGTAGTCATCTAGCAACCTGAGGCATTCAAATTTGGTAAAAACCATCTTGCTAAATTGCCTCACCACCCTTGAATTGAGTACCCTTCGGCTCTTCAACGGAAAGTCATATTGAATGAAACGGGTTGGCAGAATTGCCCCGAGCAGCTTTCGATCTCTTTCGCTAATTCCATCATGAATGATGACCACCTCGTCGACTAGGGCGCGGGAAAGCCGCTTGATATCCATCATCACACTTGCCACTGCGAATACATGGTTCGCAGTAAGTCCAAATACAATCGCATTATGCTTCTTCATTAAATCTCTTCCAAAACATGCCAGTCTTTAAGTTGAGGATGAACAACGACAAAAAGACTGAGCCGACTGCGGTAATCAGTGTTGCAACTGCAGCTCCCGTTCCGCCATAAATTGGTATTAGCAAAAGGTTAAGGCTGATGTTGCAGAGAACCGCAAAACCAGAAATATACGACGAAATCCTTAACAATCTTTCGATGTAAAGCACCTGATTAAACACAAAAAAAATCAGATAGGGGACACCAGACCAGATAAGAATTGACAGATATCCTCCTGCGGAGTCATACCCCTTACCATACAGAAAGTGCGAAATTTGGTTGGCTGCGACTGCAATTAGAAATGCGGTTGGCATAACAATCAATGCCATGCAATACGATATTCTAAAAATTCGAGTCCTATACAAGGTCTCATCAGATTCTTTTGCCAAAATGAGCGATGGAAAGATGGACGCTCCCAAAATTCCAGGGATCATGAGCCACACTTCGGATATGCGTACTGCAGCTGAATAGTTTCCCACCACAGCAGCATTAGCCATTGCTCCGAGCATGACCTGGTCCATTCTCATGTTGAGCATGGAAGCCACGGACGAGAGAATCAGCGGCCAACTTTCCATAAGCAAGCTTTTTGCGCGAACAAGACTTGCTTGCCAGCGCGACAACTTGCCTACTTTTTTCGCGTAGATCTGCAACAGGAGCAACCCGCCCAATGCAGCCTCTGTGAATGCGGCCCACACAAATGCCAAGAGCGGCGCCTTGTTCAGGATTAGGACAACTCTGGTCGCGGCCAGGACGAGGAAGACGCCATTTTCCGCCCATACGACGTACTTGGATTTGACTTGGGATTCAAACCAGTACTTGACCACATCAGCCGCTTTGAATACCACGGCAAACCCCAATATTGCGACCATTGCCCTAGCCAGGTCGTCAGCAGGCCTCATGACGCCGATTGCCACGACAGCCAGAACAAAAACCAGAAAACCGCCTATCAATTGCAGCAGGAAAGCCGTACCCAGGGTGAGACCGGCCCCATTCGGGTTCTGAACCAGATCCCGCACTACGATGCCATTCAGCCCTAGGCCGGCCATCGCTCCGAACAAGGCGACGAAGGCCATCGCGTAGTTCATGAGGCCAAATTCCTCAGGCCCCAAGTAGCGAGCCACCCACACTCCGACAAGCAGCCCAACCCCCAGACGAAGAATCTTGTCAACAAACAGCCAGCCGATGTTATCGACAATCTTGAGCAAGTTCGGCCGATGTTCGATTCGGCGGCGAACAAAAACGGGAATGATCTGCATGGGCACGCTGGCGAGTCGATGCGGGTATTACGCATCGACTCCAAACAGGTCACGCGTGTAAACTTTGCCAGCCACATCTTCCAGCACGTCTGCCATGCGGTTACTGACGATAACGTCGGCCTCCTGCTTGAACAGCTTCAAATCCTTGACTACACGCGAGTGGAAGAACTCGGGCTCGTTAAGCGTAGGTTCGTAAATGATAACTTCAATGCCTTTGGCCTTAATGCGCTTCATAACGCCTTGGATGCTTGAGGCCCGGAAGTTGTCCGAGCCGGTCTTCATGACCAGACGGAATACACCGACCACTTTCGGGTTACGCCTGATGATGTCGCCAGCGATGAAGTCTTTACGCGTGGTGTTAGATTCGACGATGGCGCGGATCAGGTTTTGTGGCACGTCGCGGTAGTTGGCGAGCAACTGCTTGGTGTCTTTGGGCAGACAATAACCGCCGTAGCCGAAGCTGGGATTGTTGTAGTGCGTGCCGATGCGCGGGTCGAGGCCAACGCCTTCGATGATCTGTTTACTATTGAGACCATGGGTGGCGGCGTAGGTGTCGAGCTCGTTGAAGTAGGAAACGCGCATGGCGAGGTACGTGTTAGCAAAAAGCTTAATGGCCTCGGCCTCGGTGCTGTCAGTGAAAAGTGTGGGGATGTCCTGCTTGATGGCCCCCTGTCGCAAGAGGTTGGCGAAGATTTCGGCGCGCTCGGACTTTTCGCCGACAACGATACGTGAAGGGTGCAGGTTGTCGTACAGGGCACGACCTTCACGCAGAAATTCTGGTGAGAAGACGAGGTTCTGCGTACCGAGCGCTTCGCCAGTCTTTTTGGTATAGCCAACAGGGATGGTCGATTTGATTACCATGGTGGCGTTGGGATTGATCAAAATAACATCCCGAATGACGGCTTCGATCGATTGGGTGTTGAAGTAGTTGGTTTCTGGGTCGTAATCGGTAGGGGTGGCAATGATGATGTAGTCCGCGCCTTCAAAGGCGTCTTGCTTATCGAGCGTGGCGCGGAAGTTAAGAGGCTTGTTCTTTAGATAGTCCTCAAGCTCGACATCCTGAAAGGGAGACTCTTTGCGATTTAGCATCGCGACCTTTTCAGGGACAATGTCAAGAGCGACAACCTCGTTGTGCTGCGACAGCAGCACGCCATTCGAGAGTCCGACGTAGCCGGTACCGGCAATGGCGATTTTCATTCCAGACTCACATTCACCGAATAGCCGTTCGCTTTCAGCAACGCATGGCGCTTTGCTTCCTGCAAGTCTGCCGCGACCATTTCCTTGCACATTTCCTGAACGGTTATTTCAGGCACCCAACCCAGCTTTTCCTTGGCTTTTGTCGGGTCACCCAGCAGTGTTTCCACCTCGGTAGGGCGGAAGTAGCGAGGATCGATCTTGACGATGACGTCGCCCACTTCCAATGCGGGGGCGTCGTTGCCAGCAATGGCTTTGACGATGGCCATTTCGTTCACGCCCTGCCCTTCAAATTTGAGCGCAATGCCCAGCTCGGCGGCGCTCCACTCGATGAACTGACGCACACTGTATTGCACGCCGGTGGCAATGACGAAGTCTTCGGGCTGGTCTTGCTGCAGCATCAGCCACTGCATGCGCACATAGTCTTTGGCGTGGCCCCAGTCGCGCAGGGCGTCCATATTGCCCATGTACAGACATTGGTCCAGTCCTTGGGCAATATTGGCAAGGCCTCGGGTGATTTTGCGGGTAACAAAGGTCTCCCCACGGCGCGGGCTTTCGTGATTGAACAAAATGCCGTTGCAGGCGTAAATGCCATAGGCCTCACGATAGTTGACGGTGATCCAGTACGAATACAACTTGGCCACCGCATAGGGGCTGCGCGGATAAAAAGGCGTGGTTTCTTTTTGCGGGGTCTCTTGCACCAGTCCATACAGTTCGCTGGTACTGGCTTGGTAAAACCGGGTTTTCTTTTCCAGCCCGAGGATGCGAATGGCTTCCAGAATGCGCAGCGTACCGATGCCGTCCACATCGGCGGTGTATTCGGGGCTTTCAAAGCTCACGGCCACATGGCTCATGGCGCCGAGGTTGTAGATTTCATCCGGTTGCGTTTCCTGAATGATGCGTACCAGGTTGCTGGTGTCGGACAGGTCCCCATAGTGCAGTTTGAAACGCGCATTGTCGATGTGCGGATCCTGGTAAATATGATCAATGCGCTGGGTGTTGAAGAGACTACCCCGGCGCTTGATGCCGTGCACGATGTAGCCTTTGTCCAACAAAAATTCTGCGAGATAGGAACCGTCTTGGCCAGTAATACCTGTGATCAGAGCAACTTTGGGTTGTGTAGTCATCGTAAGTCTCGATTATGTTCAAGTACGAATTGCGTCGTTATTCAAAAAATCGGCATAGGCCCGCGCCAGCCCTTGCGGCAGGTCAACTTTGGGCTGCCAGCCCAGGGCGGTAAGTCGACTGCTGTCCATCAGCTTGCGAGGCGTGCCGTCGGGCTTGGCGGGATCAAAGGTGATATTACCTTCGTAACCCACGGCTTGGCCGATGGCCTCGGAAAGTTCTTTGATGGTGACATCGCAGCCAGAACCCACATTGATATGGCTGAGCATCGGCTGGGTGTACTGATCGTAGACAGCCTTGGGCAAGTTCATTACGTGCACGCTGGCGGCGGCCATATCATCCACATAGAGGAACTCACGCTTTGGTGTGCCAGTACCCCAGATCGCAACGCTTGGCGCCTTGTTCAATTTGGCTTCGTGAAATCGGCGAATTAGCGCTGGGATAACGTGGGAGTTCTCCGGATGGTAGTTGTCACCCGGGCCATAGAGATTGGTAGGCATAACGCTGCGGTAATCGACACCATGGCTTTGGCCATATTGGCGGTTGTAGCTTTCGCACAGCTTGATGCCGGCAATTTTGGCAATGGCGTAGGGCTCGTTTGTGGCCTCCAGCGGCCCGGTCAGCAACGCATCCTCGCGCATCGGCTGTGGCGCCAGCTTGGGATAGATGCAGCTGCTGCCAAGGAACAAGAGACGTATGGCATCGTTCTTAAAGGCCGCATTGATGATGTTGGCCTGGATCATCAGATTGTCATAGATAAATTCGGCCGGATACGTGTTGTTCGCATGAATACCACCCACCTTCGCGGCCGCCAGATAAACCTGGTCAGGCTTTTCGGCAGCGAAGAATTCGTTCACCGCAGACTGGTTGATCAAATCCAACTCGCTGTGGCTGCGGGTGACGATACGATCTGGCGAATGGCCTGAATCCAGGAGATGACGCACGATCGCTGAGCCCACCATGCCTCGATGGCCTGCAACGTAAATCTTGGGTTGCGCACTATTTCTGGTCATTTCGCTTTCGTCATTGAGTATTCGTGAATCCCACGTTGGCATCCCTCGTTCAAACACTTCTCCGACCGCCGCCCCAGCAGTCTCCCAAAACAACCGTTTCGGGGCAAGTCAAGTCCATGCACCTCAAGGCACCACCACCTCAATCCCCGGATGCCGGTCCCGAATGGCCTCCGCCAAAGCCTCCTTGGCATCCGCATCCCCGTGCACCAGACGAATCTGCCGGGGTTTGTCGCGCATGCGGCCGACGAAGTTAAGCAGATCCTGCTGGTCGGCGTGGGCCGAATAGCCTTCCAGAGTGTGAACACCGG
>Ga0302250_1001382_pt1 | contig 18411 bp, 22 predicted proteins | sample AAG_RA_Asp_MG_FD_193536 | JGI IMG/M metagenome (GOLD analysis project Ga0302250, IMG submission 193536) | Enriched activated sludge microbial communities from anaerobic digester in WTTP, New Holstein, Wisconsin, United States - AAG_RA_Asp | ecosystem: Engineered > Bioreactor > Anaerobic >... | reverse complement strand
GTGCCTTATAAGTCTATCTTTTTTTCAGCACTTTTAATTATACGATGACGTGGAATTTGTCATCTTGAGAAGTCTTTAGACTTCGTGAAGATCTATTTTTTTAGATTCTCACAAACACTTCGTGTTCTCAGAATGACTATTGTATATATAAAATAATGTCATCCGAGTATCATTATAAGTAGGCAATATTTCTAAGCGGTTAGTATAAAGTATGCCGTAAACGATATTGTTCGGATGACGCTTTTCTTTGGTTACCTTTCTTTAGTAAAAAAAAAGGTATAAAGAAAATATATTCAAATAAAAACCTGGTCAATCTTAAACCCTAAAAAGAGTGCCGCCTTGCTGTATACCGTCAATTAAAAAGCTTCTGATGTCACTCAGGTCAAAACCACTTGCCAAAAACATTTCTTTGCCGTTTTCTAATAAAAACTGCGCCGATTGAAGCTTGGTAACGATGCCGCCTGTAGCAAATTCATTATTTGGAGTATGCTCGCTGGTTAGAGTTTTTTCATCCAAAAATCCATGTTCTTTAAAGACAACTGCGTCTTTGAACTCTCTTGGGTCTTTGTTGTAATATCCGTCAATATCTGATAAGATTGCCAACATATCTGCATCAAAATGGTATGCCACGTGAGCTGAGAGCCTATCATTATCTCCAAAAACCAACTCTTCAGTGGCAGTGACATCATTTTCATTTATAATAGGTATTACATTATTGGACAGCAACACCTCAATAGCCTGTTTTGCATGTTCTGTACGTTTGCGAGAATCAAGATCTGATGCCGTTAGAAGTATTTGCGAGCAAAGCATATTGTATCTGGCAAACTTTTCTTGATACATTCTAAGAAGTAACGGCTGGCCAATGGCCGCAAGAGCTTGTTTGTTTGGAATAAAAGATTTATCAAGTTTAAGCTGTGTATATCCGGATGATACCGCACCTGAACTGACCAGTATAACTTCTTTGCCTGTTTTTTGCAATGAAGCGATCAGCTCAACCAAAGATGCCATTCTATCTTTAGAGATATCACCATTTTCAGTCAGTACATGTGATCCAACTTTGATAACAATTCTTTTCATGATTACTTCTCCAATTGACTTTTTTGCTGTTTGACAAAATCTCCAAGTATATAACGTAAAGGTTCGGTATTTATATGAGACACTGATGATATAGGCAATACAAAACGAGGCGACTCAGACTCGTCATTGCCGTATGATAAATATTCGCTGTTTATATGATACGAAGCTAGATTGATATTAGGTTTCAGCCCTATAGAGTTTAAAAATTCTTTTGTTACTTCGTTTACTTCGTCTGTACTCATTGCATCAATTTTAGTAATTGCTATACCAAATGCTTTTTTGCCAAGAACGCTGGAATACTTTTCAAGCTCTTCAAGCAGCGTGGTATATTGATAATCCATAGCACGGTAATTGCTTGCATCTATCATAAAAAGAAGCGTGCCCGTGCGTTCTATGTGTCTTAAGAACTCATGCCCCAACCCTCTGCCTTCGCTGGCTCCTTCGATAATGCCTGGAATATCTGCCATTACATATGCGTCATAATCATTAAATTCGACAACACCAAGCTTAGGAACAAGCGTCGTAAATTCATAATTGGCAATTTCTGGCCTTGCATTTGACAATACAGAAATCAGCGTAGATTTGCCGACATTTGGATACCCGACAAGGCCAACGTCTGCAATTAGCTTCATCTCAAATCTTACTTGTTTAGTGATCCCAGGAAGTCCAGGCTGAGCATATGTGGGGCGTTGGTTGCTGGAATTTTTGAAATGCATATTTCCAAGCCCGCCTTTTCCGCCTTCAAACAGCTTAACCTTTACGCCGGCTTCAGTTAGATCGAGCAGCATTTCTCCTGTTTCTACATCAAATATTTGTGTTCCCGGAGGCACTACGATAACAGCATCTTCACCGCTTTTGCCGTATTTTTTTCTGCCTTCGCCCGGACGGCCGTTTTTGGCTTTAATGTGATGTCTGCCGCGAAGAGCTGTGAGAGTATCTGTGTTATTATCTACTTGAACATACACAGAACCGCCCCTGCCGCCGTCACCGCCATCTGGTCCGCCTTGAGCTACGAACTTTTCTGTCCAAAATGATACTGCGCCTGCTCCGCCTTTTCCTGAACTAACCGTTAGTTCTACTCTATCTATAAACATATATATTTTGCCTTTTTGATTAACTTGTTATTATAACTCTAATAGCTCTAAATGCATTCTAAATAAAATTAAGAGCAAAAAATTTATATAAAAATTAAAATATTATATCTTAAATCGACCTAACAATGCCTAAATCAAAATCGAATTGTGAATGAATAAATGAGAAATAATAAAAAAAACAAGAAGCCAAAGCGGCTTCTTTAAAGAAGAATTACGCTGGAACTACAGAAACTTTTTTCTGAGTTGAAGAGCGGTTTTCAAACTTAACTACACCTTCGATAAGTGCGAAGATAGTATGATCTTTACCCATACCAACGCCATTGCCAGGATGTACTTTTGTACCTCTTTGTCTGATGATGATATTGCCAGGAATTACAGCTTCACCGCCGAATTTTTTTACACCTAAACGACGACCGGCTGAATCGCGATTATTTTGGGTTGACCCTTGACCTTTCTTGTGTGCCATAAAATGCTCCTTATGCTATACTTGTGATTCTTACACGAGTGAAATCTCTTCTAAAACCGCGTTTAAGTTTAGAATCTTTTCTTCTTCGTTTTTTATAGATAATGACTTTTTTGTCACGACCTTCATTGATTACCTCACCTTTAACTACTGCACCTGCTACAAAAGGTGTACCTACAGTCAAAGTACCGTTATCTAGTGCTAAAACTTCTTTGAATTCTACAGCACTTTTAGGCTCTAAATTCATATTGTCAAAGCATACGATATCGCCTTCTTTAACCTTGAATTGTTGCCCACTTGCTTTAATGATTGCGTACATTGCAAACCCTTTATTAATTTCTTACTTGGTATTAAAAGTGTGTGATTATAGCAAAATAAGCTTTAATCTTTTTTAAATTAAACTATTTTTAATTAATATAATCAAAACTAAAAACTAAAAACTAAAAACTAAAAACTAAATAAATGCTATACACTCTATTTCAACAAGCGCATTCTTTGGCAAGCTCTTGACTGCAACAGTACTTCGAGCAGGCTTATGGCTACCGAAATGTTCAGCATAGATCTCATTAACTGTCACAAAGTCATCCATATCAGCCAAAAATATAGTGGTTTTGATTACATTATTCATAGAACTGCCGCCTGCTTCAAGTACTGCTTTTAAGTTTTTTAGCACTTGATTTGTTTGGGAAATGATACCGTTGCCCGCCATCTCTCCATTGGACATTAGTCCAATTTGTCCGGATGTATAGATTATGCCGTTATTTTCAATAGCCTGAGAATATGGCCCGATGGCCTGAGGAGCATTTGGTGTAGATATAATATTCATGTGTTAACCTTATTCATTTGATTCAAAAAATACATAATTGCCGGCATAGTCTGAAAATTCAAAATAAACTCTCTTCTCGTCACTATCTATCTTGCCGTTTAAATTTAAGTCATGATAGCCATATCCGAATCTGTATGGCCTATCTGTATTGCTTTGCGTGCCGCTTGCAGTAGAAAGCTTATCTATTTTCATAAATCTATGTACTAATTTGTCCCCGGCATACATCTCGAGCACTCCATTGGTACCGGTCCAATTTTGGATAGAACGGCCAATGGTGTTTTGTGTCTCTTGCGTGCAACCTGCCAGCAAAGCTATCATGGATAACACTATTAACGGTTTTGCTTTCATGACAATTGCCTTTATGATTATTTCTTGTAATATTATTTTACCATTTAAAATAGTAATTTAAAATTATTTCGGATATCCAATCAAGACGGTAAGTTAAATTTTTGTGTCACAAGGTCGCCTGATTCGTCAAAATAGAGATAATATAATTTGTCTCTTGTGACCTTCAAACCTGCCAAATAGCGCAGAGCAATATTTGCTTGCAAAGAAGCTATATGCATCACCATCGGTGCTGCTATACCGCTAGGCACGTGCGGCGGCGTATTGAATGCCGTAAATCTTCCATGTTCAAAAAAACATACCTGTCCTACAAACGCCTCTACGCTGGCATATATCCAAGGTATGCCTGATTCATTGGAGTATTCATCGATTTGATGTCTTGTATCGAAGTTATCGCTGGCATCAAGGATCAAGTCATATTTTTTACCAAGATGACTAAACTCTCCAAAATCCATCACGAGGCCCCCGGTTTTAACAAAAGGATTTTTGGCCTTTATGAGATCACTTGCAATTTTTGATTTATACCTTCCTTCGTCTTTTAAAGTAAAGGCAATTTGGCGATGGATATTATGCAATGCGATCGTATCAAAATCAACCATATCAATCTCGCCTATGCCGCTAGTCCCAAGTGCCAAAGCCAGAGATGAACCAAGTCCCCCGCTTCCTATGATTGCTATCTTTTTGGAAGATAAAAGCTCTTGGGTCTCTTCGCCCCAAAGCTGAATTTGTCTATGGAAATATGATTGTGGTGTCATGACAACTCCTTTTATTATTGTCTTAATTGTAATGCTTTTTCAAACTGCCAAACCTTGCGATGCTCCTGTAGTGATTTTTTATCTATCTCTTCAATAAGCATGGATTCTTTGTCTTCTAGCATCATTTCTACCTCTCCGTTCGGGCCTACTAACATACTATCCCCATAAAAACGCCATTTGATATCTTTATCATTGTATTCGCCCAAGCGATTTGCCCTAAGAACATAACATCCGTATAAAAATGCCTGGGTTTTAATGATCTCTCTCCAGCGATTATGCGAACCAAAAGTTGATGATGTCGGCAACACTACCAAGTCAACTTTTTTTTCTCGTACATATTCCCAAAGTTTAGAAAAATGCAATTCAAAGCCGGCCATTATCATCACCCTAAAGCCGTCAACCGAAAATACCATTGGCGATTTTAGCGGTTTGATATCATTGACAAAAAAGTTTTGCTCATCCCAATGCGGATAAGAAATAAGGATTTGCTGCTCGTAATATGCGATCTGCTTAGAAGTGATCTTGGCTACGACTTTTAGATAACGATTTTTTTTACACAGTATAATAGGAGCTACAATGGTCATATCATATGACTTTGCAAGAGATTTCAAAAGTGCTAAATGTTTACCGGTTTGTTCTCTTACCATAGATACGGGCATATTTGCCAGTTCTTTGTAGAAATGATTTAATATATATTCCCCAAAGACTATAAGTCTAGCGCCTTTGGAGTGGGCATTTTTAAAATAAAAATCCAGCTTTGAGCCATTCATCCCCAGTGTTTGGAGCTGCAAGGAGGCTACTACTAGAGTTTTCACTCTTTGGCCTTGATACTTTCTTGTTCAATGACAGTTATTTTGGCTTTTGCAAGCTCTAGCATATCTTGAGCTTCTTTGATAGTTTTTAAACCATCCTCATAAAGCTTTACGCTCTCTTCTAGAGGAATATCTTGACGCATTAATTTTTCTATAATACTTTTGGCATTGGCTATTTTATCTTCAAAGGTTTCATTTTTCATTTTTCATCCCCCAGTATGCTTATGATATCGTCTTCAAACTTATCTATCTCAACCAAAAAGGCATCATGTCCATAATCACTATCCACTTCTATATAATTACACGACTGTTCATTTCGTTTCATCATTTTATATATATGCTCCATCTCTTCGGGAAAAAATAGATAATCAGAACTGAAACCAAACAGATGAATATTTGCCTTTATGCGCGAGACGGCGTCATGAAGTGAATCATACCCGCGCGAAAGACTAAAGGTATTGATGGCTTTGACAATATAAAGATAACTTAAAGGATCAAAGTGGCGACTGAAATTTGCAGTATTATACTCCATGTATCTCTCTACCTCATATCTGCCAAAAAGTTCAAAAAGCCCATCCGTGCTCACATAATTACGGTCAAATTTTTTATCCATGGATTTTGGAGACAAGTATGAAATATGTCCTGCTATTCTGCCGATAGCCAATCCGCTAAGCCCAACTTCACTAAAAGCATCTTTTGCATAATTGCCATCTTCAAATCTAGGATCACTCCTGATGGCTTCAACAGCAACCTTATTAAAAGCAATTGTCCATGGCCGTGTTGCATATGTAGCTGCCATAGAGATGATATGTTCTGCCAAATTTGGATAATCTACTGCAAATTGAAGTGCCTGCATACCACCCATTGAGCCGCCGATGATAGCTTTTAAACGATATATGCCAAGGCTTGAAAGCAAATGCATTTGAGCTCTGACCATATCTTTTATAGTCACTACAGGAAATTTGAGACGAAATGGCTGATGTGACGGATAATTATCACTCATAGGCCCGGTAGTGCCAAAGCAGCTGCCTATAACATTTGAGCAGATCACAAAATATTTGGTAGTATCTACTGCTTTACCGTCACCTATAAGCCCATCCCACCAGCCGGCTTTTTTTTCGCCTTCATAAGTGCCTGCAGCATGATGTGATCCGCTTAGAGCATGGCATACCAATATTACATTGCTTTTGTCCTCATTGATTTCACCATAAGTTTCATATGCTATGGTATATGGTTCAAGTATACGACCGCTTTCTAAATAAAGTGGACTGCTAAAGTGTGCTTGCTTGGTTGTTATCTTCATAAACTGCTTTTTGAAAAATTATTTTTAGTTATTTTATCTTAATTGGACTTTAGAGTTAGTGAAGTTATCTTTTAGTTTTTTAAAACAAATGGGCTTGTTATAGCAAACTTAATTTTGCATGCTTTAAGTTAATAGTGAAATTGTTCGTAGTGAACTTATCGAACTATAGACTAAATTTAAAATCTATTGAAAAGATTATAAAGTTTCAGAATATTCCTTTAATTCTTTTGTCCTTACTTTTGTCATATCAAGAATAACGCTACCGTACATAATACCGCTAATAGTTCCACCCCTGTATCTGTCAGACACATATTTGGCTTCAGCATCTCTAAATATTATCCAAGCTCTTTGTGTTTTTATCAATAATTTTTTTCCAATGCTATCTGATTGCCTTAGCAATATTCCATAAACTTTATTTAACTCTTTGTCTGCTTTTTTAATTTCTACTTTTTGACAATCCATAATATCATATGTGGTCTGCTTTTCACTACAATCTACTGCATATAGCATCGAACTAGTAATCAACAATAAAGTTATTAGAATTTTTCGCATTTTTTCTCCAAAAATATATTTAATTATATCATATACGATCTCTGCTATTTATCTACTGTATAAATGGGAGTAGCTCTATATCTAAAATACTCCAATCATTGTAAAAAATCCAAGAAAAATTGCATATGGAGGAAAAATAACAGCAAAAAGAAACCACAGCAATCCTTCCTGCCAAGATAAATATAGCCCATATAATTCACTTATCAATATCACAAAACCTAGAATATAATTCATTTGCAAAACCTTTTTATTTGCATTGATAAACAGTTTGGACATTCATATTTGCCAAACCAAGAAAATTATATGATTTTGAAATTGTCAAAGTTCCATCTGGAAATACGGCATATAGATTTAAATTTCCATTTGATGTTCTTTCTATAAAATACATCATATTATCGTTACTGCGCCCTATATATAACAATTCTAATTTTTCGTTTTTTACACTTAAATAATTATGCTCCGCATCAGTTAGATCTAATCTAAGTTGCATATCGCCCTTGTCTGGGCTACTTCTGCCAACAATAGGTTTTTCTCCAGATTGACTTATTGTTGTCGTATGCTTATTTACGCATATTAAAGTAGTTGCCATTAACTGTGATGATAACAAAAAAGAACATAATACAAATATTTTTTTCATTTAAATCCTATATTTTTTATTATTTAACTAACATTAAAGTACTACAAATTACCTTATTGGCGTGTAGGCACGCAACGAAAACGAAGAGTTGCACTAGCATTTCTCACATAAGGTTGACCGTCAGCGCACACTTCTGATATTTTTTCGATAATCATATTTTTCTTAGCACAATATGCGTTTGCTTCAATATATAACTTAGCAAGAACTTTTTCTCCAGGATTCCAAACATCACCCATATCGGTCTTCGTGATCATATATTCATTGTTTCCAATTGGCACTGCCCCAGTAGATGCGCAACCCGTCAGTAGCAATACACTCATAAATATCAATGCCTTCATAATATTTCTCATCTGCAATCCTAAATATTAATTCCGCTCCAAATATTCACTATAGGGAATGGTGAAAATATTGTATCTTTTATAAACTTAAGCAAAAATTTCACCATAGGGAAGTTTAGTTGGAATATCTTGAGTTTACCGATGAAGAGATAATAGATTTTCATCAAACTATCGCCAATAATATCAAGAAAATTAGAAAAGAAAAAAAGATAACACAACTTGACCTTGCTCTAACTATAGGCCACAAATCAATGAGTACAATCGGAAAAATTGAAGCTGGGCTAGAAAACAAACACTATAATGTAGAACAGCTTTACAAGATGGCTAAGATTTTAGATGTAGATATTTGTGAGTTTTTCAAAGAAAAATAACAGTAAAACAACCAGACTGCCACGGCTTTTTTAAAGCCTCGCAGTGACAGTTTTTACTCATCATAAAGTGTAGTACTCAGATATCTCTCTCCAGTATCACATAGGATTGTGACAATAACCTTGGCTCTATTTTCCGGTCTTGATGCTACTTGTGACGCTGCAAATACATTTGCTCCAGCTGATATTCCTACAAGCAGCCCCTCTTGTTTGGCAAGATCTCTAGCTGTAGCAAAAGCATCTTCATTGCTTATAGTAATGATCTCATCGTAAACAGCAGTATTAAGTACAGGTGGCACAAACCCTGCCCCGATGCCTTGAATGGCATGAGGAGCCGGAGAGCCGCCGCTAAGTACCGGTGAATCAATAGGCTCTACGGCTATGATACTAATGTTTGGATTAAGCTCTTTTAGCCTCTCTCCAATACCTGTAATAGTCCCTCCGGTTCCTACTGCGGCTACCAAGATATCAACTTTGCCATTCGTATCGAGCCATATCTCCTGTGCAGTTGTGGCACGATGTATGGCCGGATTGCTAGGATTTGCAAACTGTCCTAATATGATAGAGTTTGGAGTATTGTCATGAAGCTCTTCTGCCATTGTTATTGCGCCGCTCATTCCCTTAGATGGCTCAGTCAGCACAATAGTTGCGCCAAGAGCTTTTAGCAGTTTTTGTCTCTCTATGCTCATAGAGCTTGGCATAGTTAATATTAATTTTAACCCTCTAGCTGCACAAACCGAAGCTAATCCGATACCGGTATTGCCGCTAGTAGGTTCTATAATAGTAGTATCGGATGTTATAAGCCCTTTTGCTAGTGCATCATCTATCATGGCAACCCCGATCCTGTCTTTAACAGAATGGGTTGGGTTCATAAACTCACATTTGCCAAGCACTATTGTATAATTCAAACTTGCTTTTTTAAGTTTAACCAGCGGAGTATTGCCTACAAGGTCTGTTACATTTTGTGCATATTTCATTTCTTCTCCTTATATATTATAATGCAAAGAAGCGTTGTATCTGTCTTGATACTTTTTAAGATCTACCAAGCTAAGACTTAGCATTGTTGCTATTTCATTTCCGATGTCGTCAAAAAATAGATCGAGTATGTGATTATTACTTTTATCATCTACTACTCTTATCTTATCCTCAAGTGCTATAATAATATCTTTTATCAATATATCCTTAGGCGATTTAGATAGTAAAAATCCGCCGTTAATTCCTCTAACACTCTTTACTAATCCCGCTTTTTTTAATTTGCCCAATAATTGCTCTAAATAATTTAGAGGTATATCTGCGCTAATGGCAATTTGACTTGCCTTAAGCGGTATATTATTATCATGTTTCAAAAGCTCATACATGGCACCTAGTCCATATATTCCCTTAGACGATATTAGTGCCATTTTTTATGCCATCGCCTGAGCAAGATCATCTATCAGATCTTTTGTATTTTCAAGTCCGATACTGAGCCTGATAGTAGCAGGATTTACTCCGATTTTCAAAAGCTCATCAGCTGTCATTTGCGAATGTGTCGTGCTTGCAGGATGTACAATAAGGGATTTGCTATCTCCAATATTAACTACAACTCCAAAAAGCTTGACACTGTCTATGATGCGCTTGGCTTCTTCAAAACTGCCTGCATCAAAGGAGATCAGCCCTGAAGCTTTGCCGTCTTTGAAATATTTTTGAGCTTTATCGTGATCTCTGTGGCTTTCCAGTCCTGGATAATTTACAGATTTTACTTTCGGGTGCGATTCTAAGAATTTAGCAACTTCTAATGCATTATCTGAATGTTTTTCTACTCGAAGGCTCAATGTTTCAAGTCCTTGTATTAGCAGCCATGAATTAAACGGTGCTTGTGATGCTCCTATATCACGAAGCAATGAAAGTCTTATACGCAAACAGAAATTTGGCAACGGCACATCCGTATACACAAGTCCGTGATAACTATCATCAGGAGTATTAAAATGGCTATATCTAGATGATGTTTTAAAAAATTCATTTAGACCGTCTCTCTCAACTACTACACCGCCTATGGCTGTACCTTGCCCGTTGGTGTATTTGGAAGTAGAATGCACTACGATATCTACACCACATGCTATAGGATTAAATAGCGCGGCAGTGGCTACCGTATTGTCACATATAGTCAGTACGCCATATTTCTTGGCAATTCCTACGATGGTATCTATATCGGCAATTGCAATTTGCGGATTCGATAATGATTCAAAATATATTGCTTTTGTCTTATCATCTATCAACTCTTCTAGATTACTAGCATCGCTGCTTTTAAAGACACGCGCTTCAATACCAAAGCGTTTAATAGTATGGGTTAGCAATGTTACCGAACCGCCATAAAGTTTATCGGATATTACAATGTTATCACCTGCCTCAGCTACATTGGCTATCGCATAAAAGATAGCGGCTTGTCCTGATGCTGTACAGATTGCAGCTGCTCCGCCCTCCAATTCGGCAAATCTGGCTTCCAATACATCAGTCGTAGGATTGGTAAGCCTGGTATAAATAGATCCAAGCTCTTTTAATGCAAATAAATTTGCGGCATGTTCGCTGTCTCTAAAGGCATATGCAGTAGTTTGAAAGATCGGTACACTCATGGTGCCAAAACCTGCTTTTTGATCATATCCGGCATGAAGCGCGATCGTCTCTTTTTCCATTATGTTTCCTTATATTAAAATATTTACAGTTACTATATTATAAAAAAAATATAATGTCAAGTATTTTTGTATATTTTTTGACTATTTATCGTTTTTAAGGAGTTTATTTAATCTTTAGTAATTTAGTATAGTTTTATTTTGAATGTTTTTTATTATCATTATATAATTGATTGATATATCATATAAGAAAATTGATATTAATGGTTTTTCAAGCATAAAAAGCGAGTGATATTTTGTTATTAAAATGATATGTTTTATTGAAGAAATATCATGCCGCATAAAAGCAGCACGATAAAAGTTATAGAAAAAAGGAGAAATTACTGTCCGTGATAGTTCGGAGACTCTTTTGTAATAGTAACATCATGCACATGACTCTCTCTAAGTCCTGCGCTTGTGATCTCTACAAATTCAGCTTTTTCCCAAAATGTAGGAATATCTTTTGAACCGCAATACCCCATAGAACTTCTCAATCCGCCTATCATTTGATGAACTACATCAGAGATCTTACCGCGGTACGGTACACGGCCTTCTATGCCTTCTGGTACCAGTTTATCTGCGGCCGTGCCTTCTTGGAAATATCTATCTGTACTTCCTTTGGTCATAGCACCGATACTTCCCATACCTCTATACTCTTTAAACTGTCTACCGTTAAATATTATCATCTCTCCCGGAGCTTCATATGTACCGGCGAGGGCTGATCCTAGCATAACAGAGCTTGCACCAACTGCAAGCGCTTTAGCTAGGTCGCCTGAATATTTTATCCCGCCATCAGCGATCACCGGCACGCCATATTCTTTGGCTACCATTGCTACATTATCAATAGCCGATATCTGAGGTACGCCTACGCCTGCTACTATACGAGTGGTACAAATTGACCCTGGCCCAATACCTACCTTAACAGCATCTGCTCCTGCTTCTATAAGATCTTTTGCTGCTTCGCCTGTGGCGATATTGCCTGCTATCACATCGATATCAAGTTCTGCTTTTATCTTTTTGACTGTATCTATGATACCTTGCGAATGCCCATGAGCAGAATCAAGTACAAGTACATCCACGCCGGCAGCTACCAATGCTCTGGCACGATCCAATTGTCCCACGCCGATAGCTGCAGCGACTCTGAGTCTGCCAAAAGCATCTTTATTTGCATTTGGATGTTGTACTTTTTTCTCTATATCTTTGATAGTAATGAGGCCTTTTAGCTTGCCTTCGTCATCAACGATAGGAAGCTTTTCAATTTTATGCTGCTGCAATACTTTTGCTGCTTCTTCTAATGTTGTACCTACTTTTGAAGTTATCAAAGGAGCATGTGTCATTACATCTTTTACAAGAACGCTCATATCACTTATAAAACGCATATCTCTATTGGTAAGAATCCCTACCAAGACTCTATCTTGGTTGACAACCGGCACACCTGAAATATGATACTCGCTCATAAGAGCATCTGCTTCAGCAACCTTTGCTTCAGGGTATATAAATATAGGATCTATGATAACGCCGCTTTCTGATTTTTTGACTTTTTTAACCTGCAAGGCTTGTGTCTCGACATCCATATTTTTATGAATTACACCAATACCGCCAAGTCTAGCCATGGCAATAGCGGCTTTGTATTCTGTAACGGTATCCATTGCAGCCGATATGATAGGTATATTTAGGCTTACTCTTTTAGTTAACATAGTAGCAATGCTTACCTCTTTTGGAAGTACTGTAGAATGTTGCGGTACCAACAAGACATCTTCAAATGTCAAAGCTTTTTGTTTTATTCTCATATTATCTCCTTATTTCGTATATTTTACAGCTTTTTCCATACTAGCCGCACCGTCAAAAAGTGTCTGTTCATCAAATGCTTTAGCGATCAATTGCAATCCGATCGGCATCCCCTCGCTGTCTTTTGCTACCGGAAGAGAGAGTGCCGGAAGGCCTGCTAGATTTATCGCTATCGTGTACATATCGCTTTTATACATTTCAAGCGGGTCATGCACTGCTCCGATCTTAGGAGCTACACTCGGAGCAACCGGAGAGAGTATCAGATCAGCATCATTAAATATAGCATTAAACTCATCGCGAATAAGATGTCTGACTCTTTGTGCTTTGAGATAATAAGCATCATAATATCCGCTTGAAAGTACGAAATTGCCTAGCAATATCCGTCTTTTAACTTCATCTCCAAAGCCTTCGCTTCTTGTATTATAATATAAATCTGATACATTGTTTGCTTCTGCACGTCTTCCGTATCTAACGCCGTCAAATCTAGCTAAGTTTGTAGCTGCTTCGGCAGTAGCGAGGATATAATATGTAGCGATATCATATTTGGTATTTTGCATATTTTTATGCACTATCGTATGTCCTGCATCTTGCAAGGCTTTTACGGTATCGCTATAAGCTTTTTGTATATCATCGCTAGCTTCGCTTATATAATTATCTATTACAGCTATAGTAAGTTTTCTGTTTTCATTTATGACTGTTTTGCCATCCTCGATATCTGCACTAGTAGAATCTCTTGGGTCATGCCCTTTGATGATATCATATAGTATTGCCGCATCTTCAACATTTTGTGTGATCGGCCCTATTTGATCAAGCGATGAAGCATAAGCAGCCAAACCATAACGGCTTACTCTTCCGTATGTTGGTTTCATTCCTACACATCCGCAATAAGCTGCAGGCTGGCGTATAGAGCCTCCTGTATCGCTGCCAAGCGCTGCTATAGCGATACCTCCCCCAACAGCTGCAGCAGCTCCGCCCGAACTCCCGCCCGGAACACGTGACGGGTCATGAGGGTTTTTAGTGATCCCGTAAAAACTGCTCTCGGTTGTACTTCCCATGGCAAATTCATCCATGTTCGATCTTCCAAATGCCATCATGCCGTTTGCTTTTAATTTATCGATAACAGTCGCATCATAAGGAGCTATATAGCCTTGAAGTATCTTTGATCCGCTTGTAACACTCCATCCGTTAACTTGGATATTATCTTTTATTAAGATCGGCACACCTTCGCCTGAGCTCTCAAATCCGATATAAGCATTCAAATCACTTGCTTTTGCAAGATTTTCCAATTCATTTTTGATTTCGCTTAACTCTTCTTTTGTTTTAGTTAATGCCTCTTTGAGTGTGATCACTTTTGCTCCTTAATGTATCTTTTTTTCATAATATTTTACAGTCAATAAACCTATACCTATAAGTACGAATATAAATGCGATCGAACCTATGATCACTTCAAGTCCTACAGGTTTGGACAAATCAAACATTCACTACCTCTGCGCATCTATCACAAATGCTCTCTTCGCTAGCAGCTTTAAATCTCCAGCATCTAGGGCATTTATGATCATCGGCTTTTGCTATATCAAATCTAACTCCATCCATTTCAAAAGAAGCCAAAACTTCGCTTTGAGCTTCATTTCTTACATATGAGACCATAAACCAATCTTCTAGATCTTTTGTATTTTTAATATCCCAGTCATATTCACCGCAAAGTTCTACTTCCAAAGTAGCTTTAAGCACTTTATCTTTTTTGAGCTTGTCTATCTCTTCGTAGAATCTCTCTCTTATAGCCATAAGTTTTGCAACGTCAAGTTTTGAATCCGCTTCAGGCAGGCTTACAAATTCAAAATCAAAGATATTCTTAGCATTACCCTTTAGCAACGGCGAAGCATAGTCGAGTATCTCATCAGCAGTATAAGTTAATACAGGTGCAATTAGGCCCAGCATACTTCTGGCTATCAGCGCCATAGCACTTTGCGATGCTCTTCTTTGTCTATTGTTTTTATCATCACAGTAAAGCCTGTCTTTGCAGATATCCATATAGATAGAGCTTAGATCATTGACCAAGAAATGGTTGAGTACGGCAAAGCCTCTTAGGAAATCATAATTGTCAAAGTTCGTCTTAACTTCATCAAAAACATTTTTAGCGCTTGCAACTATCCATAGATCAAGCTCGCCAAACTCTTTTATATCGACAAGTGTTTCAAGGTCGCTGATGTTTGCCAGCAAGAATCTAAATGTATTTCTGATCTTTCTGTACTGCTCTGCTGTTTGCTTGAGAATTGCCGATGAGATCTTAAGATCGCTTTGATAATCGCTCAGTGCAACCCAAAGACGCAAGATCTCAGAACCGAACTCTTTTGTTACTTCATCCGGAGCTACGACATTGCCCTTGGACTTGCTCATCTTTTCGCCTTTCTCATCGACAGTAAATCCGTGAGTAAGCAAAGCTTTATATGGCGCATGATGGTTAACGGCAGTCGATAGAAGCAGTGAACTTTGAAACCATCCTCTATGCTGATCGCTTCCTTCCAGATACAAATCGGCAGGATATTTTCCTGCGTCATAGTTTCCGCTTTTAATGACACTGTTCCAAGTTGATCCGCTGTCAAACCAAACATCTAGTATGTCTGTGATCTTTTCAAGCTCATCAGCATCATATCCGCTGCCCGGATAAAGAAGTTCAGATATCGGCATATCATACCATGCATCACAACCGAACTGATCAAATATCATAGCAGTAAAATTAAGCACCTTCTCATCTAGTATCACTTCTTTTGTCTTTTTGACACGGAAAAATGCTATTGGCACACCCCATGCTCTTTGGCGTGAGATACACCAGTCAGGACGCTGTTCTATCATCCCTTCAAGTCTGCCTCGTCCCCAGCTAGGATAAAATGTAGTATTTGCCACTTCTTGCAATGCTATCTCGCGCAAGGTATTATCTTCGCCATTTGGTTTGGAATCCACAGAGATGAACCATTGGTTTGTTGCTCTATAGATAAGAGGTTTTTTGGTTCTCCAGCAATGCGGATATGAGTGCACAAATTTACTTTGGTGCAGCAGTGCATCTCCTAAAAGTTCCAAGATAGGAGCATTTGCTTTAAATATATGCATGCCTACAAATTCGCTTGGAAGCAAATGATGCCCCACTATACTCTCATCATAACACCCTTTTTCATCAACAGGCATAAGTACTTCAAGGTTATATCTAAGCCCTACGCGGTAGTCGTCTTCACCATGCCCAGGGGCGGTATGAACTGCACCGGTACCGCCGTCAAGCATTACATGTTCGCCCAAGACTATAGTCGAATTTCTATCATTGAGCGGATTGATCGCAATTTTATTTTCAAGCTCTCTAGCAGCTATTTTTCTGCCCGAATGCTTGCTTATAATACCCATCTGCGCAAGCTCATCGTATCTGCTTTGCGCTACGATATAGCCATCCTCGCTAATGACATACATCTCATCTGGGTTGAGCGATATTCCCGTATTTGCCGGAAGGGTCCATGGTGTTGTCGTCCAAATGACAATTGCCGCCGGCCCGTGAATTTCGAGCTCTTCTTTTGTCTTGTCGCTAAGTTCGAAAGCCACATATATTGAATAATCTTCTTTGTCTTTGTACTCTACTTCTGCATCAGCCAATGCTGTTTGGGCTGCCCATGACCAAAAGATCGGTTTATGACGCTCTATGAGCAAACCTTTGCTTGCTACTTCGCATAGTGTTCTATAGATATTGGCTTCAAATTTGAAGTCCATCGTAACATAAGGATTATCCCAGTCTGCGATTACGCCTAGAGATTCAAATCCTTCTTTTTGGATAGCTACGAACTTGGAAGCATGTGCTCTGCAAAGTGCCCGAAACTGGGAAGCCGGCATAGCTTCTTTTGCTTCTTTGCCTATATCTTCTTCTACTTTTTGCTCGATCGGCAATCCGTGACAATCCCAGCCTGGGACGAAACGAACTGATTTACCTTGGAAATAATGATATTTTACGACGATGTCTTTGAGGATCTTGTTAAGTGCGTGGCCGATGTGGATAGTACCGTTGGCATACGGAGGGCCGTCATGAAGAGTAAAGGCAGGCTTGCCTTCTCTGAGAGTTTTCATCTGCTCATACGCACCCTCTGCCTTCCATTTGGCGTATCTGATCGGCTCATTTTGAGGCAGGTTTCCACGCATCGGAAACTCTGTCTGCGGAAGTAAAAGCGTATCTTTATAGTCTATCATATTATAATGCCCTCGGTCTCTAAAATGTGATGATTATATCCAAAAGTGCATTAAGGTTGGGTTTTGAGTGCTATTTTCAAATTTCTCATACGCTATTTTTGATTTTTTGGCTTTTTGCTTTTGACTGTTCTACTAACTTTTACGAAACCTATATTTAACTCTATCCTGTTTTCAACTTCTATCATCTCGTCGCCACTCTTTTCCGTAGCAGGCTCAATATCTATGATGTTTTCGAATATCTCTCCTATATTTTTGGCTATCGTATTTTGCTCTTCTTGTGTTTTTGCATTTTCAAGAGCGTTTATATTGCGAGACAGCTCTTTTATTTTTGCAAAAGTTTCGATGATACCAATAGTTGCTTTTATCGCTTGCTTACTTTTTAAAATAGTTGCCAACATATAAAGAGCTTTTTCTGTAAAAACCTTTGGTAAATATGGAGAAAATTTTATTTTTTCAAGGTGGTGGAAACTTTCCACCACCTCTGTCTTCTCTTCTTTTGTGAGTTGCATGACATAGCCATCCGGAAACTTATCTGGATTATTTGCAACAGCTTTATTTATATCTCTTGTTTGCACGCCGTATATGTCGGCTATATCACTATCTAAAAGTACAAATTCATTTTTGTATCGTATTAGCTTATTTTTGATATCTTCAAATACAACCTCGCCTGCCATCCGCTACTCCTTTGAGAAACTTTACTAGAATGATTATAGCTATCATAAGTGCAGGATTTAAAAAACATTTCAAAATGCCATATATTTCATCTCATGCGGTCTTAAGAAGCAAGATGTAATTAATTGTTAAAAAGTGCAGCCGCGTCGGCAAAAGGTAAAAAAATAAAATTAAGCTATTTTTCATTTTTATTGACCTATAATTTGGTTGTAATTCCCGCATAAGCCTACATCCTTGAGGTGTAGCCGAGGGTTTTAATTTCTTCTATTATTTTAACAAAATCCATAAAAATTTTTATCAATGATGTCAAATTACAATATTTTATACCGCTTGCGATTTTAAGCGTTATGATGTAATTATGGAGAAGTGCAACCGTGTCAGTGAGGGTGTCATCGTATAATTAAAAGTGCTGAAAAAAAGATAGACTTATAAGGCACAATAAGAAGAAAAATGAGAGGATGAATAAAGACTTGCTTGTCATTGATCATTAAAGATCGTGCGGAATGTTGTCTCCA
>Ga0302250_1001377_pt1 | contig 18434 bp, 20 predicted proteins | sample AAG_RA_Asp_MG_FD_193536 | JGI IMG/M metagenome (GOLD analysis project Ga0302250, IMG submission 193536) | Enriched activated sludge microbial communities from anaerobic digester in WTTP, New Holstein, Wisconsin, United States - AAG_RA_Asp | ecosystem: Engineered > Bioreactor > Anaerobic >... | reverse complement strand
TCCTACTACCTACCAGGCGATCGTCAAATTCAGGCTGACCCAGAACAGCGAAGGCGATGCCATCATCGACCCCAAACATATCGTCTTTACCTTCAACGGCACGTCCGCTTCCGGTAAATATATGGATCCCAACGCCAATTCCATCGATGGACAGACATCGCTGATAGAGGGGGATTCGGTCGGATTCAGCTCTGTCGACTACTACGCCTAAGACAGCAAATCCTTGATGAAGTTTTGTTTCACGCTACGGTGCAACGACGCTAAGTTGTAACGATTTGGTTTTGGTGATTAGAATCGCTACGCACGGATCAAAACATTCCTGTTCTGAATCAGATTGTTATCAGACGTTATCAGATGTGTATCCGCGTTAAACGTCTTTCTGACCTAGTTTGCCGCTTAAACGAGTATGGCTCTCTCCGTGTTCTCCGCGCCTCTGCGTGAGTATGAATGTCTTAAGCCCGTCATCCAAGTTTTACCTTGTTGAAATGATTGGAATCCCGCTAAAATCATCCCGGGGAAATAATCTTCTATTCAAGGGCAGATGATGGAGCTGAAAAGCAAACAATGCTGGATATTCGATATGGACGGCACCCTGACAGTGCCGGTGCATGATTTCAGCTACATACGCAGCGAGCTTGCCATCCCGCCTGATGAGGATATCCTGACACATATCCATGGTCTTGCCGAGGCTGAGGCTGTGGCGCGACACGCCCGCCTATGGGAGATAGAGCAGGAACTGGCGCAGCTGGCCGTTGCATCGTCAGGCGCTCTGGATTTGCTTTCTTTCCTTTATGAGGCCGGGGCTCGGCTGGGCATCCTGACCCGGAATGACCGGGAGATTGCACAGCTTACCCTGGAGACAATCGGGGCAGCTGATTTTTTCCTGCCAGAGGATATTATCGGGCGCAGCGAGGCGGCTCCCAAGCCGCATCCCGGTGGTGTGCTGCTTCTGCTGGGCAACTGGGATGCAGAACCAGATCAGGCGGTAGTAGTGGGGGATTATCTCTATGATCTGCAGGCCGGCAGATCTGCAGGCGCGACCACAGTGCATCTGGCCCGGCCGGATGGCCAACTCTGGCCCGATTATACTGATCTGGCGGTTGTCACACTTGCTGAACTGCTTGGGATATTGAGGCAATGACAGACTATCTGCTGATCGGATTGGGGCTGGGGATTTCCTCTGGTTTTGCGCCCGGGCCGCTGCTGGCGCTGGTGGTTGCGGAAACCCTGCGTTATGGCTTGAAGGCTGGGCTCAGAGTGGCATTGGCACCGTTGGTCAGCGATCTGCCTGTCATCCTGCTGGCGCTTCTGATTGTCAGGGAACTGTATGAGGTCAGCTGGGGGCTAGGGATGATTGCTCTGGTCGGGGGCATATTCATCCTGATTATCGGCATCGCCACATTGCGCCGCAACGTGCTAAAGGATGATCTGGGCAGGCCTGTCTCCGCGCACTCACTGCTTAAAGGTGTCGTAGCCAATCTGCTCAATCCCCACCCATATCTGTTCTGGATCGGCGTGGGGGTACCCATCATGAGCAAGGCGCTGAGTTTCGGAGTTGCAAGCCTGGCCGCTTTCATCATCTGTTTTTATCTCGGGCTGCTGGGCGCCTTGATGTCGGTCGCCGCGCTTGTCAGCAGGTCCCGTTCTTTTCTGGAAGGCGCCATTTACCGGGGACTGCTGCGGCTGATCGGCGTGCTGCTTTGCCTGTTTGCCATGAAGCTGTTTTATGACGGACTAAAACTGCTGGGGCTGATCGGAGGATAAGATGACGGTTTCCATTCTAGACCATGCGTTGATCTCGGCACGTTACTTCTACCCCTGGCCGAATCACTTTGATGCGCCATTTTCTGTAGAGGGAGACGGTTTCCGGCTGGGATGCCGTTATCTGAAGCATGCGGATAATCTGCCGACGGTGGTTCATTTTCACGGCAACGGAGAAACCGTGGCCGATTACCTGGGGGATTTCGAGCAGCGCATGGCCGGCCTGGGGGTGAACCTGCTGCTGGCGGAATATCGCGGCTACGGCATGTCCAGCGGTCAGCCCGGTCTGACTGCCATGCTGGATGATGTGCGGCTGATTGTGGAGGCCAGCGGCGTTTCTCCGGAGCGGATCATTTTTTTCGGACGTTCGCTGGGCTCACTGTATGCCATGCATGGTGTGCATCTTTATCCGCAGGCGGCTGGTCTGATCATTGAAAGCGGGCTGGCCGATCCACTGGACCGGGTCTTGATGCGGGTTGAACCGTGGCAGCTGGATACAACCATGGAGGTTTTGCAGGAGGAAGTGGATAGGCACCTCAACCAACGAGAAAAGATTGCCGGTTTCAGTGGAAGCAAGCTGATTATGCACACCCGCAACGACGACCTGGTGGAGGTGTCTCACGCCGAGCGGCTGTACCAGTGGGCCGGTGAACCGAAACAGCTGCTGATCTTCGAGCGCGGCAATCACAACAATATCATGGAGGTCAACAGGCAGGCCTATTTTCAGGCGGTCGGTGATTTTATCCTAGAAAACAGTTGTCCACGAAATACACAAAAATAACTAACAAAACTGAATAGATAAGCTGCGGTAGTCTGCTTTAGCTTGGTGAATGCCTGGTTTGGTGTATCATTCTGTTTTTCGTGCTTTTTAGTGATTTTCGTGGAACAAATGCCGTTTATAGGTCTATTTTAAGCGCGGTTAGTCTGCTCCCGCACTAATCTTTCAAACTCGTCATAATCCTCCGGGGTATCCATGTCCAGCATTACCCCCCGGTCCGATACTTCCACCAACTGCACCAAGTCCTGATGGCGGCTGATCACATCCCGCAGCGTGCCGCCGGTTTCCAGTTCCGCCGCCAGATTCAGCGGCAGTATTACCGGATGCCCCTTTTTGCCCTCGAATAATGGTATAGTGATTCGTCCGGGCGCGTTGGCGTGCTGCTCCAGCAGGCGGCGGCAGCTCGCGGTCGATACCAGCGGCTGGTCAGCCAGACAGATCATCACCCCCCGGCAGCATTCATGAACAGCCCTCAGCCCAGCTATCACGGAGCTGGCCATATCACCATCGGGATCGGGATTTCTGACAGTCCTGACCGGCAGATGTTGGACGGCGGCCTCAATCTGATCCGCGTTGGCGCCGGTGACCACCACAATATCCGTAATGCCTGCCGCAACCAGCGTCTGGATGCAGCGGACAATGGTCGGTTGGCCGGCCAGCGGCAAGAGCTGTTTGCAGCGCCCCATGCGGCTGGATCTGCCGGCCGCCAGCAGCATGGCGGACAGATCACAGGGCATTGTGCTTCCTGAAAGCAATTAACTGAGCGATGATGCTGACGGCGATCTCCCGGGGCGTTTCCGCTCCGATATCCAGCCCTACCGGCACGGTGACGCGGCTGATTTGCTCATCCGAAAAACCTTCCTGCCGCAATGTCTCTTCCAGTGCCGCCTTTTTGCGCCGGCTGCCGATCAGGCCGATAAAACCGGCTGGTGTCTTCAGTGCGGCCTTGACGGCGTCAAAGTCCTGCCGAAAATCGGGGGTGGCGATAACAACAGCTGTGGACGGCTGCACCGCTAGGCGGGCCATGGCCATGGCGGCATCGTCAACAATGACACGGTCGGCTTCCGGCAGCCTTTCGGGGCAGGCGTAAGCTTCGCGTGGATCAATTACAGTCACGCGGTAGCCGGCATATCGGGCCAGCGGCGTCAGGGCAGAGCCTACATGCCCGGCGCCGGCAATGATCAGGCTGAATTCGATCGGGTTGGGCTGAATAAAAACATGCATGGTACCTCCACAGACATGGCCGAATTTTTCGGTCAGATGGAAATCCAGCAACTGTGGGGCTCCGGTGCGCATAACCTCCTGGGCAGCAACGATTACATCCTGTTCTACATTGCCGCCGCCCACACTGCCGATGATGCAGCCGTCACTCTTTACCAGCATGACTGCACCGGACTTGCGCGGAGAGGAACCATTGCTGGCGATCACGGTTGCCAGGGCGGAAGGCTGGCCATCCCGTCCAAGCCGAACAATCTCCTCATATATTTCCAGGACGTTGTCGTAGTTTGCGCCGGCTGGCGTATCTTCTAGCATGCGGTATCCTCCTTTGCGGGCGGTTTTATGCCCATCATCAAGGTCGCTGAGAGCAGTGTCGTGATGGCCAGGCCCAGAAACAGCAATCCAAAACCGTATTGGTGGATCAGTTGCCCTGCAGCCAGCGGCCCCAGGAAAAAGCCCCCCTGCATCATGATGATCATCAGATTCTGATTCATGGCGCGTGTCTGAGGGGTGGAGATATCGAACATGGCGGCGGCCTGCAGCGGCATGGCTATCCCCCAGCCCAGACCGGTGAAGATGGCCAGCAGATGGAACAGTGTCTCCGAGGCGCACAGCGGCAGCAGGGCATAGCAGCAGGCGGTGCAGAACAGCCCGGCAGCACTAAGCCTGAACTTGTCATAGCGGTCGAACATGCCGCTGCAGAACAGCCGTACAGCGATCATCACCAGTGTGGCGGCGGTAAAAAAGGCGCCGGGGTGGCTGATGCCGATGGTCGGCGCAAACTGCTTCAGGTAGAAAAATATCACCGAGTAGCTGCAGAAAAAAAGCAGACAGGACAGCAGCAACATCACCACCGTTCTGGAACGCAGACTGGCGGCCAGTCCTTTCATGCCGGGGGGGGAGGTCCTGTTTGCGGCCGCGGCGCCTTTGATTGCCGGCAGCATCAAGGCCGCTGCCGGTACCAGAGCCGCAAAGGCAGCCACAGCCAGCACGCTGCTGAAAGGATGTACGGCAACGGCCGGTAGGTTGAAGAGCAGCGGGATAACGGCATAGGGGATCAGCCGGACCAGAGAGATGTAGCCAAAGGCGCGGCCGCTCATCTCCTGCGGGATGAAGGGGATCACCAGCGTGATCAGGGCGGTCAGCACGCAGATGAAACCGGCCCCCTGGGCCAGGCGGGCTGCTGTCAGCAGCGTGATGGACGGGGCGTGGCCGATGGCGAACAGTGCGACAGCCAGCAGCAGGGAACCACCCAGCAGCCAGCGGCGGGCATTGCCGCAATGCACCAGCGGCGTGATCAAGGGTTGCACGATCAGGGCGGCCAGGGCATCGGCGCTGATGATGAAGCCGGCCGTGGAAAGATCGATGCCAATCTGTCGCAGCCAGTCCGCAAAAGCGAAGAAAAAAGCGGAGATGGAGATCACCAGCACAAACAGCAGGTTGATCAGCAGAAAGCCGGGGGTGAGCAGGGCGGACAGGCTAGACATGCAGGCTCTCCAACAGTCGCACCAGTAGATTGGCGGACACGCTGCGGCGGTATGCGGCAGTGGCGCGAATGTCGTCAATGGGGGCAACGCCATCTCTGACAGTCTCGACAATCCGGCGCATGTTGCGCTGACAAGTTTTTTGGCCTTGCAGATCTGTTTCCAAGCTGTTCAACCGCACAACAGTCGGGCCGACACTGCCCCAGGCCAGGCGCGCCTCGGTGATGATGCCATCCGGGGATAGATTGATCAGGCTCGACAGGCTGGCCACCGAGATGGCCAATGACTTGCGTCGTCCCACCTTTTCAAAACGGCTGACTGCGAAATGCCGCCCAGTGGGGATGATAACACTGGACAAAAGTTCACCAGGCTTGAGAGCTGTTTTGCCCGGGCCAAGGATGAAATCGGAAATCGGCAGCCGCCGCGCGCCTGATGGGGATAGCAGTTCTACTTCCGCCTCCAACAGGTAGAGCGGCGGTAGCGCATCACCGGCCGGTGAGGCGGTGCAGATGTTGCCGCCGATGGTGGCCATATTGCGGATGGCTGGCCCCCCCACATGTGCGGCGGCATCCGCCAGGATCGGCGCATGTTCACGAATAGCGGGATGGGCAATGATGCGGGAGAATGTTGTGGCGGCGCCGATGCAGATATGACTGTCATCCTGGATGATGCCGTTCAATTCGCCAATTCTGCTTAGCAAGAGCAGGGGACGCAGGTCGGAGCTGTCCGCACTGCGCAGTTTGACCAGCAGGTCGCTGCCCCCGGCCATGGGTATGGCATCAGGGTGTGTTTGCCAGGCGGCAAACAACTCTTCCTGGCAGGCAGGTGTCAGCACAGCTCTCATTGGTCCTCCCGGCAGCAGCGGATCTCTTGGGCGGCATGCTCCACCGCATCCACAATCTTGACGTAGCCGGTGCAGCGGCAGAGGTTGCCGGAAATCCCTTCCCGGATCGCGTCCCGCGAAGGATGATCATCTTTGCGCAGCATGCCCAGGGCGGTCATCTCCATGCCGGGGGTGCAGAAACCGCACTGCACCGCCCCATGCTCCACAAAGGCCTGCTGGATGACCTGGCCTTCTGCAGTATGCTCCAGCCCTTCAACAGTCTCGACGCTGCTGCCCTCCAGCTGGGCCGCCACCATCAGGCAGGAAAGCCGGCTCTCGCCATCCACCAGGATCGTGCAGGCGCCGCACTCACCAGTGCCGCAGCCCTCCTTGGTGCCGGTCAGCCCCAGCTCCTCCCGCAGCAGGTCAAGCACACGCCGGTCGGGCGGCACATTCACCGTGACTTCCTTTTTGTTGATTTTAAAGGTAATTTCAGTTTCTGTTGCTTTTACCATCATACCCTCACCTGACATGCTGCTGTGCCCTGTTTTGAGGGCACAGCAGCACTACACGCTTGCACTACTTTGCGCTAACAACCTGGTTGACCAACGCCAGCATTTCAGCAACGGTTTTGATTTTTGTCACCTCATCCGTGCTGAATCTGACGTTGAATTCATCTTCTGCAAGCACCAGCAGTTCTGACTTGGCCAAAGAATCCAGTTTCAGGTCATTGGATAGTTGTGCATCCGGCTTGATCTGTTCTTTGGATACCCTGCCGTTGCTGACTTTGACAATCATCTCAGCGATTTTTTCGATTGTTACCATCTTTGAATCTCCTTTTTTATGAAATTTCACTCTTTACAGAGTGCCAACGTATCAGTGCCGAGCCCCAGCTGACGCCACCGCCAAATCCGGTCAGCACCAGATGGTCGCCATGGTTGATTTTGCCCTGGGATAAGGCGTCATGAAGTGCCAACGGGATTGAAGCGGAAGAGGTGTTACCGACAGTTTCAAGGTTTACTGCCATCTTTTCCATAGGGATGCCCATACGCCTGGCCGCTGCCTCAATGATGCGGCGGTTGGCCTGATGGGGCACCACCAGGCTGATCTCCTCCAGGGAAACGGCGCCTCGTTTCAGGGCACGCATGGCCGAATCTCCCAGGGCACGCATGGCGAACATGAACACCTGATTACCATCCATGCGGGTATAATGCTGACGCGCCTGGACAGTTTCAGCTGATGCGGGGTTGCGGCTGCCGCCGGCCGGTATCAGGATGGCCTGATGTTCGGTTCCGTATGAACCAGTGTCGGTTGCCAACAGACCGAAACCTGGCGGAACCTCCCCAAGTACGACGGCAGCGGCGCCGTCGCCGAACAGGATGGCCGTATCGCAGTCGTCAGGATTGGTCACTCTGGAAATCACTTCTGAACAGATTAGTAACACTTTTTTGCAAAACCCAGACTTGATCGCATTGCAGCCCAGTATTAATCCATAGACAAAACCTGAACAGGCCGCAGAGAGGTCAGCGCAAAGCGCCTCCGGTATGTCCAATGCCCCCTGCACTATAGGCGCTGTAGCCGGAGTAATATAGTCGCCAGTGCTGGTTGCCACCAGCACCATGCCGATTTCATCCGGCGCAGTTCCTGTATTTTCCAGAGCCTGGCGGGCTGCGGCAATGGCCATGTCTGAACATGCCTGATCGGGCGCGGCGATATGGCGCTGCCGGATGCCGCTGCGCTCGAATATCCATTCCGGTGTCACGGCAAAGCGTTCTGCCAACATTTGATTGGTCAACAGCTGTTCGGGCAGATACGTGCCCAGTCCGATGATACCTGCATTGATATTTGTCATAAACCCTCTCTTTGCATGGTCTGAATCATGTCAGCCTGAATATACTTGAGTAGTTCCCTGGCATTGCTACTGTAGAGTTTGATACCGCTAAAATCGGGCTGTTTGCCCATGACCCGCTGCATCATGATGCCGTCACTGCCGAACCAGCGCGGGAAAAGCCCTCCCAGGAAAAATCCGTTGCGGCGCATCAACTCCACAGCGGTACCGCAGCAGGGCAGGGCGGTGGAGACCACCACCTGCAGGCTGGTCACGTTGCGCTGGCTTGCCAGCTGCAGCAGATTGTTAAGAAATGCGTCCCAGTCGCTGCCGACGGCGCTGACCGAAACCCGCCACATGCCCGCATCGCTGAACCAGCTGTCGCTGTATGCGGTGACGCCTTCTGCCGGCAGTGGCGCTGAGCCTGTTTGCAAGGTGCGTGGACGCAGATGATTGGCCAGACTCTGCAAAAAATCAAAATATCGCTCCGGCAGATAGCAGATGCCCTGCGGGTCAGATTGCTCAAAAAACTGCATCAGACAGGCCACTCGGCTGGTCTGAGGGACATGCTCCTTGAAACTGGCGGCGCTCATCTGGTCCAGCATCAGGGCACAATCGGAAAAACCGGATTTGGCGCAACCCAGCTGTGTGAAATAGTGATGGCAGACCGATTCTGTAAAACTGCCGTCACTGCCGGATGCCGGCTGGTTTTCCGACAGCAGGAAGTATTGCAGCAGATGCCAGCCCAGGTCATCAACACCGCAGCCGGGCACGACCAGCAGGTTGCCACCTTCCCACAGCTTTTGGTTTGGGGCGTTATTGTAGATAGCAACGTAGCCGACAGCGTGGTTGTTTTGATCAAGTGCAATGGCGGCTGAAAGATGCCCGCTAGCGATTTCCGCCAGCACCAGGCTGCCGTCATAAACGTACTGCACCGGAAAGTCATCGCCGTATATGCTGCGGAATATATCCGGCACCAGATCGGCGCAGGAACTGTCTACTGCTTTGATGGTAAAGGAGTTGTCAGGCAATGTTTGGCTCTCCTGTTTGGATATTTAACGCGGATCAAGTCAGATAAATTCGGATTGAAAGTTTGATCAAGCCTTATGTTTTGGTAAAACCCTGAAAAAGCATTCGGCCACAGAGGACACAGAGTTCTTGGAGTAAAATCAAATAGATATACATATTCTTTGTAACACCCAAAAGGTGATCTTTAAAAAAGAATTCTTGTTGTGATTTCTCTGTGTTCTCTGTGAACTCTGTGGCTAACAGCCGTTTTCAGGTTTAATCAGATTTTATCAGACTCTATCCGATGTTATCCGCGTTAAATCTTAGTTTCTTCCAGCGCTTTCAGCACCTTGTCAGGTGTCAGCGGGGCGTGGCACAGGCGCACTCCGCAGGCATCATCCAGGGCATTGGCAATGGCCGGAAGCGGCCCGTTCAAGGCCACTTCGCCCACGCCCTTCATGCCGAAGGGGCCGGTCTCTTCGTAACCCTGATACGCTAGCGAGGCGATGTCCGGCAGGTCCAGTGCGCCGGGGATGATATAGGTGGCCAGATCCTTGCTGCGCACGATCCCCTGTTGTGTGACCAGATCCTCCATCAGCGCATAGCCGCTCCCCTGGGCAACGCCCCCCTGAATCTGCTGGTCGAACATGGCCGGGTTGATCACCGAACCGCCGTCGGTAGCGGCCAGATAATCGCAAATCTGGATGGCGCCGGTGAACATATCCACCTGGATGCGGGCCAGATGTGCGCCGTAGGCGAAGATCACGTGAGGAAAACCGATGAAAAAACCTTTGGCTGTATCGGGTATCTCCTCGCAGATCGGCGCCACGAACTGGCTGATGCAGACCCGATCCTCATGGGGCATGAAGGCGGCCAGCTGTTGGAAAGGCACTTCGCGGTCAGTGGGGGGATGGATCACCCGGCCCGGCGCCAGCTGCAGGTCCTTGTCGTTGTCGATGAACAGCAGCAGTCCGGCCCGGTTGATCAGGCGGGCCTTCAGCTCTTCGCAGGCCTTGATCAGGGCATTGCCGAAGGTGTAGGTAGTGCGTCCGGCCGATGACGAGCCGGAGGGGTAGGCGGTCCTGGTGTCTGGCTGGCGCAGCTGCATATGTTCCGCATCCTGTTCCAGGATGTGCCCGGCAATCTGCAGGAAGGCACTGGAATTGCCCTGTCCCATGTCAGAAACGGCATTGTGGACGATGATCTCGCCGCTGGTGGCTAACTCCACCTTGGCAATGGCCGAGTCACGCACCTTGCCGCCGTATCCGGCCGCGTTGAATACGGAGGCCAGCCCTACGCCGCGTCTAGTACCGGCAGGCGCCTGCTTTTTCCATGTCTCCCGGTCAAGCCAGAGCTGGTGAGTGGCCAGCATGTCCAGACAGCCGGCCACACCGGTGGAGGTGATCAGTCGCATGCCGACACAGTTGGTGTCGCCATCCACCAGGGCATTCCTGCGGCGCAGTTCCAGCGGGTCCATGTCCAGTTTCCGCGCCAGCAGGTCCATGATGGACTCGAAGGCGAAGGTGGCCTGGCAGACGCCGAAGGCGCGCATGGCCCCGGCAATGGGGTTGTTGGTGTAGACGCATTTGCCCATGATCAAGGTGTGGGGGATGCGGTAGGGGCCGCCGGCATGCTCCATGCCCAGCTCCATCACCTCGCCCCCCAGGTGGGCATAGGCGCCGGTATCGTAAACCAGTTCGCACTCCAGGGCGTGCAGGGTGCCGTCGCGCTTTGCGCCCAGGCGGTATTTGAGTTTGCAGGCGTGGCGCTTGTATCCAGCCGCCATGCTTTCCTCCCGGTCCCACTGCATCCTGACCGGCCTGCCATCGGCATTGAGCGCCGCCAGGGCCAGCAGGCACTGTACCGTGGCGCCGTCCTTGCCGCCGAAACCGCCGCCCAGGCTGGGGGCGGAGATGCGGATGCTGGTGAATGGGATGCCCAGGGCATTGCCGATCTCCATCCGGTCGCGGAAGGGGGACTGGGTGGAGACGGTCATGGCGATGGCGCCGTCCTCCTCCAGCCAGGCTACGCCGTTTTCCGTCTCCAGGAAGGCATGGGCCTGCACTGGGGTGGAAAACTCTCCCTCGGCAATGGCCTCGCATGCGGCCATGGCGTCCTGCGCGTCGCCTTTCCTGATTTCAGCCTGCATCAGCAGGTTGCCAGGGTGCTTTTCGTGCAGCTGCGGTGCGCCTGCGGCCAGGGCGGCATCCGTATCGAAAACCGCTGCCAGCGGTTCGATCTCCAGTCGTACCAGCCTGATGGCCTGCTGCAGTGCCTGTCTGGTTTCAGCCAGCACCAGTGCTACGGCGTCGCCGCTGTAGCGGATGATGTCGTCCACCAGCACCGGCGTGTCCTTGTGGATGATGCCGTAGCGGTTGGGGCCGGGCACATCACGGGCGGTCAGCACCTTCAGCACGCCCGGCACGGCCAAAGCCTCGCCGGCATCAATGGAGACAAGCCTGCCATGTGGCACTCCGGCACGCACCGCACCGGCCCAGATCAGGTTTTCCGGGTAGCAGTCGGCAGCAAAGGGTTCAGTCCCTCTGGCCTTGGGCAGCGCATCGCCACGCGGGGCTGATGAACCTATTTGAAGTGGTTTATGTTCTGTAGTCATTCGCATGCCTTGATTAAAACTGGATGTTTAACGTGGATCAAATCTGACAAATTCGGATAAAAATCTGATCAAATGTAATGGCAGCAACATTAGCTCCCTGCTTTATCCCCCTCACCCTGGCCCTCTCCCTCATGGAGAGGGGGCTGGATTAACCCTTCTCCCTTGAGGGAGAAGGTGCCCCGAAGGGGCGGATGAGGGGGGCAGAGGCTTGCAAAAAACAAACCGGACATTACTGAGTTTCATCAGATGTTATCCGATTCTATCCGCGTAAAATTAGCCTCTGACGGTCCTGATCTCTTTTTCCAGCGCTTCGGCAAAGGCCTGCATCACCGGCATCTCCTTCAGTGTCACCCGTATCCAGCCCGGATAGCGGAAACCGGTCATGGAGCGCACCATCATGCCGCGCTTCATCAGGCGGCGGTACATCAGCATGTCGTTGATCGGCACCCTGATCATGATGTAGTTGCCTTCTCCGGCCACGCTTTCAAGCTCCAGCGACTGGCAGACGGAGGTTAGGAACACTTTGGCCTCGCCGACCATCTGGCGTGTCCTCATAATATGCTCGCGGTCATCGGAGAGCGCCGCCAGGGCGGCCTGCTGGGCTTGAATGTTGACGGAATAGGCAATGGCAGTGCGGCGTACGGCATCCACCACTTCGTCTGTGCCGATCAGGTAGCCGATGCGCAGACCGGCCAGGGCGTACATCTTGGAAAAGGTGTGGAAGGAAAGCAGGTTGGGAAAGCGCTCCATCAGCTCCAGCGCATCCGGGTAGTCGGGATCCTGCACATACTCGCAGTAGGCCTCGTCCACCACCACAATCACCTCTTCACCGACCTGCTCCAGGAAATCCACCATTGTCTGACGGTTCCACCAAGTGCCGGTAGGGTTGTTGGGATTGCAGACAAAGACAATCTTTGTCCGGCTGTCGATGCGGTCCAGCATTCCCTGCGGGTCGAAGCCGTAGTCGACCAGCGGCACCAGGCGCGCCTCGATGCCGGAGAACTCCGCCACCCATTCATAAACGGCGAAGGTCTTGTCAGCAGTGACGATATTGTCGCCCGGCTGGCAGAAGGCCTTGATCACGCAGGAGATCACCTCGCAGGAACCGTTGCCTACCAGGAACCGCTCCTGTGAGATGCCAAACCTCTCTCCCAGTGCCCCCCGCAGGTCATATGAATCACCGTTGGGATAGATGGCGGCCCGTTCCGGCGGGAAGGAGGCGATCATGCGTGCCGCAGCCGGCGGCGGTCCCAGCGGATTTTCGTTGTTGTTCAGCCGGTGCAGGAAAGGGGTGGCGTATTCTTGCATCAGCAGGTGGTCCGGTTTGCTGGGGATGTACGCCTGAAAAGCGCGCACGTATTCGGGCATCAGCGCTTCAACATTCATAGTTGCTGATCCATGTTGCAGTGCGCATAAATCACCAGATCCCCCAGCCCAGCCTCCGGTATCATCAGCCGCGGTGTAAAGCCGGTCTGTTCCAGCGCGTCGGCAAAGGCGGTGTCCTCGCTGCGTCCGGTGTTGATCTCGAAGATGACATTGCTGATGCCTTCGTCTTTCAGCAGGTCCAGATGGGCAGCCAGGTTGGCGGCCATATCCCTGCCGGAGCAGAGCGGCCTGATCACGGCCAGGGAACGGGGGTAATCCATCTGCACCGACAGCACCGAGGCGTCGCGCAGGCGGTTCATATCGATGCTGCTTGCGCGCAGCTGACGCGGAAGACAGAGCCGGTCATACTGATCGGACAGGAATGTGGACAGGGCGCCGCTGCAGTAAACCACGCCGCCGCTTTCCTCCTTCAACTGCCGGTAGTAATAGGTCGATTGCGCGGCAGCGCCGCTGATGCCGCAAAGTTCCAGCTCTCCCAGAAAATCGAAGAAGCGTTCGTAGCCGGGCAGAGGCCCCTGGCGCCTCAGCAGTCCCCGGGCACGGCTGCGGGAGATGCGCCCTACCGCCTCGTCCAAGAGCATGGTCAGCCCCTTGTCCTGCGGGTCGTCAGTGAAAAGGTAAGGGCCGTAGAACTCCAGGCAAGTTTCGGAAAGCTGCTGCCAGAGCACGCCGCCGACAATCCAGTCACCGCTCTGCAGCAGGATGGCATTCAAATGCCCGGATGCCAGCATGTCGGCGGCCATGCCGGGCAGTGCCAGAAACTGCGGCAGGAAAGGGGAGCCGGACGTCACCACCATGGCGGCAAAATGTCTCAGATCATCCTGGGTGGGGTCGCACAGACGCAGGCTGCCGTCGATGTCCGCGGGCGGCAGGGCAACCGTGCCTGCCGCAGCGTATTCCCGGTTGCGGGTCATGCGCAGCACCACCTTTTCCCGGTCGCCAAAATCCAGCCGCAGGCTGGAAACGCTGCGGGCGGCGATCATCGGCCCCAGCATGTTCAGTGATTCCTCGCTGTCCGGCGTTACGTGCCAGGTCAGGTTGAGGGCGCGCAGGTCCGGGTTGGCGATGGGGAAGGAAAGGGACAGTGCCAGGCGGTAATCCTGGTCCTCCAGCTCTATCTCCACCTCGGCTCCGGCAGACACCTGGCCGGAATAGAACGAGAACAGCTCCTCCACCGCCAGCACCAGTCCGGCGCTTTCCTTGTCACCGTAGCCGAAACCGCGGCTGCCGTTTTCGGCCAGTCCCATGGCCAGCGGCAGGAAAGGGGTGGTAAACGGCATACGGGCTGTAATGTGTTTATGTTGTGGTGATTTCTGGGCCATTTTGAAGCCTTTCGATTTAAGCTAAGGGTTGCTGGTTAAGCCGTATGTTTTCTAAGCGAGTTTCGTGACGATAAACGTAACTTGGATTACACTCTGTATCTCTGCCATGCCTCTTTAATTATTTTAAATCCTAAATACAAGAACACACTGCCTGAGCAAAGTAGAAATAGTTCAAATAATCCAAATGGCTTTTGTATGAGTACTGCTGATTGAGAAGGCGTCTGAGGATTGTAGTGGACTGTAATCTTGGACCCAAGCAGCTTCTTCAAATCGTTTTCAGCGTCATCTCTTGTGGCATAACAGTAGCGATTTGTGGTGATTGTGGGCTCTATTCTATTACTGTGATAAATAACACCTGATATGGCATAATTGTATCCCAAATCAGGGCAGTGGCGTGTTCCATAGCGGTCCTTATGTTCATATGTTCTTACTTTGTCAATAGTCGCAACAGTGGTTGGCCACTGAGAAGCTGACGATTTTGCAACGAGTTCGTGTCCGACAAGCCATAATAAAATAGTCCCTAGGCCAGCTGTCAGAGTAATTAAAATAATATATATTAAAACCACAATAGTTTTTTTAGTTGTGTCGTTTAGTTGCATAATCTACCCCAACTCAAAACTGGTGATACCGTAAATCTGTTCCAGCGGCAGTTCAGGCGGCGTGCCTTTGTAAATGCGGCCGGTCTCGAACACCTTGGTCATGGTGTGACGCGCCACCAGCGCCTGTGCTTCCTGATTGCAGCAGGGGATATCCAGGAAGATGGGCTGTCCGGCGGCACAGGCTGAAAGCGCTGTGAAAAGCTGCTCGGCAATCTGCGGTGTATCGGCAAACAACGGCGCGATCTTGAAACCGCGGTGGCAGGGGCGGAGGACGCCGTAGCCGGTTATTGTTGCACCATCCATGACTGCCAGGGCATGGGTGCCGGGACGGCTGATCCAGCACTCTAGGAAGGCGCTGCGTGGCGCCGGGAAGAAACGCCGGTCGTAGCGTTCCAGCTCATGGAACGGCACATCAGAAAGATTGGTTAACTGAATATCGGCTGCCTCGCCGATCCCTTCATAGCGGGCGTTGTAATGCGCCAGCTTCAGGCCGATGGTGGCGTACTTTCCCAGCATGGCTGTAACGCCGTCGGCGCCCATGGTGCGGCTGCCCAGATATTCAAAGGCTGTATCGCACAGCTTCATGCCGATGCCCAGATGGCGCAGTTCCTGGTTGACGATGTAGAAGCCGAGGAACCCGAAGCTGTCGTCATAGGCCACGGCAGACACTGTTCCCACTGATTTTCCATTCATCTCGGCGATGAAATATCCCTGCGGATCGGCGGCGAAAAAACATTCCGCGTCATGCAGACCGGGATTCCATCCCTCTTTGGCTGCCCATTCGCAGGCCAGCTTCAAATCCTCAAGATTCATCCTGCGTATGGTGATGTCTGATGGTTTCATGCTGGTCATCCTGTTCAAGCAGATTTAATCCCTGTTACTGTTCATCCATTCCATTGCGTCGCTACAATTCAGAAAAATGCGCACTTCCTTGCCGTTTTCCGAATATAAATCCCGATAGCTGGCGTACATTCTGCCCAAACCAAAGGCGAACTTTCGACCAGCGACTATGGCAAGCCGAGTCCTGACACCTTCTACATCCCTGGCAGCGGCCATGCGTGCCAGTGTTTTTATGCAGCTGTTGCTTGCCTTGATTGTGCCGGCTTCGCTGAAGTCCAGTATTTCATCGTAAGGAACTGGGCACTGGTTGATAATGCTCTGCAAGTACTTGGAAAAAGTAGAAACAAGCTCAAGATCATCGGCATCGCCACACCAGATGGTAATTACGATTTTTTGTTGATGGTCAATTTTATGTTCTGCAGGCATTTACTAAATGGTTCTCCGTAAGATAGGATAACTTATCAATCTTAAAGCAGTTCACCTGTCGGCGACATGTTGTCGGCAGGTGTTTCACCGGTTTGTTTAAAGATCTTCTTGCGTACACAGTTTTCCGATGCGGCCTGATTTGAACAGTAATTTTTGAACCAGCTTTCCAGCTGAACCAGCGAACTGCCTTTGTACGTCTGAAAAAATCTGCATGTATCCAGTTTCTCACAGGATTTCTTCATGGTTGCTCCTTGTGTTATAACCTCTTCACGGACTTTTTTGAGAGAGACTCTGCCAATCCCTCTTCACCATTTCTACAATATTTTTACCACGTTCGTATTGAATTTTCAGCGTGTTAAAGCCGGGATCGACAAAATGTTTCTGCATCAGCAGGCCGTCATCTCCAAACCATATGGGCAGCAGGCCGCCCAGGTAGTAACCTTCCTGGCGCAACAATTCAACCATGCCGGCAGACCAGGGTTTTCCCAGGTCGATGAAAAACTGGATCAGAGCGTAACCGGCGCTGCGTAGTTCACATTCCATGTCCTGCAGCTGTTTGGGCAGGTCGGCTCCGGGGGCCGACAATGTGCAGCGGGCCACACCGGCGGCCTCAAAGCGTTCAAGCTTGATTTCTGCTTTATCGCCTTCAATAACGGCTTCCGGATAAATAATCTGCCTGTCCAGATTCAATTCATCCAGGATAAACCCGATCTGATGATGATAGGACGCAGGCATATACAGCGTTCTACGTATGTCGGTAATTACTCTGGCATACAACAGGCAGCCTACCCGGCCTTCGGCGCTTTGCTCGCTCTCATAGGCATGGGCGGGCATTAGAGCCGGTTCAACAGCCGTTTCAACTGACTTGACGTACCTGCTCAGCTTCTGGGTGATAGTGTGGTTGCAGACCGCTTCACCGAAAAATCCGTTGATGCCGTCTTTGCCGACCAGTTGCATCAGCAGGTTGCAGGCCTTGAAAAATGCACTGGAAGCCCTGTAAGCGGGCAGCGTCAGCCCCAGTCCAAGCTCAAACAGGTTGGGATTGGGGGTGGAGCTGCGGTACAGGGCAACATGGGCGATGATGTCACCTGTTGCGGTGCGCGCTACAACGGAACGGATATTGCCGCAGCGGTTCTCCGCAATCAGTTTTTCCGGGATATAGAATGTGTCTACCGGATAGCCGTCGCCGTAAACGGTGTAGAACAGCCGCGTAACGCCAAGGGCGTCTTCCGGCTCAAAGAAGCCGACAGTAAAGTCTTGTCCTTCTGCCACGGTTCGATGCTGTTCTTTCAACACGTTGATCGCTTCAGCCTTGTCCATCTGCTAAAGTTCCCCGTTGATGTAGGCAGCAAAGTCGTTGAGTGTTTTCAGCCTCAGTACATCACGATCCGATATCTGCTTGCCGTATTTTTCCTCTACTGCCGCGGCAAAGGCGGGGAAATCAAAGGAGTCCAGTCCCTGCAGGGCCAGAGGCTCGGTTGGTTTGATGGCTTTGACCAGATCGCTGTCCAGTCCGATGCTGAGCATGATGGTTTTGAGTTCTTCGTTGTTGGTCATAGTATCCTCTTGAGTTTGAATTGTGCTGTAGTCCACGAAAGACACGAAAAGCACTAACAAAAATACTTAATCATACTGAGCTGTTTGAAAAAGTTCACAATAGTAGACACGCCTAAATGATGCCCCCCAATCAATCCCCTCCTGTTTTATCGGGGGTAATCAAGCATAGCGAAGCGGGGAGATGGCTTTAATTTGTCAGCTCATTTCGCGTTTTTTGTGTCTTTCGTGGATAAAAATATTCCGCCTTTACTGTTCCCGCAGCATGAAACGCTGGATCTTGCCGGTGGCAGTGCGCGGCAGTTCACTGACGAAGCTGTAACGTGCCGGGCACATGTATTCCGGCAGCAACTGCTGCATGTGGTTGCGCAATTCTTTTAAAAGCTCGCGGTTCTGTTCGCAGCCTGGCGCCAAAATGATGAAGGCGCCCGGTTTAAACAGCGAACCGGCTTTTACCGAGGCAACGGCGCATTCCGTCACCGCCGGGTGTTTGAGCAACGCCTCTTCTACCGGCACCGGCGACACCCACTGACCGCCGGACTTGATCATATCGTCACTACGGCCGTGGTGATAGAAGAACCCGTCTTCCTCTACAAATACGTCTCCGGTGCGGACAAAGCCGTCGGCCAGCATGGTTTCGGCGCTTTTCTCCGGCAGGTTCCAATAGCAGGTGGCGCTGGTAGCACCGGCTACCAGCAGGTTGCCTGGCGTGCCGGGTGGAACTGCTGTGTCGTTTTCATCGACCAGACGCGCACTGTAACCGGGCACTAATCTGCCGGCTGAGCCTGCCCTG
>Ga0302250_1001375_pt1 | contig 18445 bp, 11 predicted proteins | sample AAG_RA_Asp_MG_FD_193536 | JGI IMG/M metagenome (GOLD analysis project Ga0302250, IMG submission 193536) | Enriched activated sludge microbial communities from anaerobic digester in WTTP, New Holstein, Wisconsin, United States - AAG_RA_Asp | ecosystem: Engineered > Bioreactor > Anaerobic >... | reverse complement strand
CACCTGCTGCACCACAGTCACCATCCCCCAAGACCCTCGTGGAATCGCTTACCACGGCTACGAGGTTGCTGCGGTTGGATAGGCTGAAGGAGCTTTCATAGGCATCTCGGATGGTAGTGGAGACTCTTGATACGCCTGGAGTATACCATACATTGAACCAGTTAAAACCCCAGATTCCGGCTTTGGGAAGGGTTTGCATTTTGCCCTGGTAATGGGCGTGCATGGTTAAGGAGAGTTCCTTTAGGAAATAGGTTTGAGCAGCGGCTATGTCTTTCGAGGCAAAAAGGTTTGCGAATACCTCTCTTAGATTGCCAAGGTCGGGGCTGAGCTCTTTCATTATCCATCCTGAGTTGTTTGATATTGCAAGTGCATTGTTCCGGGGATTTCTGTCAAGCAAGTAAAAAAAAACGGGTATCCGAGGATACCCGTTTTTTAAGGACTGCGCTAATGTGTTTTCAGCGTATGCTTATTTGCCAGCAGGAGCTGCAGGAGCAGGAGCGGCAGCAGGATCGACTGGAGCAGCCTGGGTTGTGTCAACAACCGGAGCAACTTCTTCGACTGGAGCGACTTCTTCTACGGGCTCTTCGACTTTCGGCTTGCAAGCAGTGATCAGCATGCTGATCAGCATCATAGCGAGTAATGCGATTAAGAGAGCTTTTTTCATTGATTCCTCCATAAGTAAAATCCCTGTACGGGTCACTTAGGTCTGTTATTTTTTTTTGGTGTGTTTTGGCAAGTAACAAAAACAAAATATTGCCTGTTGTTCTATTTGAAGGCAGTCGATAAAGCTCGAAAGCCTTATCAATCCTTCACACAGTCCTTAGTCACAACTATATACTTAGTAAAGTTGGTGCATTGTTTAGAGAGGGTTCTTTCTTGGCAAGTTATTTTTTTAGAATCCGAGGTCGAGGCCGGCGTGAATCATGCCCAAATTGAAGCTGGCCAGAGAGTTATCACGATATCCCAAAGCATATTCAAGGCCCAGAATACCCAGCCTGGTTTTTACTTTCATCCCCAAGCCAACGCCAAAAATGTCTGTTTTCAGAGTGTTATCCTGCCTGCCCCAGAAGCCTTGATCGAAAAGCAGATAAATCCGAGATTCCGGGCTCAGGCGATAGCGTAGTTCGCTATTTATCCAAGCCAGACGAAAGCTGGAGAATTCATCTTCGTTGTATCCCCGTAAACTGGCATAACCGCCCATTTTATAAAGTTGCCAGGCCGGTGCATTGCGGTTCTCCAGATTGCGAAGATTTAGCTGCAGAAAGCTGACCCAGCGACCACTGAAGGGCACCAGCAGATTGGCTTTGGCTTCTGTAGCGCCGTACAATTTGCTTGTTTTTTTGCTGCTGTTCAGGCGATAACGCAAGTCAAATGAATACCCTTTATAAGGGTTTGAGCCACCTTCGTCGCGGCTAAAATTCCAAAAAGCACCCAGACTATTCAAGTTTTCCGATTCCACGCTGGCGGGATCCCGGCTTCCAGGACGGATACTTTGAGTCCCCAGTTCCAAGCCGACATTCTGCCTGAGCATACGATAGTAAACGGAAAGTCCGGCTTGGCTGGCAATCCAGGTGGAATCCTGTTCGCTACGTTTCAATTCCAGATCAGCGGCTAGGGGAAAACTGTAGAAACCTGGATCGTGATAGCTGAGGCTCAGTTCGCTGCTGCTGGTGGGAAGCCTTTTCCAGTATAGCTTAATCGCTCTGTCACTGCCCCAAAGGTTCAAGAACTGCAGGCGGAGCATTCCGGAAAGCTGCAGCTTACCAGCCAGCCTATTCATGCCCAACACACCTTCCAGAAAGGTCATGCGGCCTTCTTCCACCTTTATCAGAACGCTACTTTCGTTGATCGGTTCCACAAGGCAACTGCGGATATAGCTTTTTTGCAGGATATTCTCTTCCGCCAGGCTAAGCACTTCGGGGCTTATCACCGGTTGGCTTTGTAAACCAGATAAAGTAAGCAGGGTCTTGTCGCGTGTTATTTTATTACCACGGAAAACGTATTCCTTTATACGCAATGGCTTGGCTTCGGAGATCCCGATATAGGCATTCAATTCGTCCCTCAAAACCAGCGAATCCAGCTTTACTTTGGCAAAGAGGTAGCCGCGGTTGTGATAAAGACTGGCGATTTGCTGCATTGTTTTTGGCAGGCTACTGAGGGGAGGACGCGCTTCTTCCGTTATCAGGAGCAGTTGCTGAAGTTTTGCCGTGCTGAAATACTGCATTCCCTGCAGATTGAGCTTCACTTTATCGGAAGACAGCTTTTCCTCCAGATGGAAGGCCAGTTGCAGCTTGGTTTCGTCCAGGGGGATCAGTTCAGGGGTTTTTACCAGCACAAAGTAGCGTCCCTGAGCCTGAAAATATTCCGTTAAACGTGCTACGGCGGCAGGTAAGGCAGTGGGGTCAAAAGCTTCGTTCAGCGATAGCCCGCTGGCCTTTTGCAGGGCGGCTTCATCCAGGCCATCGATTCCGGAAAAGCTGATTGAACCGAGATCCAGAGCCAATAAGGAGAGATGGATAAGAAAAAAAAGGATGAGGAAAGTCAGAGTTTTGAGCGGAGAGGGGGTGGGTAAAGGGTCGGAGACTGGTCTTGAGATAGAAGAAAACGATTCAGATTCAAATTGCTTGCGTGTTTTCGGGGGCAGCAAAGGGTCGGAGACCCTTTGAGCCATTCCCGTCAGAGACGGGAACTCCTTTCGGAGACAGGAAGTCCCGTCGTCAGACACTGGTCTTACTCTCGATCCGCCTTCAAAACAGCCAGGAAGGCTTCTTGGGGAACGGTTACAGAGCCGATTTCCTTCATCTTCTTTTTGCCTTCTTTTTGTTTTTCCAGCAGCTTGCGTTTACGGGTAACGTCGCCTCCATAGCATTTGGCCAAAACGTCTTTCCGCATAGGGTTAATCGTGCTACGGGCAATTATCTTGGCACCTATGCAGGCCTGCAGCGCAATCTTGAAGAGGTGGCGGGGAATTACTTCCGAAAGAGTTTCGGTAACGCTTTTACCCCATTTGTAGGCTTTATCCTGATGGCAGATAAAGCTCATGGCGTCCACTTTTTCTCCATTGATCAGGATATCCACCTTCACTACCTGCGAGGGGCGATAATCCAAAAAGGCATAATCCAGGGAAGCATATCCGCGGCTAACGGTTTTCAGTTTGTCATAAAAATCGAAGATTATCTCGATGAGCGGCATTTCATAATGCAGTGCCACGCGTTTTTCGTCTATATACTGGATGTTTTTTTGGATACCGCGGCGTTCCTGAGCCAGTTTCATGATGTTTCCGATATAGTCTGTGGGAACTATTATCTCCGTTTCCATAAATGGTTCCAGGATGTTGTCGATATGGTTTGGATCGGGGAAGTCGATGGGGTTGTTTACTTCCAGGTCTTCTCCGTTTTTCAGCTTCATCAAAAAGCGGACGCTGGGAGTGGTAGCCAGAATTGGGATGTTATATTCGCGCAGCATCCGTTCCTTTACGATCTCCAAATGCAACATTCCCAAAAAACCGCAACGGAAGCCATATCCCAGAGCGGCAGAGCTTTCTTTTTCATAGATCAGGGAAGCGTCGTTCAGCTTCAGCTTGGCGATGGATTCCACCAGGTTTTCATAGTCTTCGCCATTGATGGGGAAGATGCCGCTATAAACCATCGGCTTTGGTTCCATAAATCCGGGAAGCTGTTCTTCGCAACCGCCTTTGGCCAGAGTAATGGTATCGCCTACCCGCGCGTCTGCGACTTCCTTGATATTGGCGATAATATAGCCGGCTTCTCCGCAGGTCAGTTCGCTTTGGGGCGAAAACTTCAAGCCCAGATAGCCTATTTCCTCTATTTCATACTCGCGGTTGGTGGAAAACAGCCGTATCTTGTCGCCTTTTTTCAGACTACCGTCGAAGAGACGTACCAGAACAACCACTCCACGATACATGTCGAAATATGAATCGAAGATCAGGGCTTTGGGCGGGGCATCTTCCTTTCCCTGGGGAGCGGGAAGAGTGGTGATAACCGCATCCAACAGCTCTTCAATCCCGGTTCCGGCTTTGGCGCTTACTCGTTTGATGTCATCCGGCAGGCAACCCAAAATGTCGCACATATCGTGTTCGGTGCCTTCGATATCGGCTTTGGGAAGATCGATTTTATTCATCACCGGCAATAGCTCCAGATTGTTTTCCAGAGCCAGATAAAGGTTGCTCATCGTTTGGGCTTCAATGCCCTGGGAGGCGTCCACCAGCAGGATGGCTCCCTCGCAGGAAGCCAGGGCGCGAGATACTTCGTACGAGAAATCCACGTGGCCGGGAGTGTCGATCAGATTCAGTACATAGTCCTGACCCTGGTATTTATGCACCATGCGCACTGCATGGCTTTTTATGGTGATGCCTTTTTCGCGTTCCAGATCCATGCTGTCCAACACCTGTGCCACTTCGGCACCTTTGCCAATAACGTGCGTACTCTCTAAAAAGCGATCGGCCAATGTGGATTTGCCGTGGTCAATATGCGCCACGATGCAGAAATTTCGGATGTATTCCTGTTTCATTATTTATCCTTTAGTGGATTGAATATCAGTTAGTTCCTCATTTTCAAAGGGATAAGCGCAAAGAATGCGTTGCGCCTCTTTTTGTCAATCTCTACCTTTGAGAACCGACCAGTGAGGGACTTTTAGCTGCCTTTTACCAGCTTATGCAAGTTGGGAAGCCCATCCTGATCTCCTGTGAAGGCAAACTAATCTATAACTTATGTTATACTTATCCTATTATTACTTGATGGATAAAGGATGGGAACAGGAGATGACCACTGGGGCGAGGAAGCAGGATTGCATGATGACTACGCAGGCTGAAAGATTTGGCCGCGTATGTGTAATGATAAGCAATGCAATACCTTAAATGCCAAACATAAGGAAAATGCTGCCGGTGTCAGATTGCAGGGAATACTTCAGTTCAGCCCTGGCTCGGAAAAGCTTGGTGCTGAAGCTGGGTGCCAAAAAGCAGGCAAAATCGTCTCCAGTGGCCAGGGCTATTCCGGAGGGGTCTTCAGTTTCAGCATCTTCCCACAACAGGGTTCGTTGGCTTTGCCAGCTTTGCAGTCCAAGCTCCAGACTCAGCTTTCCTGCTATGAAGCGAAAGGCGTTTTCCCAATAGATACCGTCGTTTTTCAGGCTTTGCTTGTCCTCGCGGTTATAGCGGAACAGCATTTTAAAGCTGCTGTATTTGGTAAGGCTTTGCTGCATGCGAAAGGCCACGCGGTAATGCACTGGGCGGCTGTTGATGAAGCTGCTGTCCTGGCTGGCGACGATTTCCTTGTCCAGGCGGGTAAGCTGCATCAGATAGTCGCCTCCCTGACCCTGGCTCTGTGCATACAAGATGCTGCGTGAAAGCCACTTGGGGCTCTGTAAGGAATGGCCTTTTTTCAGGATGGCGTGCCGGAAACCGAGCTTCAGTTTATCCACAGGTTCATAATCCAGGTTCCAAAACAGCTCATGCCCCGGATAACGCGAGCTAAGGACGGCGGGACTGGAGGCATAAGCAGGAAGCTGATAACCTTGGCGGCTGGAAATGCCAAAATCCTGATCCAGGCGGGGCAACTTTAGCTGGATAGCAGCTTTTCCTGATTTGTTCCCCTCCACGATAGCCCCTTCGGCAGAAAACAGGAATGGCTCGGCAGGCATCCTGAAGGCGAGGCTGATTGCTTCCAATTTGTCGCTGTAATCGGCCTGGGCAAACTCTTTGTCGTATTGCTGCAGATAAAGCAGAGCGCCCATTTCGATGGCTTCGGTTTGATAGCAGATACCCGCGGCTCCGATCGCCTCCATGGTTTTTGGCAGCGTATCCGCTTTACTGGAATAAATCTGGCTGATCTTATCATCGCTCAGGGCAACCCGCCGCCTCTGACCGGAAGCCAGGATTAGTGCGCCAAAATCACCTTCACGCAAGGTGGCCGCCACGCCAAAAGGAGAATAGTATTTGGGATGCGGAGCCGGATACAAAGCCAGTATCCCTTTTTGGATGGGGTTTTTGCGCAGGATGATGCCCTCTCCCCAGGCAGCCCGGTAACTGCCCAAATCCAACTCTCTCAGAGTGGTTTTAGTAGAAAAGCGCTGAAAAGTGAAATTAGCCTCCTCCAATTTGTGCTGGGTGGCATACAGATTCAGATTCAGCCTCAGGCCGCGGTCTTCTCCCTGCAGGCTGATCAGGGTGTTGAAATTATCATCGACAAAGCGGCTGCGGCTATGGGCTTTGAGCTTGAATTCGCCTTCGCCGATCTGCCTGTAAAGCTCGTTCAGCCAGCTTTCCTGCAGGTTTTCGGCATTCAGCTCCGGCAGTTCTTCCGCCTGGGCAAAGAGCCAGGTGAGATTGATCAGAATGAAAAGTAAAAAGATGTATCGCATATAATTCACCATTTTGAGCCCAGATTCAGGCTGTGTGTAAGATTCAGTTCAGGATGAGTTTGTACGGCATAACACAGATTCAGCTTATTCCAGCCAAGCTCCAGGCCCAAGGCATAGCGGGTAGGTTCGCTTTGCCAGGAACTGCAGAGCTGAAACCCGGAAACAACCTGATAGGTGGTGGCAAGGGCATAGGAATTCCGCTGGTTTTTGTGCCAGGTGTAGCTTGAAGCGAGCCTGGCATTCTGGCTGAGCCGGGAACTAGCGGACAGAGTAACACTGGCATCCTGGCCCCGAGCGTTGTTATAACGCAGTTCACTGCCATAATCGTCATTTGCAAAGGCCAGGGCAAAATCATTATCCCAGGTGAACCAGCTTTCGTCGGCTATCTGTTCGTAAACCAGGTGTTGCGTCGCACCCAGCTTTAAGGCCCCCCAGGCTACTCCCAGGCTAAGATATTCATCCTGCCAACGGTAGTCTGGATGTGATAGATAGTCCAAGCCCGTAGCCAGAAACCACGAGTCTTTGGAAAAGGCGCTGTGCAGCCCGATGAGGTCGGTGTCGGCCAATCCGAAAGGTCGCTGCCAGGAAAGGCAAACTCCGTCAACGGCGATTAGCGGAGAAAGAGAATAATCAGCCGGACTTTCGGATAGAATGGTTATTCCAGCCAAAGCGCTTGCCGAAGCTGAAGTAACCGGTTTTATAGCCTGGCAAAAGACAGGCACCATCGTCCAGCCGATGCTAAGCGCCAAAATTGCAGAGGTGGTTATGCCCATCGCAGTTGTACTTCGACGGCACGCTCAGTAGAGATTTGCCTCGCTTTCGGGATCGAAGAAATGAGCTTTTACCATATCGACTGTGATGAAGAGGTATTCACCCATCCTGGGAAGCTCTTTGGGGTCAAAACGAGCCGTAAATTCATGTTTTGCAGTGGTTAACACCACGTGATATTCATTGCCCAGAGGCTCTACGACGTCAACTTTGGCCTTGAATTTCTGGGGTGTTTCGGCCATGGAATCGAAGCGGGAATCGTAAATATCTTCAGGACGGATACCCATGATGATGGGTTTATCCCTGTAAGCAGCCAGAATTTCCGCTTGTTTTGCCGTGAGCGCAAGTTGGTAATCGCCGCTGTCGAAATGGAGTGTGCCATCTTTGGCAATCAGCTTGCCTTCGGCCATATTGATGGCGGGACTGCCGATAAAACCGGCCACAAAGATATTGGCTGGATTGTTGTAGATATTCAGCGGAGTATCGATTTGATGGATGATGCCGTCTTTCATTACCACTATGCGGTCGGCCATGGTCATGGCTTCCACCTGGTCGTGAGTTACATAGATCATCGTATTACCCAGCGTATGATGCAGCTTTACGATCTCAGCCCTCATAGCAACGCGCAGTTTTGCATCCAGATTGGAAAGGGGTTCGTCGAAAAGGAAAACCTTGGGATTTCGGACGATGGCTCTGCCCAGGGCAACACGTTGCCGCTGGCCACCGCTGAGCTGACCGGGTTTATTTTTCAGGCGGTTCTCGATTCCGAGCATCTTGGCTGCGACATCCACCTTTTGCTTTATGCTTTCCTTGGGTTCGCCGCGAAGTTTCAAGGCAAAAGCCATGTTGTCGTAAACCGACATATGCGGATACAGCGCATAGTTCTGGAAGACCATGGCAATATCCCGGTCTTTGGGAGGCATTTTGTTCACCAGGGCTTCTCCGATATGGATATCGCCGGAAGTGATCTCTTCCAGGCCGGCAATCATGCGCAGCACAGTAGTTTTACCGCAGCCGGAAGGCCCCACCAGCACTACAAATTCCTGGTCCTCGGCTACGAAAGAGACGTCTTTAACGGCATGAAAGCCATTGTCGTATACTTTATTCAGGTTCTTCACGGTTATCTTTGCCATGGTATCTCCTTATTCGAATTCCGAAAATTGAATGAGGTCAATATATGTCAAGCAGGAAATCTGCTATGTCGGTTCGTGCAGGTTAGGATTATTAAGCTCGGGATCGAAAAGCACCACTTGGTTGCGCCCCTTGCTTTTGGCTATATAAAGAGCTTTATCGGCTTGGGAAACGAACTGGCTAAGATCACCGCACTGATGGTCAATCTGGCTTTCCCCGGTTATTCCGATGCTGATGGTGATTGCCATTAGTTTTGAGCGAAATTCAAAGGTATGCCGCTCAACTTTTTGGCGGAAAATCTCCATCATATTCAGGCAACTATCGGTATCGATGTCGAATAGAATAATCAGAAACTCCTCACCGCCATAACGGACTATGACGTCACTTTTGCGGAATTCCTGGCTGAGCATCTGACTGAGCTCCTTCAAAACATAATCTCCGGCCAGGTGCCCAAAGTTATCATTTACCAGCTTAAAAAAATCGATATCCACAATGCAGAAACAAATGGGAACCCGGTGTCGGGCTGCCAGAACAATCATCTGCTGGAGATTATCGTAGAAAAAACGGCGGTTTCTTAGCCCGGTCAGGCTATCGGTCAAGGATAACTCACCCACTTTTTGGTAGAGTTCCTCTATTTTGTCAAAATTAGCCTGCAGGCTTTCCACATAAGTATTGTTTTGCAAACTTACCTGGTTGCTGAGGTCCTGAATCCTGGCGTCCAGATAGGGCATGGCATGGTAGTAAGCATCAGCGTTCAAATGTAAACGCAGGAATTGGGACATGTGGATCAGACGGTCCCAGCTTTTATGAAGGAAATAGTTTGAATACTGGTAGTTTTGGATGGAGTCCTTGAAGTGCGACAACACCCCGCAAAAATAGTATCCTGCAAAAAAATAGAGGTTGTGAAGCTGCTGAACATTCAGAATGCTGCCAGGAAACTTGATCAGCCGTTTCTGATAGCTGATTTTTTCAGGATAGGGAACCAGCCTGTCTTCCAAGCTGAATAGCTCGTAGATTACCATGGCACAGATAAGGTTTTTCGTTTCGCAGATTCTTTCATAAATCCGCATCATCAGGGTCTTCTTGATGATCAATTGCTTCTGCCAGTTTATGGATAGAATCCAGCGTAAAATGAAATTAATGCTGCACTCGCAGCCTTCTGTAGTCCAGGCTTCCATTATCGATTGAAGATGCAAGCGCAGGACTTCCGGCAAGTTGTCCTCATGCTTCAGGAGCCTGATTCTGGATATCTGTAGAACCACCCATAACTTCAGATTTTCCTTCGGAACCATTGGTTCCATCTCCTGGTACATGAGGCGGGCATTGGCAAAATCCTTGATTTCGGTCAATAGATACAAAGCCTGCAAGCGGTCGAAAATAGTCATATTCTGCTGGGGATCCACTGCGTTTTCGGTCATAGCCTGCACCAGGGGCTTGTACAAGGGAGATTCGATTGTGATGGGAAGGTGGTTCAGGAGATTGAGAAACTGGATAAAGGTGCTCTCGTGAGAGCTGCGAACTTCCAAAAAGTAAGAAAGCAGATAATCGATCAGAAGTGCTGCATACTCCTTATAAAGCGGATGTTTCCAGGAGTTTTCGCAAGCTTCTGAGACCATCTGGACAATGTCTTCCATTCTCTGCCAGCGCTCAGCCTCAGCCGAATCCAGAAGAGCCTGTACCAGGTACTTCAGTTTGAGCTTGAGATCTGTGTCCAGAGAAATGAAACCGGCTATTTCAAAGCTGTGATCATGCTCACTTTTTGCTGTCATCTTCCTCCGCCGGGACAAACCGGAAAACCGTTTCATCCGGTTTGGTGAGACCAAATTTTTCTCTGGCAGCCTTTTCAGCGGTTTCAGGATCGGTTTTCAACCGTTGATTTTCGGCAGCCAGGCTATCGTTTACCGCTTTTAGGGCAGTAGTTTCTTTTTCTAATAGCTGGACTCTGCGCTGCAGTTTGTAGGTATTCAGAAAACTGTTGCCGCTGAGAAACAGGATCCAGATTCCGATAATAGCTATCAAACCCCAGAAGATGATCCTGTGGGCTGGTTTCAATTCCTTGCTTTTACTTTTCATCGTAGAACCGCCTTTGCCAATAGAGATTTGTGGATATCGATGGCATTATGGGGACACATTTCGTGGCAACACATGCATTTGATGCATTGTTCCCGATTCACGAAGGGACGCTCTTTCTCAGCCCAAGTGATGGCTTTAACGGGGCAGCTTTTTACACAGATTCCGCATCTCAGGCAACGCTCGGAAACCTGGGGGTGATAGAAGTAGAGCTTTTTGAAAGCATAACGTAAAACAGAGGGTACATATTTCAAGGTTTCTTTGCGCAGCTTGACCACAGAAATGTCGGCCTGGGGAATCCGGTAATGGGTAAAACTGGTAGGCACCTTTATCCTGGAGGGCAGGATGCCTTCCAGATGCAGCGCTTCACTGAGGTAGGGGACATCTGATATTCCGAAACCGAGCATCCTGGCTGCCACAGTATCCAAAGCAGGAATGGAAGTAGAGCCCAGAAACAAGCCGAAAGGACGGGGATTACCAGAGGAGGGGCCTGCCCCATCCATGCCAACGATACCATCAATAAAGCTGTAAGTAACGCGGTGGCGGGTAAGGGCAAAAAGGGCAATCAGCAGGTCGGAAAAGCTCTTTGTATCCGGATTGTCCCTGTGATATTCGCTCTTTACCATGCCCGGAACCAGACCGTAAAGGTTTTTTAGTGCGCCGGTGAAAGCCATGAGACTATGGGTTTTGTACTTGGCGGCATTGATAACGATTCCGCATTGCCACAATGCTTCGCTTAACTTCAGCTTAATTCCCCTATAGGAAAGCTCCCGAAATCCCAGGGTAGAGAGGTTCACCACTTTGATCGGATAGCGCTCTGCCAATTCTGCATATCCGCAGGTTTGCCAGACTGTATTGAAGCTTACCGTTCCACCCGGACTATCACCCAGCCACACTTCCTTGCCCCGCTCCAGAAAGTATCGAATGATGGCTTCAAGGACTATGGGGTGTGTAGTAACGGCTCTTTGGGGAGCAAAAGCCCCCAAGGCATTGGTTTTGATCAGCACTCGTTTATTGCGGGATAATTTTGCCCCTTTGAGCTGGCTCAGAAAACTCTGAACCGCTTCTTCGACTGCGCTTAGGTCGTAGCTTTCTATCTTTCTGATCTGAACGCTGGGATTAATCATTCAGGTAAAGTTCTTTTTTTCGTGTAAAGGTGGAAAGGTAGAAGCTCAGAGAAATGCTGATCTGGGTGCGCGGCACTTCTGCTACGATGGTCTGCATGGCCGCCAGATTTATCGAGCCGCGCTTGTGCTTGTAGCTGAGTCCCAGGGTCAGAGCATGCTGGCTGCTGTCTTTCACGTACAAGGAGTCCGGAACGTCGTTCCAGAATATTGAGGTATCGGGTTCGGCCAGGTTATGCGGTAACCTGATGTATCCGGAATATACTTTGGAGCCATACATATAGCCCAGACGATAGCTCAAAGCTCCTTGAATTTTCTCTGCTCCGGCTTTGAATATCATCCGGTCGTCGAAATGGTCATCCACAGCGCTGGTCTGTTCCCATTCTGCTTCCAAATGTGCGGCATAGCCAGGATTGGAGTAGCTAAGGCCTCCCGACATCCAGAGGGGATCGAGCATGTTGTATTTGGCATATTTCATATCCCAATCGTATTTGGTGGGGGGCAACAGAGTATAGCCAATACCCCAGGGACCGTGTTTATACAACAGGCCTGGCTGCACCCTGAAACTGAATTGATAATCCCTCACCCGGTCATAAGTCTGCAGGAAGATGGGATCATCATAATAATGAATTTCGGAATGCAGGTTCAATCCCACATGCAGGTTTTCACGGTGATAGGCCAGGTTTGTGCTGAGGCGATGCAGATAATAGGTGGGGAAGCGCTGCACAAAGTCATTTCCCTGATTTATATAAAAAGAAAAATCGTCCAGCGTGATCGACTTCGGCACATTATACAGCAGGGCTCCGCTAAAATCTTTGCCAAAGTTGGTGCTGAGGCCTACCAGCGAAATAGGCGCCGGCGAAGTGTAATTTGCATACATGGGATAGCCTTCCGCTTCGATGGGCGGTTTGATGTCAAGCTCGAGGTAAAAGCTGGCTGAATCAGGTTTTGCTGCTGCGGGATTGAGCAGCGCGTTGTCGCTGTCGCCCAGAGTTGCCAATCCTGTATAGCCTCTTCCAGCCGCGGTGGCGTTTACATAGTTTCGGGAAAAATTGTCGTAAAAAGGATTGCTGAACTGAGGTCGAGGCATCTGCAGAGGAATTTGCTGAGCGCACAAAACGACAGTTAGCAGGAGTAGCGGGACAAGTGCCCATAGACGGTTTTTCATTTCATACTCCTTTTTCTGTTTATCGTAAAGGTTTGTTTGCGGTCTTTGCCTACCGATACAATCTCCACTTTGGTCTCCAAATAGTCCTCCAGAGCAACCAGATAGCGTCTGGCGGCAAGGGGCAGTTTTGCCAGGCTGCGGCAGCCGCTGATGTCTTCTTCCCAGCCGGAGAATGTTTCGTAAACAGGGCTTACTTCGTTAGCCTCGAAGCTGTGAAAATCATAGTTTTCCTGTCTTCTGCCCTTTTGTTTATGTGCCACACAGAGCTTTAGTTCCGGCAATCCACTCAGCACGTCCAGACAGGTGATGGCCAGGCAGTCCAGCTTGTTCAACCTTGCGCTGTAGCTGGCGGCAACGGTATCGAACCATCCGATGCGCCGGGGACGTCCTGTGGTAGCGCCATACTCGTTTCCTGTTTTTCGGATGGTTTCAGCCAGTTCGTCCTTTATCTCCGTCACGAAGGGGCCTTCGCCAACCCTGGTGCAATAGGCTTTGTAAACCCCTATCACTTTGTCCAGATACCTTGCGGAAAAGCCTGTTCCGGTTCCTACGGCGTCGGTCATTACCCGGGACGAGGTTACAAAGGGATAATTGCCATAGATATTATCCAGCAAAGCTCCCTGTGCGCCTTCAAACAGAATGTTGCTACCGTCTCGATGAGCTTCGTAGAGGCTTAGTTCCACATCTCCGACATATTTTTTCAGGCTTCTGAAGGCCTTGCTGAGGGAAACTACCTCTTCCTGAAGCTGTTCTTTGGTTATCTTCTTATGATGGTGGCGGTAGAGGGCTTGCAGTCTTTCTGCCGTATATCCTTCGAATTGCAGGTCATGCAGCCTGAGCCCGGTTCTGGCTGTGTAGTCGCTGTAAGCCGGGCCGATTCCTCTTTTGGTGGTGCCGATCCTGGCATCTCCCAGGCGGCCTTCCTGTTCGGCATCGAGTTCTTTGTGCAAAGGCAGCACCAAGCCGGCCCGAAAATCGATCAGCAGTCTGTCTTTCAGGTTTATCCCCTGTTTTTCCAGGGCTTTGATTTCCTCCAGCACAGCCGCAGGGTCTATCAAAACTCCGGCTCCAATCAGGCACAGCGTCTGGGGGAACATAATCCCGGAGGGAATGGTGTGAAACACATACTTTTTTCCCTCGGTAACAATGGTGTGCCCGGCATTGCTGCCACCCTGAAAACGCACCACAAAATCAGCTTTTTCAGCGAGATAATCTACAATCTTAGCCTTGGCTTCGTCGCCCCACATACATCCCAGAACCAGCGTATTCGACATTGTTAACTCCAAAAAGTTCTAAAAAACAAGGCAAATCCCAAAACCTAATCTGTCAATGTAAATCTTGGCCTGGAACTGCAAATCTGCGAGCCTGAAACAAAACTAATCGCTTCCCGGCAGGAACTGCTATAACAATGCGCATGAAACACGGATGGGATTCGTATTTCATCCGTATTGCATAGGCAGTTCAAGCAGGAGCCAAAGAATCAGTACCCTGCTGCGGCTTATGCCAATGTTTAGGCTTACTTGCACTGCAAAGCGCAAATCAATGTTCTTGAGTTCTGAGTTGTGTTTTCAGCCTGGCTCATTTCAACAGGGTCATCTTCCTGTGCCAGTGCTTATTGCCTTGGGTCATGCGGATTATGTAAACCCCGCTGGAGAGCTGTTTGTCATTGGCATCCCGGCCCTCGAAATCGAACTTGAAGAAGCCCGCCTCAGTATGGCTGAAGTTATAACTGCGAATCCTTTGTCCTTTCAGGTTCAGGATCTCAAATTTTACCTGACCTGGCTCGGCCAGCCCGTAGCGGATTTCTGTATGGGGATTGAAGGGATTGGGGAAATTGCCGATCAGGTGAGTAGCTTGGGGTACAGGAACTACTGGATCTGCCACAGTGCTTACGCTAATCGGACCCCAAAGGCTGTTCTGCTCGTCTTCATAAGTTACTTGCATCCAATAATAGTAGGTGGTCAGCTCCACCGTACTGCTGTCTGTATAGCTGTATTCAGAGGAGGTTTGCGAGTAGGGAATCGGGTCACACAAAACGGACGCACCGTTATGGTCATTCTCAGTGGAGCGCCAGAGTGTAAACGAGCTAATCCCAGGCACGGGGATACCGCCCCAGCTCCAGTCAGTCCAAGTAATCTCCACCTGATTCTGGTCGTTTAAAAGGGCGACAAAAGGAGGCACCCAAGGCGGTTCTATGGGCTGGGGTGCGCCAAGGCTGAAATAAAGCTCAGTAATCTCATTACCTCCGTTTGGAACTTGGAAACAGACGCTGCTATCAGTCCAATCCTGAGCTGCGAGCAAAAGCATCCAGGTACCTTCCGAGCCAAGCTTGTAGCTCAGGAAGGGAGGTACGTAGCCCAGATTATGTTCCATAACAATCTGGGTGCCGCCAAACTGCGCTCCAGATAGCGAGATATCCAAAGCAGCATCCTGGAAGGGAGAATCAAGGCTGCTGTATCCGGTTTTCACAGTGACATAATCCTGGCAATTGCCTATCCCCGAAATTCTGATTCGGGGCCTGATGAGATTGTTGTTGGGATCGCTTACTTCCGGTAAGGCGCAATTGAGGGAGTCGCCAAACACCAGCACATAGTCCGTTCTGGAATCCGGTAAAATCCTTAGGTTATCGATGGCCGCCGGAGGCTGGTAGCCAAGCTGGGCATCGTTTTTCCAGCTAATGACCAATCCCATGGTTTGGCCATAGTATTCTCTGGGAATCGGCAGTTTGGCTTCCTGCCAGGTTTCCTGCAGATTATAGGTTCCTCCCAGTTGACCGCCAAGCAGAAGCTGGCCGGGAGTGGGACTGCTGCCGGCGGGAATCAGATAGACCCGCATAAAGTCATAATACGGTCCGTTTCCTTCGCCATTTGCTTTCCAGGCAAAGCGCAGCACCTGGCTGCTATCGGAAACCGGGAAACTGATGTAGCGCATGAGATGCGACAGCGAACGGCTGGATAGATCATAACTATGGCTTAGTCCGGCATCCTGGCTTATATAAAGGCTTTGATTGCCGCTTTGGCTGGTGGCCAGTCCGGCAGCCCAACGGTTGGTTTGTTCTGCGTCGATAGGTGTCCAGTCATTGTAGCCGCTTTCAAAGCCTTCCACGAAGGGGGCAATTTTCGCGGCGGTGCAGCTACCGCTGAGGGGTAGGCTTAGGCTGGGTGAATCGGCATTGTGGGTAATCAGTAAATTGCCTGAGTAGCTACCCGGCGTTTCGGGGTTAAAAACAACACTATAAACGGCGATGCTGTCGGCAGTCAGGGCAAAGCTGAGCTCATTGCGCATTGCCATACCATCCTGACCGGATGGGATTATTGAAAAACCATTGGGAACGCTGATCACCCCTTCCAGAATGCCAGCGCCTGTATTCTGAACAGCTAAAAACGACATTTCCGAATATCCAGGCAGCAGGTTTCCAAAGCTGTATTCGCCAGTTGTCACTTCGATTTCCGGCTGGGTGGGGATCACCTCTACGCTCAGCTTCAGGTTTGGACGGAAAGAAGTGCTAAGCCCTCCCACGAAAACATTGCTCTGATTTATGTTGTTGCTGCGCGTATAGCGGTAGCCATTGGGGATTTGAGTGAAGCGCACGCTTCCGGAATGCGAAGCTGCAGAAACCTGGCCAAACGCCGTATCAACCAGGATATTGTCGATTCCGTTCCAGAAAAAAGGCTCACTAAGCTGAAGCAGGTGATAATCGCCACTGGGCGGCTGGTATGAAGTAGCGCTGTAAACGGTGGTCAGGTTTTCCCCGCCTGTCCAGGTTTCCACGTTTTCGGCTGTCGTGTGTGCCACGCGGATCACAAAACTGGGTAGTGGCAAGGCAGGCGAGCTTTCGATGTAGAAACCAAGAGCCCTGATATTTATGGGTCCGAAAATGCCCTGTTGATTCAGTTCTATGGCTTGATATATCGCCTGACCGTGCAGACTGCGGTAGCTTAGGTTGATCGGGCTGGGCTCGGTGAGCGGGGTAGCCTCTACGCCGGTTCCGATGATTCCTTCTGTGGCGGTTACTTCTGTGGGACTTACCACTACCGGAGCGGAAGGACTGGATTCACCTTCAGGATAGACTGCCACCAGGGTATAGCTGTAGGAAATCCCATTGCTTACCTCCAGGTCTTGATAGACCAAGTCTGAGGTAATGCTTAGCAGGGAGCCGTCTCTAAAAACTTTATATTGCAGGGGGTTGCCAGTAATGGGAGCGCTCCAGCGCAGCAGGACAAAGCTGTCTCCGCCGGCTGCCTGAAGGTTTTGCGGTTCCCAGTAGTAGGTGCTGTGTGCGGGAAAGCTAATCTGATCCAACCAGGCGCAATCGCTACCCATGGCATCGGACGCATCCTTGCTATAGCTCCAGCTAAAGGTATGTGCGCCAACGCTTACCGGATAACTAGCTATATCCCAGTTATGCTCTCCGGACCATTGCTCCTGTTCCACCTGGTCGAGGGTGAATTTGAAGATGCCATGTCCCTGTGCGGAGGAAACTTTGCGGTAAAAGCTGAGATTACCGGGTGAAGTGATGTTTAAACGCAGGGAGAGCATGCAAGATTGGTTCATGGCTATCGGCCCGGCTTTGGCGGTGTATTCTCCGGAAAAAACCTGCTCATTTTGCACTGCCCAGGCGTCGGTTCCGCTGGTGAACCAGTCATAAGAGCTGAAGTTTCCGCTTTCAAAGCCCTCGTCGGCAGGCAGTACCAAATGCACTGTCACCTGGCTGATCGCGGTGTGCGATTCATCGTCGGTAACCATAGCCCGGATCGTGTGTTGCCCCAGGCCAGAGTTCAGGGTTTCCCAATTCCATAAATAGGGAGCTTCATAATCGGTGTATTCGGGATTTATGCCACTATCCAGAAAAAACTGCACAGAATTGATGCTGCGTGCAGGATCGTTTGCCGCCACGCTTACTTCGATGCTTCCCCCCAGTTCAAAAACAGAATTATGAGGAGGATAGGTGATACTGCAGATTGGCATTCCGGGGATCACCTGCTGCAGAGCGGCATCGGCATTCACCAGTCCATAACCTGTATATCTGTCCCAGCCAACCCCTCCGTCGACGGTCATATCCGTGGCGGTGCTGGTGATCAGGCTGCAGACTTCGGCAGGGGTAAGCAGGGGGTTCTTGGATTTCATCAAAGCTGCAACTCCGGCCGCATAGGGAGCTGCGCAGGAAGTGCCATTGAACCACATATAGTAATCGCCGTTTGAATATCCCTGCGTTCCGCTTATATCCGTGGCCGGCAGAATGGTTGGTGCCATTACGTCCACAGAATTGGGGGAATCCTGGGTATTTACCCCGTAGTTTGATCCCCACCAGGATTCACCGTCGGAGCTGCTGGGGCTTTTTCGCTGGCCGGAAGGGCTGGCTGCGCCTACTGCGATCACACTGGGGTGTTTAGCGGGATAGTAGACTGTGGATACATTATTGTTGGCTGTGCTGGCAAACAGCGTTACTCCGTGGTTGTAGGCATAGCTGAGGGCGTCATCTGTGGAGGGGGAACTGCCCACATTCACGTTTGCCCCAAAGCTCATACTTCCAACTGCCACGTCGTGATCACCCGCGTAAATCAGGGCATTCTCGATTGCTGAAAATGGGATGGAGCCGTTTGTAGTAACTATTTTCAAGGGCATAACGCTGCAACCACCGGCCACCCCGGCAATCCCCAAGCTGTTATTAGCTTTACCGGCGGCAATTCCTGAGCAGCTAGTTCCGTGTCCCTGTTCACTGCTGTTGTCGGTGGGATTGCTGTCGTTATCGCCAAAATCGTAGCCGGGTACCAGACGTAGGTCGGGGTGGTTGAGATCGGCTCCG
>Ga0302250_1001373_pt1 | contig 18468 bp, 14 predicted proteins | sample AAG_RA_Asp_MG_FD_193536 | JGI IMG/M metagenome (GOLD analysis project Ga0302250, IMG submission 193536) | Enriched activated sludge microbial communities from anaerobic digester in WTTP, New Holstein, Wisconsin, United States - AAG_RA_Asp | ecosystem: Engineered > Bioreactor > Anaerobic >... | reverse complement strand
CCTCAGTTCATTTTGCCTCGGATCATAGATTAAAAGATGCAGTCCAGCTCCGGCAAAGCTAAGGTCCCCGGTTTTTTCCCCCAGCCGGATCAAGGCAATCTCCAGTCCGTCCTGCATGTTGCTATCTACCTGTTGATGCAGGGCAGCTCCGATTTCCTGATGCAGCAGCTCCAGAATCAAAGGAGGAGAGCTGATTTTCCGCTCCAATACAATATGGTTCAGCGCAGAATTCACCGTCATGGTTAGCAAGGCTCCAGGCACTCCATGGCCAGTGCAATCCAATACTGCAAAAAGGTAGCCGGCCTTATCAGGGATTTCCTGCAGCCAGTATAAATCTCCGCCCACCACATCCCGTGGCTTCCACACCACAAAATGCTCCTTCCAGGCTTTAGCCAGTTCTGTTTCCTGGGGGAGAACCGAGCGTTGGATCAAAGAGGCGTAATCTATGGATTCCTTTATCTTCTTCTGTTGTTCGATCAGGCTTTGGGTTCGCTGTTCCACCTTGGTTTCCAGTTCTTTATTTCTGGCTTTCAGGGCATAGGTGCGCCATTTGTAAAGCCCAAATAGAATCCCGGCTCCCGTCAAAGCATAGGCCAGATAAGCCCACCAGCTTTGATACCAGGGGGGTAAAATCCTGAAGCTGAGAGATTGGATTTCTGTTTTGGCTCCATGCCGGTCGGTGGCATACACTTCAAAGCTATAGCTGCCGGGATTTAGCTTCTCAAACAAGATCTCTCTGCGAAAATCAACCTTCGTCCATTGTCCGGAAAGTCCTTTCAGACGATAGAAAAGCGAACCATCCTCAGGATAAATGCTGCCAAGCAGAGATACAATAAACCTCACTCGATTATCCGCGCTGCTCACTTTCTGATTTGCCTTCAAGCTTATGGCTCTACCAATTCCACTGGCCAGCCCATCCTGCAAGTCCAGCTTTATGGCAAATGGCTTTTCAGAAAAACTGAGCACACCTTTGCTGGTAAGCAGCAAAAGCGTTCGCTCATCGGGACTCAATACCCCATAGAGCTGCTCGGGCAAGCCATCCTTGAAACCGTAAAGAAAGTGAGTGTTTTCATCGACATGTTTTACCAGCATATTGTCAAAACAAAGGTACAATACTCCTTCCAGCATGGTCGAATTATTAAATGCGCCATATCTTTGATACTTTTCTAGAGCGATGGAATGCCAACCATTGGCATGAAAATAAAAAAGCGTATCGGCACAATGGATTGAGAGCAGATTATTGGAGATCCTTCGATAATCATCTATGTAGGGAAGCAGTTTGGTTCTTCCGTATATCTTCAGATCAGCGGGTTTTTCCAGCAGCTTCCCTCCTATCAATTCGCTTACCTGGATATAGCTCCTCTTTTTGCCTTTCTTTTCGTGAGCGATGAAGGTTCTTCCCTGTCTGTCCTGCAAACAGCGCAGCCAGTTTGGCTTCAAGGAAATGGAATCAGACATCACGTTATACACCAAGGAAGGGATTTGAACATCCAGTTTGTCCCCGTCTTTTTCTATCTTCAGTTCTTTCTGGGTGTAATCACCATGCCAGAACCAAATGTTTCCGTCTACTTGCCTCGATATATGATGGGTACGGTAAAAAAAGCTGCCTGGCGAGATTTCTGCTGGACTGCTGCTGCTATACCATGCGAATGTTGATTCCACGAAGCTGCGGTCTAATTCGGGGTAGCTACCAAACAGATTTGTCCATCCTTTGATGGTTCGCTTCTTAAGGCCTGTTGCTTCAACGGTATATGCCTCATTCAAGCTGTGCAGGATTGGAGCTGTATCTCTTGCATACACAAGACTTTGGGCCTTGATTGGCAGCTTCCTTAACTCTTTTGAATCGAGATTGTATACATAGTAAACGGCTCTGGACTCAATCCACTTACTTAGATACAGGCTACGGGATGCCTCGTCATAGTCTATTACGGAATACCTTTCGTCGCCAAATAATCCCGTTAGCCTTCCCTTCTCAAAGAGGAAGGTCTTCACCTTGAATATCCCTTCGGTTGCCAGTGAAATCGAGAACAAGTTTTCGGGAAGCCTGTTTTTCAACTCGCTTGCGAAATACATCCAATCTATTGCCTCCGACTCATTGATGGCAAACAGATTATCAAGCTGCACATCGCTTTGCAAAGGGATAATGATATGCTTATCAGAAAAATGCAGTGCAATTGATTTTTCACCGGGCAGAAGGTCATATATCTCACTCTTACTTAGAACGCTGAATTCTCTGTAAAGTCCATTTTTCAAGTGAAAGTAGCTGATAACATACACGTCGTTGTAGTTCTCATCTCGCGTAAGGCCAAGCAAATAATCCCTGTTAACCCGAAATTCAATGTTGTCTTTTGCCGTAAAGGGTAATTGCTGGAGGCGTTGGTAGTCATCAAACTTTAGAACCAGGTTGCCAAAATCATCGTTATTGCTTTCCTTCTGGTCATTTTTCCAAATGAAGCTGCAAATTCTGTCGGTTCCGATTATATGGATCCTTGTTTTTCCATTTGTCTTTGTTCGATACTCAGCTTGTTCATAAACCTGGTCGTCCGACCGATGGCCGCTAAGTTTGTAAGCGACTATTTTTCCTGCAGTTGATCCAAAAACCCAAGCAGTCTTGCTGGCATCGATGAATAATGTGCCTGGTTCGTATTCCTTGGGAAGTTTGTGAAAAGTAGTTTTATTTGTATTCAAATCCAGGCAACCCATCCAGCTTCGATAACCAAAATCAAACCAGAGCTTGTTATCCTTATCCAGAATGCATTTAAAGCTTTCTTCCCCTTGTTTTGATTCCGGATGTCTGATCAAATTGGCTTTTTGAACGCCATTGTTTACCACCATAATGGTATCGATTTCAGATACGATTTTTACTATCTCGGGGTAGCGAACTAAAATTGCTCGATCTCCGAATACCTCATAGCTGTAATAGTCACTTTTGGCCATGGCTTTTGCATAGCGGTAATATTTCCAGCTATTTCCGACCAACTCAGCATACCCTTTATAACCAAAGCAGGTTAGTTTTTCTGGCTTGGGATCAAAAACCATAGTTTGATCGTAGCGGGGAAAAAGGAATCTTGTACACTTGCTTCCTTCCCAGCGGTAAACGCAATGCTGACCTCGCAGGAAAACGTATTTTCCCAAGGGGATACAACCTTTGATGGTATCGTTTTCCGCGTAACTATCAGCTTCGAATACATTGTAAAAATCCCTGCCATCAAATCTGTAATACTTGTATTGGGGGGTGTCCCCTTTGTAAGTATAGGTAGTTTTACGATACCAGATATAGCCCAGTTCATCCTGATGGTAGGGGCTGGCATCGGGATAACCTTCGGCTAAGGAGAAGCTGCGATAGCGTTTGTTTTCCTCTACAATCCTGCGGTATTCCTTCAGCTCATCATCCTTCTGGCCAGAGGCTTTGGCGACCAGGGTAAAAATACAAATCATCAGCATAACTGCTTGGCAAACAAGGGATTTTTTCATAGTATCTCCTTGCAAAGTTTGAGATCACATATAATGCAATCCCCCAGTTCAGATCAAGATAAAAAACTTATACTATGAACCAAGCCTGTTATTATCTTTCTGTCAGATAGACTATGTAGTGCTTTTTGCAAGTACACAAGCGACTGGGTATTCAATTTTGCCAAATCTTCCCTACAATCTTGGATGATTCCTGATGGGAGCTTCGATATATGGGTAAGTCTGGTGCAGCCATAGCTAAAACTATTATACTATATTCATAAAAAATGTACTCATGATATTACGTATCATCATATCATGGCTTTGAGTATGAACAAGTGGCAAGATCGCAACTTGTTGACAATCAGTGTAATTACCAATTTCATAAAATTTACTCACACTTTGGTATCACTACTGCTAATCTATAATGAAAACACAGGGAGGTTTAAGATGAGCAAGTCTAAACGGCCAGACAGTAACGACAAGAAAAGGAGCAAAGGGACGGACTCTGGTTCATACCCGGATAGCGATTCCAGAAACATCTGGGAAGACGAAATCGAGCGGGAACTTAACTCAATTCTCGAGAAGGCAAAATGCGCAGATCATGATGAGTATCACAATCAATTTGAGTGTGACATTTCCGATTGTGTATCCTGGGGCAAATCCCTGCATCTTCAGGCAGAAGATATTCGCATCATAGACTGCCTATGGCAGATGAGTCTGGAAGGTATCTATTCCGAAAGAACCATCAAACTCCTTAAAAGGGTCTTTGACACTCCTCGGGAAGCTTTGAGCCAGTTAAAAAGGATTCATATACTGCTGCAGCTCGGCATCCTGGTAGGGGAACCCCATTCTGGCTTGGGTAATCGCTACATGCCTTTTTTTTGGGAAGCGAACGAACGCAAAATCTTTCACATCCACTTGGGTTTATCCTCTGAAGCTTTAGCCTACCTGCAGGGACAAACCACCAAGTTCAGCCCCTATTTTGGGAATGGATTTAGGAACAGCGACGAACATCTGAAAGCCTGGTTTCAGGTTTGGGAAGCTGCCTGGGCGCAGTTTTGTTATCAGGGAGGCTGCTCCAGCATTGAAGCAAACTGGAAGCCTGAAACCGACCCCGCTGTTTTAGCTATGCTTCAGCATCTGCACGGCAAAGAAGCCAGAACAAAATCCAAACTGAAGTTCAGAGAGCTTTGCCAGAAGTATAGCCTTAGCGACCCGGAGATTTTGCTATTGGTGCTTCATCTCCATAATGAACTGGAGGATTCCAATGGCCTCGAGGAAATGCTCTCATCAATTGACAATAGCCCATTCAACAGCAAACTCCTGATGCACGAAGCGCTAATTCGCAAGTTTCGCAAAAGCAACCTTCACAAACATAAGCTACTAAAGATCGATCAGGATACCCCAGAGGGTTTTTGCAGGCTGCCCATCACAAAGTTTGAGCTTAGCCCCAACGTGCTGGCTGAATTATATAGCAGTGGCCGTTCAGCAGCAAAGGCAAAACCCCGCAGCGACAAAGAAATCCTGTTTGACTACTGCGCTCAGAATAATCTGGTTGAATTGGATGTTTCCACCAAAAACCTGTCCGACCTGATCCTTTCATCCGAACTGAACAGATCCCTTACCTGCTTGATCAGCTCATCCAGGCAAAGCGTCTGCCGCAAGTTAAGCTCCTGGGGGCTGAAGGGATATACCGGCAAAAACGCGCAGCGAGGAAGCCTGGCCCTGTTTTGGGGACGTCCCGGAACCGGAAAAACCCTGGCAGCCCAAGCTATTGCGGGACAATTGGGAAAAGCGATCCTGAAAACCAATAGCAGCCACATTCTCAGTAAATGGTTTGGCGAAACCGAGAAAAAGGCGCAAAGGCTGATCAGCGGATACTTCAATCTCTGTGACGACATGCAAAATCCCCCAATTCTGCTGTTCAACGAAGCAGATCAGCTTTTCACCAAGCGCAGCAAGGATCCGGATGGTTCTGCAGACCAAGCCTGGAATGCCACGCAAAACATTTTTCTGGAAGCCATGGAGAACCCCAAGGGCATGATAATTGCCACCACCAATCTTTTACCCTGCATGGACGAAGCCTACAGCCGCAGATTTGATGCCGTGCTGGAATTCAAGTTTCCTTGCCAGCGGGAAAGGCAGCAGCTTTGGAATCTGCTGCTGCCAAAACGGGTTCCCGGAAGAAACACCCTTGATCTGGATGAGGTATCTACGATTCCTCTAAGCGGAGGCCAGATCGAAAAAGTAATCCGCAATGTCCTGATCAGCATGGCTTCAGATCCCTCTACTCCCAATAGAATCTCTACGGCGTTGCTGATAAGATTCTGCGAAAAAGAGCTTTCCCAATCCTTCGAAAATAGTCCCAACTACCGCAAGCCGATTGGCTTTGCCCATAAAAAGGAGCAGACATGAATCACTCATCTTACGTTTGGGGAAGCAGCAAATCCTATCTGGACTACCTGCAGGACAAGCAATATCTGAATGATCTGAACAAAGATAACCGAGCCCTGGTTATGGATGTCCGCAAAGACCTCAGGGAACTGGCATTTGAGCAAAAATATCTTGCTGATAAAGGCTTTGAGCTAATGCAGCTTCCTATGGAGGAACTGCGGGACATGAACTACGGAATTGGCGAAATGGCGGCTGAACAAGCCGAAACGCGTGAATTGATCGCCAAAACCCTGGATGCCGGGATTGAACGGGTGTCTTACGACCTAAACAAGCTGAAAGCCAATTTTGATAAGGGGCTGGGGGAGCTGAACGCCACCTTTCAATGGTGCTGCAGCAATCTGTTAAGCGAACTCGGGGGTATGAAGGATAGCATCAGCGAACTGATCAAGCTGGTTAAAACCCCCATGCAAACCGCTGCCCTGGAACATTTTAACAATGCCAGAACCGCCTTTGAAAACGAGCTGTATCCGGAAGCCATGGAAGAACTTCACGCCGCCATAAATGGGGTTCCGGGGGTGTCGGCAGGCTACAAAATGGAGTGGCGGGTTTATCAACTGCTGGGGCTGATCCGGCTTGGTTTCGACGGTTGCGATATCTCTTTGGTAAATCTGACCGAGGCAGAAGAGAACTTTCTGAAGGCAGCCCGTTATGCCAAAAGCCAGGACGAAAATGACGCAGCTCAATGCCTGATGTCTGCTGGATGGACAGCCTATTGCCAGGGGAATCTGGATAATGCGATCCTGCACCTGAACAAAGCATTGGAATTGGATGAAGCGCTGTGGGAAGCCTGGTTCCTGCTAGGGAAAACTCATGGCGCAAAAAAGGATAGCAGCGCTTTTGAATACCTGCGCAAAGCTGCCAGGCATGATCCCTTATACATTCTGAAAGCAATCTCGGATGAGAACTACACCTGGGATGAAAAAGCCTTAAAGAAGTGCATCGCCCAGGTTAAAAAAGACTATTACAACTTCTACTATGATAAGATCACCGAATACTTGCAATCAAACGAATTTCGCGATGTGAAAGGGTATGAGACAGAGGTAAAAGCTATCTGCAAAGCTAACATGCTGAAAGATTGGAATACCTTCAGACAAGACCTATATCAGTTTCAACTAAAAATTCATGATTTTGTGGAAACGAGAAAACAGCAGGATTATACTTTCTTTGACTTAGGGAGTGTCCTGCAGAGGATTTCGGAGGTGGTTGCCCATGAAGATTTTCCGTTATGGGGAATAAAGAATCCACTTCCTTCATTTATGGATCGCTTGAAAAAAATGAAAGCTGAATACAATAGAAACGATTACAGCAGCCCAAACCTAAGATCGTTCGCAAAACAGCTGCAGGCACTATTTAGTGAAGTATATACCTATAAAGGGAATCTCAAAAAGAAAGTTCAATCCTTCTATGCTAATCAATTAACAATCTATGACAACGCGATAGCCTCTCTAAAAACTGAGATCCAGAATTATCAGGAGAAAGAGCGACAATGGTAAAGCGAAATATCCTGCACCTGGAAGAGATGATTATCCATTCTTTTCAGCATAAGGGAAGAGTTATGAAAAATTTAAATGTGTTTATTTAGCTAAGGAGAAGGAAAAATGGATGATGAGTTAGTACCTATTGGCTGCAATCTAATAATGGGTGGGATGATGTTTTCAGGGATATTTTTCTTTGCATACCTTTGGGAAGGAGAATCCTTTGCCACTGCAGTTGAGGCAGCCATGATTCCCATAGTTATTGCTGTAGCAATAGCTGTCGGATTATGGATCTCAGTCTTTATCTCCATTCAAACCGCAAAGCATAGGATTGCCAAACTGAAAAAGGAGTTGGAACTGCGACGTTCAGAACGTGAGCAAATTGATGACAAGATGAATAGCTTATTGAGGAAACTGGGAGATTGGCCATATGTGGTGAACCCTGACTGATGAATGCAAACTCACTGAGTAACCGCATGCAAGGTAGAAGCTGCATCTTGCAGCTTAATATAAAAGTGTCTCTCCTGCATTGGGGTAGCAGAATCCGTTTGCCACAGCTGGCAAAGGTTATTATAAGAGGAAGGGAAAAAATGAGCGATAAAGAGTCTAAACAGAAAGGATGGCGGGGAGTATTAATCTGGCTGTGTATCACAGGTATTATCTACAGCGCAATCCTTGCTATAAAATACGGAACCATCGAGCCTGAAATCACTCCGGAAGTGGATGCCTTTAAGGACAAGGCAGCCACAATAGCCGTTATCATTCCGCTTGCTTTCTGCCTCATCTTATGGTTGATTTCCTTAATCATTACCCAGCTCGATAAACAAAAACTTGCCACGCTGACCAAGGAGTTGGAACTGCAAAGCTTGGAACGTGAACGAATTGAGGACAAGATGAATAGCATCCTTCGCAAATTGGGAGATTGAGCAGTAATGGGGAGTCTTGCATGATGAATGTTAACGCACAGAGGAGCAGCATGGGAGGTAGAAGCCGCATCTTGCGGCTTGCAAACCAAGCATCCAGAGGACGCTTCAAGGTAGAAACCGCATCTTGCGGCTTGTTAACCGGAACTGCGTTTTTCTGCTTGCTAACCAAGCGTCCAGAGGACGCTTCCACCTTAGAGCTCTGCAGAGTAGCGTTCAAAACCTCGAACAGCAGGCAGCAAACCCGCCTGGATAGCCTGTGCCAAAGTTCGGCAGGGAAGATTCTGCTCAGTAATCTGTTCCCGGGTGATGCTTGCCAGGTTCACCGTTTCCGGATTGGCTTTCTGCAGGGCAAACATCATCCTGATATACAGGTTCGACCAGGCATGCGCAGGCTTGTTTTCGCTTTCCCGAAGCAGGTTGTATTGGCCCAGGTAGTCCCGAAAGTTATTGATGTAAGCCTGCGAAGGTTGCAAGGCAAAAATGGCACGCTGCGCATTGCGGAACTGCGGATGCGCCGGATGGGGCTGTTTGAAGCTCCACTGACGCCGAACGTAAAGCTTTCCCGTCCTGCGGCTGCGATAGTAAATCAAACCATCCAGTTTTCCGGTAAATTCGCCCAAAAGATTTGCGCGAGTAGCTTTCATGGGTTCCTCCAGTTTTGGTTTTCTTTGGGGTTTTGGCTTCTGCCTGGCTTGGCAAAAACAAAACCCTCTATAGGTATAGGGCTAACAAAAACCCGCCGGAGGGACAAAAATACCAACTTTCTTGCTGGAATTGCGAAAGCAATGCGGATGAATTGCGAATGGGATTCGCATTTCATCCGCATTGCTAAAGCGTTTGGAGCAAGTAATATGGCGCTGGAAAAAATTTGCGTTTAAGTGCAAGAAATAGTTTGACAGAAAAATTGCCATGTAAAAAAATGGCGAACAGTGGATATAGTGTGTTATGTTGTTAAGTGCGGAAGGCAGTCCGGAGTCTGTAGGACTCTGCTTTCCCGCAAACATGGTTTTCAACCCCCGGAAAAAGGAGACCTCATGAATAACATCCCCCCTTTCGGAATACATCCCTCGGAAACCTTACACAGGCTTTACCAGAATAAGCCCTGGCAAGGCCAGGACCCGGAACAGGCTAAGATTCTGTTCCTAAGTCTGGATGCCAATTGGGATTATGACATTGAACAATCCCCAGTTTTCCCCCAAGTGCAGGAATATTTGCAGGATGGCGTCCTGTTCTGGGAAAAATATGGCATTCACCACCCAATGCTGCTGAATGGCTACCATGGAAGCGGGAAAAAGTTCCACTTATCCTTTACCCGCTTGGGTCTTGCGCCGGAAAATGCCAAGCATATATCGTTTATAGAACTGTTTGGAAAGCCAACATATGGCGGTAGCGGAGAAGAACCAGATTTCATGAATATGGTGCTCGAACAGGATGCTAGCTATCTGAATTTCCTGAAGCACATTCTTACTGAAACGAGGGGTAAAACATTCTTCGTTGCCAAAGATGTGTATAACAAGTTGTACAAACACCAAAATACAATATTGGGAAAAAAAGTTCTTCAAATGAAACCCTACAGGGTTAGGGCAAACGCATTTACTACCATCCAGTTGAATAGCAATGTAATTGTACCTGTGTATCACTTTTCTTATAGATACCTGCCTAAAGCAGAACAGAATACTTATTTCGAAGCATACAAGCAAGCTCTTAACGACGTGATTGTAGAAAAAAAAAGATAGTTATGCACAAGTCAAATAAATAATGATAGGAGTTAACCGTGAAGCCCTTATTAACAAGTAACACGATGGGTGAATTTGTTTACAACACACTTAATACTATAAATAATGATCGCAAACTAGAGAAGTTTGATAAATGGCTGACAAAAGGGACAGGATCAAAATATCGTCTGTCTTATAGTATTGATGGTGTAGAGAAGTTTATTGGAGACATAGTACGCATATTTGATGATAGACTAACTGATCCCTTTAAAGCTATTTCCCGGTCGGACGGGCGAAAGGAATTCAATACAGAGCCACTAATAGTTTATGGTACAGATCAAACCATTCAATATTGGTACATAGCAAAAGGATGGAGTTATATAACTAAGACAGCTGATAGGGAAATTACCGTTTTTCGCGATATTATCAACTCATTATACAAAGATACGTATCAAGTAATAATAGTGGAGAAACCTGGAGGAAAACACGGCAGGACCTTTGACTATGGTGAACTGTATAAATTAGACGCAGAAGATTCAGTATTACAAATAGATACATCCAGCAGCAATGGAGATAAAGGCCAGAATGATATCTTGCAGATTACCAACTTACATACAGAACAAGTTATCAATGATAATGATCCAGATTTACATGCTATTCCGCTATTGGAAAGATTGTGGGAATTTTTTGATAAGCCGTACAAAAACCATAAATCTTCTTTTAAACCATTCTATCATGATTATATAGATTGTCAAAATGAAGACCGATTAAAGCAGGCTAAAATCTATTTTAATAATCATTTAGCCAGTTTTCTTTCTGAAAGAGGGAGAGGACTGATAGAAGAACAAATAAATCATTGCGAGCTACAACTAGGTCAAGGACTTAATATCGAAAATAGTACAGCTTGGAATATCATAAACAAAGCTTTTCCATCCAAGAGTTTCGGATTCATTGAAGAACTATATCGGACACTTTACCCTAATGACAAAAAAATATCCTTTTATGGTTTCAATTTAATGAAGGAAAGGCACCGACTTGATCTCAACCAAATTGAACAGTGCTTTAGGGTTATTTTCGGTAACTTCAAGCGTCATGGAGATAATGGTGTTATGGTGTGTTCTAGATACGATAACAAGCTACTATTCATCCTTGACGACAAAAGCGGTATATTCGACTTAGATGGATTTACAATCAGCAATGCCGCAACAACTTATCAAGATTTCAATTGTGGTGAAATTATAATACAAGGTTATGGATGTAGATGGAGTAGCAGGCATCCTCAAGAGGTAAAAGGAACTTCAAGAGGATACCAAATCATAGTAACCATAGATCTACCGAGGGAAGAAAAAAAACAATGATAGCATATACTTGGATACGAAATCCTGAGACAGATACTCGATGGAAGTTCATGAAGGACTTCTCAGAGAAGTTCGCTGAATATCTTGATTTAAGGGAAAACCTATGGACAGCAGGGGCAAACATCACACAGGATATGGTAACCCGGCTAGGATCATTGGAATGTGATGTCGTTTTTGTACACGACAGTGATATTAATCATGATGATGTACAGCATGTGTTTCACGACCCTTTAAATTATCATGTTGTCCTGTTCAGTGGTGGCTGCGTTAATCATTATTATTCAGATAAATGCATTTTGGTATATTCCAACGACATGGAGAATAACTTTGATAACTTTGTCTCAAACTACACAAAAAACGGGAAAATTGATTTGAGCATCTTGCTTGGAGGTTGGCATGTATACTCAAGAATAGTTCGAGACAGAATACTTGATTGCTTCTACAATAATAATGATAACTCATTTAAAGCTGACTTCGAGATACCTGAACAAAGTGACTTGGATTTTTATCCTGATTCAATGGAGATAGTCCTATTACTATTAGATTGTGACAAGAATAATCGAGAATCGTTGTTTCTTAAGTTGCGTAACCACATTAACAATCAGATAATTTCAATTGAGTGCCAAGAGAGGACAACAAAATGTTAAAGGTTGAAGAAAGTACTTACTTAACAATCTGGGAACAGAGAATTAAAGAAAGGCAAAACGATAGCTTTAAACCGATTCTTGTAAAATCATATGAGTCTTTGGAAATGTGGATTGCTTGTCATCCTGAACAACTTATCTACACATCCCCTGGTGTTTTTTGGTTTCAAATGCCTTTTTCAGAAGAGCTAATGAAAGTAAAACCTAATGAAGATGTTGATGTCAATACTGTAAAGCTCTGGTTGGATAACAACTGTGAATCGTATCGTCTATATCTGGAAAGAAAGCTGAAACACGATATTGCAAATCAATTTGGAGCTAATGAACTCGGAAGATATCTGTGCTTACAAAACTACATCTCAGAAAAAACCTTGCAAGAAATCAGAGCACAGATAGAAGATGACAGAAAGGGTTTAGATTCATTCAAGCTTTATAATCTTCTGCGAAACAACACAAGCTCTACTCAAATTGTTAACAAAAGACAAAACTGCCGTCCAAAACTAGAGTTACGTGCACTTCTACTTGATGATGAAGCTGAGATAGGATGGGCATTGTTGTTAGGAAATCTTGTTACAACTCTTGATGTTGTTTCGGACTTTGGTCAAATTGAGCTGAGGTTTCCTGAGTCAGATAATCTGATCTGCATTGATTATGACGTTATTATCCTTGACCTAAACTTAAAAAAAGAAACGCCCGACATAGAGATTACGCATAGGTCTGGATATAGGATTCTGGAGAGAATTAGGGCAATTGACTATATGATACCCGTTATCATACTAACCGGTTCTGATAAGGCTGTAAACGAAACAGCTCTTACAGATTTGGGGGCAATAGCCTATATAACCAAACCAGTTCCCGGTTACAAGTTCGTAGATGAGCAAGCTAACAAGCTAATGCAATCTTTTAAAGATTGTGAAGTCAATAAAAGACTTAGGTATGTTTGGAAGATATTCACAACATTAAACTTGGTTAAAAACATAGCCTCAAAATTCAGATACTTTATTTACAAACTATTTACTATAGCCTTTATCCGCTCTAGGCATATTGTATGTTTCACGGACAACGACGATAGACTACTTCTTGATGAGTGTTTATTACTACTTCATCATATTATGTCTGTGATAACTATGGTGAAATATGAAGTTGAGTTTGATGGTAACATTCTCGGAAAAAAATGCCGCCAAGAACTTAGAAATCTGGATCTGTTTCTGACTGGTTTACATAAGTTGCGCTGTGACATTTTGCATGAAGACAAACATGTCGAAGATGTTGAAGACATATTCAAGTATTTTTTAGTGGTTTACAATGCCATAATCATTTGTTCCGATAATGTTAGTGCTGATAAGGCTGCTGTTGCATTTCTTATTAATGAGCATGAAGAGAAAGGTCGTAGATATGATAGAGCATATAATGTAAAAAGCCTTGTCGATAGCTTTGGTTTGAGAAGAGATATTAGAGGACATGTCACCGTTTAGTACTACAACCAACAAGCAACACTATGATCATCACTCATTGTCGTTTATATCCGTGATCTATTATTGCAGGTATAAACCTTATATCTCAAACATGAAAAAAGATATGCTGATAAGAAAATCCAGGAAATAAAATGAGATTGGATATCCTTTTGGAACTATATAGAAAACGCTATACATACCTAAGGCATGATGAATCTAAGGTTAAGATAGCTTTTTTCGATCGATTCATACCCTGGCCTGCAAGAATACAAGATTGGCAGTGCTGGGAAGAAGTTACAGAGTATTTTGATAATCCCACTGGATACTGGGAAAAATATGGTCGCCATCACCCATTTCTTAGCCCAGATTGTTGTGATCCCTCCTCTGGTCAGAAGCCTTATGGGCATAGGTATCATGTAAACTTCAGCAAATTAGGTTTAGACTGGACTTATGCCAGGAGTATTGATTTTGTTGAGTTACTCTCTGGCCCTGTTGATGGCCATTTTGCTCATGATTGGGAAAGAAATTATTATAATGATGTAGAGGTTTTTGACACTCTCATGCGCAACCCATCACATATAAGTGTTTTACGCAGAATTCTCGATGAAAACAACCGCGTTGTTTTTTTGGGGTATGAGGTATATCATGTATTGATGTCTCACTTTGTCCTTTATAAAATAGACAAATCATTACTAAATGAGAGATTCGAAGCTCATTCGCAGTTGTTTACAGTCTTACACGATTATAAACAGAATTATTGGATTTCTTCCCAGAATTTCACAAACATAACTGACGATTCCTACTACCCCCGTTACCGCAGAATGATTGATAGCATAGTAAAGGATAAGCCGATGGAATGGGAAATTATCCTGCCCAGTAACAGCCAAACCCTACATCTGATATGCGAGTTTAAGCAGTTACTAAGCGAGATACGCAAATTGCATCCTGAAACCGAAAACCTAAGTGGCATTACCCTGAACCCCCTGAAAGAGATTAACCCCAGGCTATATCAACTACCTGCCCTTACCAGGTTTTTTGAGAATAACGAACAAAACAAAGGCAGCATCAATTGCCTCATTCACTCCATCCTGCCCCTCCAAAAAAAGAAAGAGCTAATGCCCCATATCCTGGATTACTATGCAAATATCAAACATTTACTGGAGCCGGAAAACCAAAAGCTGATTGAGGCTTGTTTGCAGGAAAGCCAAGATAAGATCGCCAATAACGATGAAGCCATACCAAAGCAGGAAACTGAGATCAGAAAAAGTTTCTATAGATTTTCGTTTCATTCCCTGAAGGGTTTGGAAAGCCTTGCCGATAGAAGCTATTACTGTGCTGAAAAACAAGTGATCGAGGTGATTTGGAACACAATTCTGGATAATCTGGATAAGCGTGGCAGAATGGACAAGGTGAAGTTCAGTTTCGAGTATTTACCATTGGATCTGAAGGTAATAATCACAGTTCATGACCCCTACACAAGCTTTCACCTCGAGGCTTACCGTAAGGACAGGAAGTCCATTATCACTTATGCAAAAATGCAAAGATTTGGCGAAATGACCATCCACAGCGGAAGGCAAATGTGGAGCAGCGAAGCTCCCCAAGACATCACAGAAACGAGCCAGGAGCAAACTGGCAACCTTATCATGCTTTGCTTCGTGCTTCCGGAGAACAACTAATGGCAAAGATAGCTCTTTGGATATCCGCTGCCACCCATAATTATGCCGATAGAATCGCTAAGTTCAGCGCTGCTTTTTCCGCTAATATGCAGTGTCAGCTCTCGATTATAAACGATACCAATAATACTGCTTTTCATCCAGATGAGTATGATCTGGTCCTGGCGCATGAAAGCGATATAAAACATGGGGTCTTGGAGGACAAGCTTACCAATGCTGCAAAAGCGACTGTGATCCTCTTCACCGGAGCTGACCAATATCCCGAATTTAGGGGAAAAAGCCTGTATATCAGCTATGCTGCTTTGGCTGAATTGCTGGATGGTTTTATCGAAAACTATGTTGCTAATGGCGTTTTTGATTTTAAGCTGCTAATGCATCCTGTGAACAAATGGGCTCATAAGGCTGATGCAGGACATTCCAGGCTCAGCGATGCCATGTTCAAAGGGATAATCCACTTTCTGGATGGTTTACAGATTGGCAATATCCTCTTTGCCGATGACGATATCCCCAAAACCTTGCTAAAGTTAAACTACAAAAACCTGGTTCTTGCCAATAGCATCGAGCTGGCCTATAGTTATTTAGACCAAAAACCTGTGCTAAAACTGGCAGTTATCGACATCAAGTTTAACAACTCACAGAAAACCGGATTTGATATCCTTGCCAAACTGCCTAATGGTGCCAAGTCCATCATGTTAACCGGTTTTGACGGCTTTGGCGAATGCCTGAATGCCTGGCAAAAAGGCGCTGACTTCTTTATCTCCAAATATCAGTTTACTATGGAGCATTTCAGGGCAATTGTCCGGCTTATTCAGATGGACGATGCTCCGCTGTTGATTGGAAAAAGCCAGGCTATGCAAAGCCTTTGGGAACGGATCGCTTTCTATAGTGGGCTTAAACAGGATATCCTGATCACCGGTGAGAACGGAACCGGCAAGGAACTGGTCGCCAAGGCAATCTACTCCCTATCTATAAAAAACCAGAGCGTCAATCCCTATGTGGCGGTCAATTGCTCTGCCCTGCACGAAAACCTGTTTGAAAGCATCCTCTATGGGCACAAAAAAGGTAGCTTTACCGGTGCAATCACCGATCAGATTGGATACATGGAGATTGTGAAAGGGGGAATCCTGTTTCTGGATGAGGTTAGCGAATTGCCCGAGGCCCAGCAGGCAAAGCTCTTGAGGACATTGCAGGAAAAGGAATTTAACGTTTTGGGAAAAACCAAACCGGAACCCTTTAAGGGCAGATTGCTCTATGGCACTAATCGGGATTTGGATAAGCTGGTGCAGGAAAAGCGTTTTCGTCAGGATTTGTATTACCGGGTGCTCGGCATGGAGATCAAGGTTCCCCCCTTAAGGGAACACAAGGAAGATATCGAAATGCTGGCGGCTTACTTTACCTTCCGGTTTATCAAGCAAAACGAGATAACTGATCCGCCGGACTATTCCATTGGCGAAATAGAACTTAACAAACTGAAAAGCTATCAATACCCTGGCAACATCAGAGAACTGGAGAAGATTGTTATCAAGGCTTGTGCAGAAGCATTGCTGGCAAAGAGCAAGGACCTGTTTTTTGATTTGCCCGAAGCTTCAGAAGTAGCTGATACCGTTGGCAAGGGAGTAAGCAACCCCGGCAAACTGGATATGCTGCGTGAACTGCTGAGCGGCAAAATGATAAGCTCACGCGGGTTATCGAACACAACCAAGCTGAATTTGATCGCTCACCTGAAGAATAAATCATTTTCCATGCGTCAGATTGCAGACCTCATGGGGTTAAACGAACAAAGCCTCAGAAACCTGAAAACCAGGCATAAGACCCAATCCTGAACTTGCAAAAAGACCAAGATTGCTTTAGTTTTTATCTGGTCAGCCTCAGATATCCTGAAAAAATCCATATTGTGTGTTGAGTAATTTCCTCTATCGGTTCTTCGCTTGGCGCTCAAAGCCAAAAATGGGGGAGAACTTAGTGGAGCAGAATGTGGATAGCCGGTTCATTTAATCCTCCATGATAATAAATTTAACTAAGTCCGATTTAGTCTTTGGACTATAGGTTGAGTACTTTTTTTTTGTTATATTAAAATCGAATCGGAATGAAAATAATGCCTTGCAGTTTCCTGCTGGCAACCACATGAAGGGAGGATAAATCTGAATCTGCTCCAACTGCTCATCAGGTTGCAAGATAAAATCCCCCCATGCTTCAGGTGGAAACCCAACATCAACACCGGGCATAATGCTATCAACATCTGGGGCACAAGCAATGTCAAACAATGTTTCAGACCATATCACCCTCCTATAATCTAATGGTTTCCCTGACACATTTTTTACTGTAACACCGAAACCAATAGCCTCATATCTTCCAAATATGCTTTTATGAACTCCTGTAGAATCCACTATAAAGCAGTTCAGTACCGTGTCTACATTATTTGCATCTGGCTTGGTTAAAATATTGCACCCAACAAGCACATGAAGTAACAAGAATATTAATATTAAATTTCTCATTTTACCTCAAAAATATCCGTAATGTTTGTCTAAATCTGAATCCCAAATGTTGTGTAAAGTCCAACTCATTGTTTCTCCGGTTGCATGAGAGCTTATGATATCTCTCGTTACTCACAATCAATGTAATGTCAGATTACTGACATCAGCGTTTCAATATTGCACATCCATGTCAAGTTATTTTTTCATAATGACCTACATTGCTGCAACGGAGACTGTTCAGGATTCCAGGTCATATTATGCAGCTTTCTTAGTATTACAGGAGAAAAGCAGGTCCAAGTGTTTCCAATCGAGCCTTTCTTGACAAATCTGGGAGATTCTCAAATTGGCGATCAGCGAATCATCATGCAGGATATGCTGACCATGATCGATCAATTCTTTCAGCCAGAGGGAATGAGCCAGATTGGCAGCAGTCTCTACCGACTTAAGGCCATATCTTCCGGACATGACCTTCTTGATCTTACGGTTGAAACGTTCAGAGACGTTTGAGGTAAGAGCTTTGGTAAGGTTTTTCCATTGCTTGATGATATTGCTCTCGATGTACTCGGCAGCGGGTTGGGGAAGGATGCTTATGAGTTGCCTCATACCTTTCTTTCTCCCGCTGACCGTTTCTCTTCTGAGGACACTTACTACTTTGAGTTTCAGCCGTGTTTCCTCTTGTATGGGGAGATAACACTTTGCTATTTTAGCGAAGAGGTTTCTAATCTTGTGGAACTTGCAAAGCTGGTGCGGAACCTGGGGAAAGACAGCCAACCTTCCGGCTTTCAGAGCCTGGCTACCATCGCTTACGATCAGGCTTTGCCACTATTGGAAAGCGCTATAAA
>Ga0302250_1001371_pt1 | contig 18492 bp, 16 predicted proteins | sample AAG_RA_Asp_MG_FD_193536 | JGI IMG/M metagenome (GOLD analysis project Ga0302250, IMG submission 193536) | Enriched activated sludge microbial communities from anaerobic digester in WTTP, New Holstein, Wisconsin, United States - AAG_RA_Asp | ecosystem: Engineered > Bioreactor > Anaerobic >... | reverse complement strand
GGGGACGACCTCACCGATGTGCATGGTAGCCAGTTCGCCGTTCAGGGCAGTGACGCGGGTGTCAGTGAGCAATTGGGCAGCGTTATTTTCCAGCAACCAGTCGATTGTGATGTCAAAAGCAGTCAGTTGACGGCTGAAATGAGCGATATCATCGAAACCGTCGATTCTCTGGAAATACTGCTCATCTGGAATCACGCCAAAGTCATTGGGATTGCCGTGAGGCAGATAACCGGTTACATCAGAGTAATCGTAGGGAAGTCCGGCACCACTTTCGTTCACGGGATCCTCGGCCAATATGGTGGTCAAATGATTCAGACGGCTCCAGTCGATACCGATTTTCTTGGCTTGGTTCAAATGAACTTCGATAAGACGAACCCTGATTTCTACCTGGTCTTGTTCGTTATCGATGGATTTCACCAGTTGCTCGATTTCCTTGAAACTTTCGGGGTTTCCGTAAACCATCAAGGCATTCTGGCCTTCCAGAGGAGTGATTTTGAGGCCGGTATTCTGCAGGGATTCGCTCACTTTCTTGGCATCGAGATTATTAAGATAGATAATGTCGCTGCGTTCGCCGGTTTCTTCCATGATGTTTTGTTTGGCACCTACGATGAAGGTGTTGCTGCCAACCACGCGGTAGGACAGACCGGCAGAACGTGCCACCAGGGAAACTGCAGTTTCGATAGGAACGTCTTTGATGTTGATGGTAACTCTTTTTTCTTCTTTGTCATCTCCCCCTCCAGCTTGTTCGATCGAAAGGACGATATTGGTTTCACTGAGGCGGGACAGAGCTTTAAAAACCGAAGACAGAGTAGCATCGTCGGCATTGAAGGTTACTCGGGTATCGAGAATCGGGTCTCTTCTCGTTTGTGCGCTTAAGGTGGTAAAACTCATAAGCAGCAGTGCTAAGATCAGTGCAATCATATACTTTGCACGCAAGGTGTTTTTCATACTATCTCCCAGTATCATAATAATATTCCTTACCAGCTTCCGGTAGTGCCTTTGAACATTGTGTTGTCATCGGCGGGTTTTGCAGGCCGGGGAGCCAGTTCTGTGGTAGAGACTATTCCGTTATAACTGTAGCGGATGCTTTTGTCGGAAATATCCAGGATTCTTCTGCCTTCGATGGTTTGACCAACTCTGGCTTCATGCAGCACGCCGCGGTATTCGATATAGGCTATGCGGTTGCCATTCTCGTCACTGGCGGTAGTAGCCAGACGGAAGGTATTCTTAACCATCTCTTCGAATTCTTTCTCGCGGTCCACTTTATCTTTGATAATGTTTCCCTGGCGCAGGGGATCGCGGTTTGAACTGAATACGAACATCTTACGATCCTGGATCGAATTTTCGATAGATTTGATTTTATTCAGCAGCGTGTCGGACACAGATTCCTTCGTATAAACCGATTTTTCGGGGATTTGTTTCCAACTGCGATGCATAGCCACGAGGTGAACAGCCATGGCAAAAAGGAGGATCACAATGAGGGCGATGGCCAGGTCTTTGATAAATCTCAGTTGCATCTTAAGCCTCCTTCTTCACTTTGAATATCGAAAGTTCCAAAGTCATACGATATCGGTTTGGAGCTCCCGGGGCCCGGACTTCCTTGTCAGAAACCTGAGTTGGGCTGATATCCAGAGCGTGTATCTTGAGGATATTATCCAATGCTTCCAGATCGGAGATAAATTGCCCGATCTGCACGTAGCTGGCTTCCAGCTCGAGATTGTAAGTGGTTTCGATCAGGCCGGGCAGCGAGAATTTGTTGCTGTCAGACAGCTTGTTAAGCTGAATGGAGCGTTGGTCTGCCAATTGACCGATCTTGGTTTTGAAGTCGTTGATCTCATCGAAACTAAAGCTGGCTGTTTTGGTAAGGCTATTGTCTATGATCAAGGCAAATTGGCTGAGCTGCTGATCCATTATCCGGGCGCTGTTCAGCTGTTCTTGGGCGGTTTTGATTTTTCCATCCAGCTCCTCGATCTTACTTTTCGATTTGCGCACTGTGTTTGAGGTCAGCATAAAGAACAATACCCCGATCAGGATTAACAGCAGTACGAATACACTATATCTCTCTTTCATTACTGCCTCCTTCCACCGCCGGTATTGGCATCTTTGCTGTAGCACTCGATAACGAATTCCAGAATTGCGGTGTCTTTCACTATCTGACGGGTAATCTGCCCGGATTTGATCTGAGGAAAGTCGTTACTGATCTCAGGATTACTTTTCAGACGGTTTATGAAAGACTGGATCAGGTCGAGCTCTTTTACGTTTACGTCCACTTCGGTGATCCCGTTCAGGGTCAGCACCCCATTGGAGAACGAAAACTTTCGCACGGCCAGCTTATCATCTATTTCCTGTCCCAGGGCAATCATTTTCTTGGCCCAGAATATACGGTTGTTGAATGTTTCGGCCAAGTGATCGAGATCGTCGCTGGACAGATAGTCAGCGCTGGTTTGGAATTGTTCCAATTGCTGTTTGGTGTCATTGTAAAACTTCTGCCGGTTCTCAACCCGCAGTGTTGCCATATTGCTTATATAAATCCATCCGGCGATCATGGCGATCAGGCCGATAACGAAGAAAACCACCGCTGTGATGAAGGTTTTCTTTTCGCGTTCGGCTTGAAGCCGCAGTTCGCCGAATTTGTTGAGGTTTATCTTAAAGTAGAATGGACCAGTCATCAGTTTCCTCCCCTTATTCCATTCTCATAGCCAGGCCGATGGCCAGGGCCAGTTGAGGGTCTTTTTTGCTCTGGAGTCTGTCCGAGACTTCCACATTGGCAAAGGGCATGAAGATCTCGGTGGGGATGGCAACTTTTTCCTGGAAATATTCCTGAAGTCCAGCCAGTTTGGCGGAACCACCCATCAGATACAGCTTTCGGAAATCGCTATTGCCGGCTTCTTTTACATAGAAGCGAAGCGAACGGCGAACTTCGTCCACGATTGCATCCTCGGTCGATTTTTCAGAAATGTCCAGCATACTGATCGATTCCACGGTGGCTGAGGCAGGATTGTCGCGCAGACCGAATTCCATTTTATGGCGCTCTGCCTGATCCCATTCCATCTGACGCTTGCGCATGATATCGCGGGTAAAATTGTATCCGCCGTAAGGTATGTCGCGGGCGAAAAGCTTGGCTTCGGGACCCCAGATCACCATGTTGCTGCGATGTGCACCCAGATTCAGCAACACATAAACCCCTTCCTCGGCAAAGGCATTCAGCGAAAAGCTGTTAACTACCGCCAAAGAATCAATATCAACGATATTGGGGGTAAGGCCTGCGCTGGTGAGGGTAGTGGTATGCTCGTTCAGCAAGTCTTTGGAAGTAGCGGCCAGAAGGATGTTCATGTTGTTCGTCTTTTCTTCCACACTCAGCACCTGATAATCCAGAACCATATCGGTTCCGCTGATCGGAATATGCTTTTTAGCTTCGAAGAACAGTGCGCTTTCGAGCTCCTCATCGGGCAGAAAGATGGTCTTGATCTGCTTGATACTGGTGTTATCACCGCCAATCGAGGTAACCAGGTGTTTGATATGCTTTGGATTGATCCGCAGCGATTTCAGCATTTCGATTATCACCGGCGCATAGCGTTCCGGTCGCAGGTCGCTGGGGATGTATTCTATTCCCGAGGCAACCGTTGGCCGGATATCGCAATTCAGCAGCTTGAAACCTTCGTGCTGCTTTCGCAGATGAACGATCTTAATACTGTGGCTACCGATATCGATACCCACAGTTTCCTTGATTCGAACTTGTTTCTTCTTCATTCTTCCTCTTTATATCGTTTACATATAATCGTATGCGTAATATTACAGCAAGGCGCGCGGAGGGCGCTTTAACAGCCAGTTTCCGTGTTCCATTGGCAGTCGTTCGCCCTGGCGTTTAAAGTGTGGCCAATCCGGTGGTTTCAGCTTGTACATGCGTTTATCGTACTGATAGTTTTTACGGTAACCTACCTGATTGCTGGAATTCGCTCCCGGGTAGTCCCTGGTTTGCAGAGTAACAAAGACATTGGGATTGGCATATAGCTGAACCTGAATTGGATTCGGAGCGCTGGATCCACCGCAAAAATCCACGGGGATATCCCAGACGCCGTTGGGGTTGTTATTGGGATCGTTTACATAATTGCGTCGCACAAAACCACGCCGTTTTTGGCTTACTCCACCCCAGATGTTGATCGTTCCACGCATCAGGTAGGGTGCGCGTTCCGGCCAAAGCGGATTATACCAGGGGTAATCCAAAAGAGGTGGCCACACCTGGCTGGGGGTTTGGGGATATTTGTTGCGATGCAGATCGATCCAATCAAAAAGCGTGTCGCCAACTCCTGGAACATTTATAACAACCGCTGGAATGGAGCCATGTGGGTGCTGATACTCAAAGGTAAACACGCCATCTTTATATGCATTGGTGCCGCCGTCGTTCAGGGCTGCAATGGCTGCATAGATGAATACTCCACCGCCCGCTGGGTCTGGGTGTTCTGCATCTGCGCCCATATTGGTATGTTCGCGCAGAGTGTCCAGGGGATTCCAAAAGCCATATTTCAAGATTACGGATTTTTCGGAGATCAGGCCAACCATAGAACCGCGGTTGCTGATCGGATCGTTGGGTGGACTAGTGCCATCGATCAGAATATCTCCGATTATATACAGAGTATCTGCTGCTCCCCAGGTTTGAAATCCCGAAAAACTGGCAAATTGACCGTTGGTTGTTTTCTGGCCACGAATCCAAAGCTTGGAATTCACGAAGTTTGAGCGGTTATTACAGGAACCTCCACTCAGAGGAACCCAAACGGTATCGGTAACGGGGAAAAAATTATATACATCAGGCTGTTGCTGATAATTATATGGCCAGGTGGGGACATATTTGGCACGGGCTCTGCGAGGGGCTTGAACTTTTCCCCAGGCTCCTGTGTAACTGCTCGATGCCACCTCGACCAGTATAATATTGTTTGCATCATAGGTAGGTGGGCCTACCAATTGGCCGTTATTCCGTACTCCGGACATCTCAGAGGGGAATTCGTATGTTTCATATTCTTCATAGAGCCCGCCATGGAACACCTGATCGCGGGGATAGGTGCTGGCACCGCCATATACTCTCACTACGCCTGAGGTAGTAACCAGAGCGTCGAATCTCGGCCAACCAGGTGCATCCGGATTAGCGGTTCCGGCGGTGTTTCTGATCCAGATATCTTCGTTGCTGTGAACCGGACCGTCAAAGTAGTCGCGTCCGTCGAAACGAACCGCCTGCCCCTGAGGATCGAGCTCTTTGTCTGTGAAATACATAAACACCGGGCCGGTATCCTGAACGATGGTAAGTTCGCTATACTTGCGAACCACTGATTTATTGGTGCTGAAATATGCAGTTTGTCCAACGCCAGTCTTGGACTCAATCAGGGAACGTACCAGGTACTGGTTCTCGCCTGCCCCTGTGCTTCCGCTTTGAGACTCCCCGCCAACTATAACTGTGGTTCCTTCGGATTCAGTTTTAAGCCGGGATATCTGGGACTGCATTGTGTAAGTTTTGGCAAAGTGACTGCTGGTAATGGCAACTTCCCGCAGAGGGGTCCTAACACCCCCCCCCAGGCCGGGGTCAATTTTGGCTGCGGTTTCCAGGAAAGCCTGGCCGCGAAAAGTTTCGGCGCGTAAAAAATGCAAACTCTGAATGTTTTCCAGGTCTGCTTGGGCTGCCACGGTATCTCGCACGCTCATACTCGAGATACTTAGCCCGCTCATCATGGCAACCACGGCCAGCAACATTGCCAGGGCAATATTGCCACTTTGGGATTTAAGGATTTTTTTCATAATCAATTTCCTTCTGGCCTTTCCATATTTTTCATAGCCATCACGGTCGAGAAAGACACATTGCGGAATTTCTTGGCCGAGGTTTCTACTTTGGCTTTAATTTCGACGGTTACCACACATAATTTCTCGTCAGGTTTATAGGGGAAGAGAGCATTGTAAGCATTGGCATCTCCCACCTTGAACTCGATGATCTTTACTTTTTCTTTCAGGGCACGTTTTGGGAAAATGAAAGCTGGAGAATTTACCTGGACTCCGTTATACATATAGTTTGCACGGATTATCCCTTCCTGAAGATAGAAATGCATAAAGTCGTTTGGATATTCCTCGCGTAGTGGCGGGATAATCTTGATCCCATTTCCCTTGCCGGCCTCATTGGTTCTTCCGGTAATCTCCAAGGCCCGGGCATTCACCACGCCGTTGAATTGAATGTTGTTTCCACTACCCACGTTATAGCCGTTTTTTATGAAACTGAGGAATTCCGTGGTATCTTTTTGAAGTTCCACATAAGCGTTCAATTCCTGATACTTGCCAAAGAACACGCTCAATCCGACGCCTGCCACGAGGATCAAAAGAGTTGAGATCAGTAATACGGAGATCATTTCGATCAGGGTGAAACCCTTTTGGTTATTAGATATCTGCGTATTCATGCTCAACCCTCTTCAACGTCATAAAAATCTTCGCGGAGCTTAACAGAATGGCGTTTCTTGGTTTCTGGATCGATCCAGGTAACCTCGGCGACCACATAGGATAGGGGGTATTGCTTGGTTACATAGTACTCGATCTCTCTGCCATTGCGAACACTTACGCTTCCATAAAGATTTCCCACTTCGGTTACATCGATCAGCACTTGATTACCTGAAAAGGAACTGAAGGTTCCCAGTTTGTTCTTTTGTACGAATTGCTTTTCGATTTCGCCGGAAGCGATCAGAGTGGCTACGCGGTGCCGATAATTCTGCCTGGTTTGCTTCTCAGCATAGATAGCGCCCATATATATGGTAGTGATCAGCAATACCAGAACCACCGATATCACCAGGACTTCGATCAGGCTGAATCCGCCTTGAGCCCGAAGCAAGCCAAATGATTGGCTTGCTTTCCCAGTTTGGGCATTCTCAGGCTGAGTTTGGCAATGCTGTCTCATGCCTAAAAACCGGCTCCTGTGGCAAATTGTTTCGGGTTATCGGCAAATTCTTCGGCGATGGTCCTTTCGATCAGATTGTTCATCACCAGGTTATACAGCGATTGGTCTCTGGTCTGCATGCCTTCTTTGGTGCTGGACTGAATCACGGAAGGTATCTGATAGGTCTTTTCTTCTCGGATCAGGTTGCGCACGGCGGCATTGGCGATCATAATTTCAACGCTGGGAACCCTGCCCTTGCCATCTTTGGTGGGCAGAAGTGTTTGAGCGATAACCGCTTCCAATGATTCAGAGAGCATTGAACGCACTTGTTGCTGCTGCTCTTTGGGGAACATATCGATGATACGGTCGATGGACTTGGTACAACTACCGGTGTGCAAAGTTGCAAAAACAAGGTGACCGGTTTCAGCGGCTGTCAAAGCCAGAGATACAGTCTCCAAGTCGCGCATTTCACCCACCAGAATCACGTCCGGGTCTTCACGCAGAGCGCTACGCAAAGCAGCGGTGAAGCTCCAGGTGTCGTGTCCCAATTCGCGCTGGTTGATCAGGCTGTTTTTGCTGCGGTGCACGAATTCGATGGGGTCTTCCACGGTGATGATATGGCAGTTCCGGTTTTCGTTTACCGAGTCAATCATAGTGGCCAGGGTGGTTGATTTTCCGCTACCGGTGGGACCGGTAACCAGAATCAGGCCTTTTTCCTTGGATGTAAGGCGTTTCAGGATATCCGGCAGATGCAATTCGTCGTAGCTTTTGATCTCATTCGGAATCACGCGAAAAGCGCAGGAAACCCCGTTAATCTGGTGAAAGGCATTCACACGGAAACGAACGTCATTGCTGAGCTTCGTGGAAAAGTCGATCTCCAGATTCTTTTTGAAGAGAGCCTGTTGCGATTCGTTCATCACGCCAAACACCAGGTTTTCCACCTCTTCTACGGACAGAATTGGCAGGTTTAATTTCTTCATGCGGCCATTAACGCGCACCATGGGGTGCGAGCCGGCTGCAATATGAAGGTCAGACGCCCCCGCTTCAGCGGTAAAGCGCAATAGTTCATGGATTGTCAATTTACCGTCCTCCTGAGTTAGTCGGTTTCGGTTCCTCCGGATTCGGGATTGGTCCAGGTGTCCACACCATAGCCATGGAATTTGGCTTCGGTTACATCATACCATACCTGTTTGCCTTCGCCGCCGGCAAAGTCCTGCGTGGAGGTGGCAATAAATTTCTTGGGGGGATTGCCAACTACTTCAAACTTCCAGTTCTTGGCGGTGCTTTCGCCCAGACGGGCTTCCTTCTGAGCCTGTTCCAAGCTGAAACCATCGGTGGAACCATTGGTTTGCAGATACACATCGTAGGTCTTGCGAATCGTGTTGATCGCGGTTTGGGCTTCAGTACTGCGGGATTTTTCCACATAACGAAGATAACGGGGGACGGCCAAAGCAGCCAGAATGGCCACGATGATAACCACCACCAAGATTTCGATAAGGGTAAAACCCTTTTGGTTTTTCAGTTTCCTGAGCATGTTTTTTATCCTCCTAAGGGATGTTTTTTTCGTTGCTTTTAAGATATGCACATTGCGTGCCAATTTCTCATAAAATTGAGGTTCTCTCAGCTCGAAGCCGAATTATTTTTTCCAATGAACCTGACTCAGCGAATTCACTGCACTCTGTTTTATTTCCAAACATCAAGAAATACCATTCTTGAAAATTGCATTCCTTAGTCAACAATTTTTTTACATTAGCTGCGAGGAGAGAGCTATGAGCGGGACACGGATTTTTCCTTATAGCATCATCATCCAACCGTCTTCCAGACTCAGCCCTTGTTCCACCTTTCTACCTATACTCCGCCTGGAAGGCAGAGCTACCATTCTTCATCTGGAAGGCAGAACTACCACCTACTCCAGCCCTCCAGACCTCACATTTCCACAAAACTCTTGACGAGAGAGATATGCTTGCAAGTTTGGCGTCCATGGCAAAAAATATACTTGTTTAAGGAGCATAGAATGTTAATACGCCTTCGATGGACTCTTGGCTTGTTCCTGGTGTTGATCAGCCTGATATTGTTGGCTGCAGAGCCTATAGCCACTCCGGTGACCAATCAGAACCTTTTGAACGATTCAGACATTTTGGTGGAATTTGACGGGGGAGTAATCACCCGGGAAGACATCAGCAACAAGATTTCTAAGCTACCGCCTCAGTATCAGCCACGTTATCGCACTGTGGACGGACAGATCGAAGTTTTAAACATCACGGCAGTGGAAGAGGCTTTTTATCAGAAAGCTTTGCAACTGGGCATCGACAAAGATCCTGGCGTTTTGGAAAAGATCAAGGCAGTGGAGAAACGCTATTACATGCAGGAGTTTTACAAACGCAATGTTAGTGACCTGGTGGTTTTGTCCGATGCGGATATGCTTCAATACTACAACGATAATCTCAAGACCTTTTACCAGTACCCCTATATTACAATCGATTACATCCAGGTAAGCGACGAAGCCGAAGGTAAAAAAGCCCTTGCGGAACTGAAGAAAGGCATCTCCTTTGCTGATGTGTCGGATAAATACAATCAAAACGTATATGCCAAAGGCCTCAAGGGCAAGGTTAAAAACGTTCGCCTGAATGGCAACATCCCTGGCGTGGGAAACGATGCAGAATTGGAAAAACTGGTCGGCAACACACCTGTGGACACTCTGAATTTTGTGGGTCCTGTGCAAACCTCCACCGGCTGGCATCTTTTCCGCACTTCCGAATGGATCGAAGGCCGTCAGAAAGAATTTGCCGAAGTGAAACCCGAAATCGAGCAACGGCTGCGCCCTCTGAAAGAACGTGAATTATTGGATTCGCTGATAGCCGGTTTGAAGACAAAATACGCGGTTGAGATCGACAGCACTATGGTGAACGTGATCGATTTACGTTCTACCCAAGCCAATGAGGCCATCTTGGACAATCTTGTAGTAAGAGCCAAGGAAGCAAGCCTACAGCAATCTGTGCGTCAGATAGTTTCCGAATACGAGAAAATACCTCCTCAAGAACAGCTTTTCATCATCAAAGGCGGCGGAGTTTCTCAGCTCATAGACCAGAATTTGATTCAGGGATTGCTGTTTCTGGAAGCCAAAAACAATAACTACGAGCAGTATTTCAACGAAAATGCAGAATATCTGCAAACCAAACGCAGCTACATTCTCCGTACGGTTTTTGAACGCTTGGTTGTGAATACAATTGAAGTATCTGATGCGGAAATTGCAGACCGTTATGAAAGAGATATCGAGCAGTATTCTACCCCTGCCTACAGAACCATTGAAGTGCTGTTTTTCGACAAAAAAAAGGATGCCAATAAAGCCTGGCGCAAATTTCACAGCGCTTGGAAAAAGAACAACGAAAAGAAAATGCAGGAGATTATCCGCAAGTATTCCCTGAAACCCGATACGGCAGTTCTGGACAATCAGTATCAGAATGGCATTGTTACAGGCTTGGGCAATGACCAGGAATTCTCACGCATGATCTGGGAGAACAAAGTTGGCTATCTGAGCCCGGTTTTTACCGCTGCCCGGGGTGACATTGTGTTTTTCCGGATCCTGAAGGAAACTCCCAAAGCATATAAACCTCTTACAGAAGCCAATCCCCGCATCTATGGCCAAATCAAGAAAGAAAAAGAAAAAACACGCCAGGACGAAGTCTCTGAACAGCTTTTCGTGGAATTCAACCTGAAGAAATACCCTGAACGCGTGAAACTGACCATGACCGCGGACGAGCTTTTTACCCAGGCCGATACTGCAGCCAGACAGCGCAACTTCAAAGATGCCATTACCTATTACGACCAGATCATCAGCAGCTTCAAAAACAACTCCGACGACTACAAAGCCAGCTTTATGAAAGCCTTTTTGATCGCCGAGGAGATGAAGCAAAACGACATGGCACTGGCTCTCTTTCGTGAGTTTCTGAATAAATATCCCGAAGGTGATCTGCACGAATCAGCCCGTTTCATGATCGATAGTTTGGAAGGAAACATCCCCGACCTGCTGGAAGGCGAGGAATAACAGGATCTTTAGCAAGTTATAGTAAAGAGGAAGGTTGCCCGCAACCTTCCTCTTTCATTATAGACAGGCACAGCCGTATTTACTCCCGGTTGGGACGTTGGAACGACCTCAACACCTGTTATACTGAGATAAGGCGACAAAGCTACCCGATGGTTCTACCTCGAAGGAGCTACCACCCGGTCCCATCCTGCTCCCATCCTTTACCCATCCTATAAATGTAAGATAAGTATAGGATAAGTATAGCTTTGCAGCAGTTGCATATTGGCAGATTAAAGCTTAAAGACCGTTGCACGTAGTAACAAATTGTATTCCCGTCACAAGCACTTCAAGATTTTCAATGAAACCCCGCCAGCTATTCTGTCAGTTATTGCCTCTGAACTCCGTTAGGGGTGGCACTATTATTGAATGAGACCAGGTTTTGTATCACCCCTTGTGGAGTTTATGTTCAGAACTGCATATTTTCCAGGGTTTAACACTCCTGGCTATAACATTTCATCCCTATCGTGATTCAAGTGATGCATGTCCATCAGCTTCCAGATAGCATTGAAGGTTGAAACATTCAGCGGTCTAACTGAGACTGTATTTCCTGCAGCCTTCCTGCTAAGGTTTGTGGAGCTTTGGCCAAGAAGTAATGAATTGTAAAATCATCCTTACCCATAAGAAGCTTTCAAAAATTCTTCTGCTTAAAATGGGTTTATGTGAAATGATTATCGGTTATGCGGCAAAAGGGGCAGGGCTACTGATCAAGCACTTTTTGTAAGTGATCGCCCTGCAGGCGACCGGTTTGGCCGTCTGGGAGCCGCACCAGCCAATACTTGCCACGGTCGTTCAGTACCTTTACTATCATCCCGGAATGTAGCTCCCAGAGAGCTGAATTTCCCTGCGGAGCATAAAAGGGGCTGCTTGAGCTTATCAGGACGGCTAGGGAATTATGCTTTTGCTGATAGCTCTTGATTCCCAGGGCAGTAAACGAAGCAAGCGCAAGCAACGCAAACAAGGCCAAAACCAAGATCGGCAAGGCACGCTCTTTTTCGGGATCATATTGCAGCAGCCAGATCAGGGAAAGCGCTGCGCCTAATAACAGGAACAAAGACAATAGAGCCAACCGGTTAACCGAAAAGAAATCCAGGGTTTGCATCAGTGCTCTCACCAGAAACAGATGCTCTGGGTAATGCCTAGCATCCAGTCCCAGACGGATCGATGTGTCCAGATTTGCCCTGGCAAATTTGTGAGCCGAATTGATGTTCAGAGCCTTCAGGAAATAAAGATTGGCCATGCCTCGCTCACCCATGCTGAAAAAATCCACTCCAATATTGTAAAGCAAATCGGCATTGTGGCTCTTAGCGGCCAGGGTGATCGCTCTTTGCAGCGAATCGGGCAAACTGCTCTCCACCTTCAGTTCGGATTGGGCAAACAGGGTGGTGCAAAGCAGCAGGATTGCCCCCAATGCGATTAAGCTGATTTTACTCATGCTTTCCTCTCTCCGGATGGTTTTTCTGCAGAGCTGCGAAGTTCCGCACCACGCGCTTCAGGATCTCCACATCTGTGCTAAGGGTTATTGCCCTGTCGTCCTTGGGTTTGAACCTGGCTGCAGTGCTTCTGTTGAGGAAATCCTGGAGCTCATCGAGCAGGATTTGAGGTATATCTTCCCTGTGAAGGGCCGCTAAAACCTCAGAAAGGGAAAGATGTCGCGCCAGTTTGTATTTGGCAGCCAGATAATCAAAGAGCGCTTTTTCTGAAAGCGGGTAAAAGTCTTCCGACAGCTCTCTGGAGGCGGCAAGAGCTTGCTTCATATAGCGTTTTAAGATTTTGTCTGCCTTCTTTTGGGAATAGCTTTCAGGATTCCGGTATTTCAGTTTTCGCTCCATGGCGAAAAAAACTGCGACTGCGGTACCAGCACCTATCGTGATAATCAACAGCCAGTACCAGGTTTGAGATGCCAAAGCTTTATAATCCTGATAGTTCTTGCGCATCAGCTTAGGATAGATGGAGCGCAAATTACGAGGTTCCCACAGCCGATTCAGATAGCTTAAAACAGGGGTAGAGCTTACCATAATTTTATCGTTGGGACTGCGATAACTCTGATAGCGCTTCTGGTCGTGGGCAAACCAGGCAAACTTCAGCTCGGGAAGGCTGAATTCACCTTTTGACTGAGGGATCAGCGTATAATAATAGGTTCTGGTGCCTTCGATCCCTGCACTCAGATTGTCGATCACCATTGGTGCAGAAACCTGAAACCCTTTTCCAGATTCAAACTGAGGTGCGCCAAACTGGTTGAAGTTTCCCCGTCCTTGTATTTTGAGGGTGAAGGTAAGGGCTTCGCCCAAGCCCAGTTCGCGTTTGGAAAGGCTGTGGCTAAGCTGGAAATTTCCCACCGCCCCGCTGAAACCCATGGGGATTCCTTCCTGGGGTAAAGGGCGAACTGAGATCGTGGCAGGCTGGCTGCTCAATTGCAGATCGGAGTAGCCATAGCTAAACATCCTGGCGATCCCTTCCAAAACAGGCGCTTGGAGGCTTCCCTGGGTATTGGGAATAATTGCCAGACGCTTGATCAGAGCCCGCTTGTAAGATTTTCCGTTTTGCTTTACATTTTCATAATTCAGCATCGAAGGCTGTTCATAAGTACTTTTTCCATATCCGCGGAAGTCTTTTTCGTCTTCCAGATTGAAGGAGCGAACCATGCTGTCGGTATAGAGATAGTAGGACACAATAGCCGGAAAACCCCGGTACACGGTTTGAGTTTCAGGCACTGCCAGCAGACGTGTATCTCCGTTTAAGCCGCTGGAATCTTCCCAATAATCGGGCTCCGAAAAACTGAAGGGATTGTATCCTGGGACGGAAGGAGTATTTTGTCCGGGCTGCTTATTCTGCCCCTGAATTACGGTTAAGGGGATTTCACGGGTACGGTAGCTTCGGTTGTTCACCGTCACGCTGAAGGAAGGAACCTTGGTGGTGCCTGGTTTTTTGGGGAAATAGATGAAACGGTAGGTATGCGAGTATTGTGCAGAAAGTTTGGTTCCGCTATAAGCAACCGAACTGGAACTGGAACTGGTTAGATTGCGAAAACTGAACAGCGAAATCTGGGGTGGGGCTGGTTCGCTTACCCTCAGGTGTTCCGAGCCAGAAATCTTAAGGGTTAGCTCCAATTGATCTGCAGTGCTAACCGTGTATTTATTTACCGATACATCAACGTTTATGCTGCTGAGTATAATGGGAAGCAGCATAATGATCAGGCATAGATGTCTCATTATCTACCACCACTGATTATCTGAAGGGCCATAGCTATTCTGGTTTTGTTTCCTGTCGTTGCTTTCTTTGTTGTCCAGCCCGTTCAGAATGTTTTTGATTTCTTCCCGTTTTCGCTTTTCCTGTTCATCCTGCTTGTTTTCCTGAGGTGGAGGAGGTTGTTTTTGCAGTTTCTTTAGGGTTAGCTCGTAGTTTGCCTTGGCGTCCATATCTTGAGGTGAGTTCAAAATGGCTTTGCGGAAGTTTTTCAGGGCTGCTGAGTATTTTTGCTGGCGATACTGGCTGTTTCCCAGATCGTAAAAAACATCGTCCTTAGTTTGCTTTGCACCAGCCTGGGTATAGACAGAGTCCGCTTCAGCAAACCTATTTTGCCGGTAAAGGCTTTTTCCCAGATTTGCCGTGGCTATCCCCTTGTCCTTTTTGGCATTATGCGAAAATATCCGTTCTGAGGAAGGATACTTCTGCCAGCGATACAATCCTGCAGCCAGCGACTGCAGAAGAACATGAGGGCGAAAGATGACTTCGGTAAGCAACAATACTACGATTGCAACCAGTACGCACAGTGCGATCTTTCTGAGGTGAAGCTTTCTACTGCTTGCCATTGGTGGTCTGAGCCGCCCAAAGGCCGCTTTTACGCCGGCGGGCGTCGATAAAGGGTTCCAGAAGCAAAATCAGCAAAGCCAAACCGGCAAAAAGGTAGTATTGTTCTTTGCGGGCAGAGATGTTTTTTGTCCTATACCGGTTGGTTTCACTGGCGTAAATGCGTTTTAGGATGAGCTGGATTTCGTCTCCGCCGGGAGTTACACGATAATATTCACCCCCTGTGAGGGCAGCGATTTCCTGCAAGATGGCTTCATCCAGTTTGCTGGTTACTTCCTGCCCGCTGATGGGGTGTTTTATCACAGCACCCTCTGGGCTGCCAACTCCCATACAGTAAACTCGGATACCCTTGTTTTTCAGCTTTTGTGCCTGTTTTATGCCCTGGCCTTTCAGGTCTTCGCCGTCGGAAATCAGGATAAGTGTGTTGGTGTTTGATTTATTCATGAAGGCGGTTTCGGCCAGGCTGAGGGCAGCTCCCAGGTCTGTTCCCGGTTGGACCACTGAATCGCTGTTCAAGCTGTTAAGAACTAATCTTACTGCCTCGTAGTCGTCAGTCAGCGGACACTGCAAGGTGGCAACCCCGGCAAAGGCAATAATACCTATCCGGTCCGTGTTCAACTGAGGAATAAAGGACGAGATTTGCATGGTGGCACGTAAAAGTCGGTTGGGCATCATGTCTGTGGCATCCATGCTTTTCGACACATCCAGGGCAAAAACTATGTCCATCCCATTACTCTCCAGGTTTCGGGTTTCATAGTCCCATTGTGGTCTTGATAACGCTACAATGATCAAAGCCAAAGCCAGGATCAGCATTACAATCCGAAATCCCGTCCAAAAGGGCGATCTGCCTTGATAGTAAAAGGGTTGTAGATGCCTGTCGGCATACCTTGTAAAGCGTTTTTGCAGCCATCTTTCACGTTTCCACAGCATGCCAATCAACAGCAGGCATATCCCCAAAAGCAGGTAAAGAGCTGGATTCACGATATTCATAGCTGCTCCGGAAGCAACGGGAGAAAAAAGCTCTTCAGGAGTAATTCTACCAACAGCAAAGCAAAAGCAAGCCAAAGGAAGGGCATGAATTGTTCGCTGTAATCATAACGGTATTTTATCTTGAACTCAGTTTTTTCCTGACGGTCGATCTGGTTCATGATCTCGCTGAGGCTGTTAGTATCCGTAGCCAAAGCGGCTTTCCCGGTTTGGGTGGAGGCTGCAATCTTGTTCAGGGTTTCCATGTCCAGCTCAATGTAGGTGTTTATGAAGCGGGTTCCAAAAAGCGGATCACTGAAGGGAAAGGGAACCATGCCTTCTCTGCCTACTCCGATTGGATATACCTTTATCCCCAATTCTGCGGCCATCTGAGCGGCACTAAGAGGATCAATTTCGCCGGTGTTGTTCACTCCATCGGTTACCAGAATGACTATTCGGCTTCTGGCAGTGCTGTTTTTTAGTCTTGCGACAGCCTTTGCCAACCCCATTCCGATGGCCGTGCCCGAGGCTTTTTCGTTTACCTGCAATCGCTCCAGGCTGTTGCTGACTGCTTGTTGGTCAAAGGTCAGCGGAACTTCGGTAAGGGCATATTCTGAAAAGGCTACCAGTGCAAAACGGTCGTTGGGACGCCGCGCCACAAAATCCTTGGCAACGCTTACTGCCGCACCCAGACGGTTTTGGGGAGCAAAATCCATAGCCAGCATCGAGCCGCTGATATCGATTGCCAGTACGATATCCAGCCCCTTGCGGCTAAAATCGCGGGTTTTGGTTCCCCAGCGGGGTTGGGCAATTGCGAGGATCAGGCACAGCAAAATTAGGCTGCGCAATGCTGGATAGAGATACCGGAAAAGGCCGGGCCGTGGTATAAGCTGTTTTAAAAGAGCTACTCTGGAATGAGGAAGCCCCTGTCGGCGCTTTTTGCCGATTCTGAATTCCCAAAACAGGTAAAGCGGCAGACAAAGCAGCAGTAGTAACAGCCAGGGATGACCAAATCTAAGCATCGCTTTCAGGCTCCTGAAGCTTGGCAAAGCTCTGCAAATATTGTCTTAGCCATTGGCAGCGATATTCTATGTCTTCGGCACTAGGATTGGACTTGGCGAATTTTACCAGATCGCAGTATTGTAGCCACAACCTTATCTCTCCGGATTTGCGGATTTGCTGCCGCTGCATCTCTATGCTGAGTTCGCGGGTAGTCATTTCCAGGGCTGGAAAGTCATACTCACTTTCCAGAAAAGCTCTCAGCACCTGGGAAAGCCTGAAATGAAAGAGGATCAATTCACCCTTGCCCAAAAGGTCGGAGCTCAGTAATTGTTCCAGTTCCTCTATGGCCTTCTGCCAGGCAGGTGTTCGAATCGGAACAGGTTCAGATGCCGGCTTGGCGGTATTCTTGGGCTTAAAATGCCGCTTTCGGATTAGAAGGACTGCCAGAAGTACGGCGATCAGGAGCAGCAGAGAGTAAAACCAGAATGGCGCTTGCAAGGGATAACGCTTCAAGGGCTTGATGTCCCTAAGTAAAGTGTCGCCTTCGGCCAATACAGATATAACATTCACCCTGAAGCCGTCGGTGTATTCTGCTGGAAAAGCCGGGATTTCAGGTTGCACCTGTAAACGGGGAAAGGAAAGCGGCCCGGTTCTCAGGGGAACGATCTTTAATTCCCATTCGTTAGTTCTTTTATCGAACTGCTTGCTGCCAATGATGGTGAAATCCTCCAGGCTGTCGGGAATTGAAACCTGACGGATGGAGTAGCTGGCCTTGATGCGGAAGGTAAAAGGAGTGCCGACATTCAGGCTATCCGCACCTTCCAGGCTTTGACTGATTTCGCCGAAGAGGCTGGAACACATGATAAATAGAATTAACAGGCCCCAAATCCTGGTTCGAGGAATCTTATGGGTGGCTGACTTGTACAATGGCTCCATCACCATCTTTTCTTCCTGAGTGTAAAGAACTTACGCAAGGCCTGCACGTAAGATTCATGGGTTCGGATCAGAAGGTAGTCGCATTTGCATTTCTTCAGGAAATCCTGAAGCTGCTGTTGCCTGAGCGCTACCAGATCGCGATAACTGCGTTGCAATTTGGCTTCAGAGCTGTTTATCCAAATCTCTTCACCGCTTTCCGGATCCTGTAAATGCAGGATACCGGCCTTGGGCAGCTCCAGCTCACTTTCATCCAGAACCTGCAAAGCTACCACGTCGTGTTTTGAGCTTAGTATCTTCAAGGCCTGTTCCCAGCCATTATCTATCCAATCCGAGATTACGAAGACAACGCAACGTTTGTTCAGCATCTTATGAGCATAGGCAAGGGCATCGGCCAATGAAGTTTTAGGACTTGAAGGGTTATGCGTAAGGACTTCGCTTAAAATTGTAAGAGCGTTGTTTCTTCCTTTGCGGGGCGGCAGATACTTTTCAATGCGGTCAGAGAACATTATCAAACCGGCCAGATCGTGATTTGCCACAGCCGCAAAAGCCAGGGTGGCTACCAGCTCAGCAATGCGTTCACGTTTACTCATTACCTGAGTACCAAAGTTTTGCGAAGCGCTGATATCTACCAGGAAAACAACCCTCAATTCGCGCGTTTCCTGGTATTTCTTGATGAAAAGTTGTCCCAGGCGGGCCGAAACATTCCAATCGATATCGCGATAGTTGTCTCCAGGCTGGTAACTGCGCACTTCCGAAAACTCCAGTCCTTGGCCCTTGAAGCGACTGTGGTATTCAC
>Ga0302250_1001370_pt1 | contig 18494 bp, 17 predicted proteins | sample AAG_RA_Asp_MG_FD_193536 | JGI IMG/M metagenome (GOLD analysis project Ga0302250, IMG submission 193536) | Enriched activated sludge microbial communities from anaerobic digester in WTTP, New Holstein, Wisconsin, United States - AAG_RA_Asp | ecosystem: Engineered > Bioreactor > Anaerobic >... | reverse complement strand
TGGGGACACCGGTAGGGACAGCGGCTGGACACCGAGAGCAGTCCGAACAGCAGCGGCAGGGGGCGGCCCTCGGCGACGGCCAGCACCTCCTCGGCCACCAGGTCCGGGAAGGAGGGGTCGTTCAAGGGGGGCATCGCGGTGGCGGCGAAGACCTCCCCCCGCCGGGACCGGACGTATCGCCCGGGCCCTCCCCGGAGGAGGTTCCGGGGGCTTCGCAGGTAGTCCCGGAACGCCCGGCCGAAGGCCACCGGGCCGGCCCGGGCCACCCCCCGGGCCAGCAGGGCCCCGACCATCCGGGCCTCCAGCAGGGCCTTTTCGGCCCCGGTGACATAGCGGACCCGGTCATCCATCGCCGTCCGTCCCCTCCCCGACTCCCAGGATCCGGAGGGTTCCGGGACTCAGCACCCGCACTTCCGATCGGTGCCGGGTCACGAAGTCCCGCAGGAACGCCGGGTCCGTGAAGAACTGGCAGTGCAGTCGTTCCCCCCGGGCGGCGGCCTCCCGGTGCCGATCCCGGAGCGCCCGGTAGAGGGGATCGTCCCGGAAGGCCTCCGCCAGCGGCTTGCGCAGGACGTTGGAGGCCTCCATCCCCAGGGCCACCGCCGGGCAGGGGGCGAGGGTCCCGTCGTGCCAGACCGTCAGGCTGAAGATCCCCGCCGGGCAGGAGGTCAGGCGCTGCTCGATGCCCAGCAGGTCCATCACCGCCAGGCGGCGCAGCTGCCGGTTCCGGGCCATCGCCCGGTCGAAGAGGGCCTCCCGGCGAGAGGCGTCCAGCACCAGGCCGAAATCCCGCCTCGGGTCCACCGGCACGTAGGGCACGTAGGCCACCAGCCAGGCCCCCCGGTCCTCCAGCCACCGCAGGAACTCCAGGGAGGTGACCTCGTCGTGGTTGTCCCGGTGGATCATCGTGGTGACCAGGAAGGGGACCCGTCGCCGTCGCAGGCCCTCCATCAGTCGCTGCTGGTCCTCGAAGGCCCCGGGGCCCTTGCGCCCGTCGGTCGTGGCGCCCAGGCCGTCGATGTTCAGCACCGGGACGATGTTCCCGGCGGCGGCGATCCGGTCCAGGTGCCCGTCCCCGACCCGACGGCCCTCGGTGAACAGCAGGAAGAACTGGCCCCGGTGCCGGGCCAGCAGGGCCAGCAGGTCGGCCGCGTCCTCCCGGTAGAAGGGGTCGGCCCCCATCAGGTACACCTGGGTGATGCCCATCCGCCGGGCCTGGTCGAAGAGGCGGTCCAGGTCCTCCAGGGACAGCCGGCTTTTTCGGTCGGGGAACCCCAGGAAGGTGCAATGGGCACACCCGGCCCGGCAGGCCACGTCGTCCACCACCTGCAGCGTCACGGGGCTCGGGACCCCGTCCCGGCGGGCCCGCAGGCGGGCCGGAAGACCCCGGGTCAGGCCGGTCCACCAGGCCTGCCACCCGGCGCGCCAGGTCGCCGGGCCGGCCCCGAGGGATCGCCGGGCCAGCCGCCAGAGGATCGGCGCCATGACCCGGTAGTACCGGAAATCCGTTCGATAGTTCCGAACGAACATCGGATCTCCTTCAGAAGATGTTGGGCGGCACCCGGCGATAGACGTAGTGCCGGTAGTGCAGGTTCACCACCAGGGCGAACAGGTACATCAGGGGCCGCTTCCAGAAGTCCCGGCGGAAGACCGTCCGCCGGAGGATGCTCCGCCAGGAGAAGACCCGCCGGTTCAGCCACCAGTAGAGTTCCGTCAGCCGGTCCGGGGCGATGCGCTCGGGCCGGTGGACGGCCGTGGACCCGTCGTAGAGACGCCAGTCCTCCGTCAGCAGCCGTCCCTGGTCCCGCATCTGCTCGTAGAGGAGCGTCCCGGGCATCGGCGTCAGGATGTAGAACCGGGGGATGGGCACCCGGGTCCGCTCGATGAAGTGCGCCGTGGCCCGGATGCTCTCCTCGGTGTCCCCGTCGGTGCCCACCATCATCTCGGTGGACGGGAGGATGCCCGCCTCGGTGATCCGGCGGAGCAGGGACTCGTGGTCCTCCACCCTCAGCCAGTCCTTGTTGAGCCGGTCCAGCCCCTCCTGGGTGATGCTTTCCAGGCCGAAGGACATCAGATTGCAGCCGCTGCGCCGGACCCGGTCCAGGAGCCTCGGATTGCGGGCCAGTTGCAGGCTGCACTGGGAGGACCACTCCATCCTCCAGGGGGTGATGGCGTCGCAGAAGGCCTCCAGGAAGCCGGGATTCGACACGATGTTGTCGTCCAGCAGGAAGAACTTCCGGAACCCCAGTTCCCGGATGCGCCGGATGTCCCGCAGGACCTCGTCCAGGGGCCGGGACAGGTAGCGCCCCTGGTAGATGCACGCGATGCTGCAGAAGGAGCACAGGTGGGGGCATCCCCGTCCCGCCTGGACCGGCAGCCGGTCCCCGACGGGCTTCGCCGTCAGCAGTTCGTAGCGGGGAACCGGCAGCCCTTTCAGGTCGGCGACGGGGTTCCGGTAGATCGGCTCGATCCGCCCGGTGCGATCGAAGTCCTGCAGAAGTTTCGGGAAGGAGATCTCGCCGTCCCCCACCACCACCGAATCGACGTGCTCCAGCACCCGCTCGGGGACCAGGGACGCCATGTACCCGCCCATGAACACGGGGGTTCCCCGTTCCCGGAACCTCCGGGCGATCTCGATCCCCCGCCAGGTCGCGTAGCCCATCGTCCCGATCCCGACCAGGTCCGCGCCGCCATCGAAGTCGATGTCGTCCACCACCTCCAGCCGCACGTCGATCTCCCAGTGCCGGGGCGCCAGGGCCGCCAGCAGCGGGAAGGCCAGGCCCGGCAGGAAGATCCGCCGCTGCTTGCACAGGCGCCCGTCCCGGTCGTACTGGGTGGGCTGGATCAGCATCAGTTTCGGCATCGGGCACGGGCCTCCGCCAGTTTCTTCCGGTACTGCCGGTCCACCAGGGCCGTGCCCCGGATCATCTTCGCGATCATCCGGGGGGACCGGCGCCGGTGGGACCAGAGGGTCGCGGGATGGAACAGCACCCGCCAGTAGAGCCGGATCAGTTCCTCGTAGAACTCCGCCTCGGTCAGCCGTTCCGGCCGGATCATCACGTGGGCCAGGTCCCATCGGGGGAAGTCCGACCGGGGGACCAGCAGGTCCGCCGGGTCCGCCTCGAGGCCCGTCCCGGGGAGCGGCGTCAGGGGCTGGAGGTTCACGAACCGCACCCCGAGGGCCCGCAAACGGTCCCCGCACCGCCGGAACTCCTCCCGGCCCCAGGAAGGCGGGAGGATCATCGTCGCGTAGCACTCGACCCCGTGGCGGTTCAGGACCGCCATCGCCTGCTCGTTGACCCCCGCGCTGGTCCCCTTGTGGAAGCGGTCCAGGTCCCCGTCCAGGAAGGACTCGAACCCCACGATGACCGTCCGGAGCCCCGCCCGGCGGAACTGCTCGATCACCTCCGGGTGGCCGGCGATGAAGTCCGCCCGGCCATAGACCAGGTAGTGCTTCCGGATGCCCCGGGCCCGGACGCCGGCGACGAAGGCCCGGACCCGGTCGGCCGTCACCAGGAAGTCGTCGTCGACGATGTAGATCTCCTGCTGGTCGATGCCCTGGAGTTCGTCCAGGACCTCCTCCAGCGGCCGCTCCCGGTAGCGGTCGCCGGTGATCCGGCGGCAGAAGCAGAAGGTGCACCGGTAGGGGCACCCGAAGGAGGTCTTCAGCAGGGCCACCCGGTCGTGGAAGATGTAGAAGTATCGGTCCTGATAGCGGCGGGTCAGGGACCGGTCGGGCAGGGACCAGGCGAAGTCCAGGGGCGGCAGCCGGGCGGGATCGGCCCGCTCCCCCGGGCGCAGCACGCCTGCCGGGACATCCCCTTCCCCTTCGGCCACCACGCGCAGCAGCCTGGGCCAGACGGTCACGGCGTTGCGCACCACGCGGAACTGCACGTCGGGATGGTCCAGGTCCTCGGGAACCACCTCGCAGTGGACGCCCCCGACCACCGTGACGACGCGGTCGTCCCGGATCCGGGCCCGATGGCAGGCATCGATCATGGCCGGGACGTTGGTGATGTAGCCGGTCACCCCCAGCACGTCCGGCCGTTCCCGGGACAGGAAGACATCCAGGTCCTCGTCCTCCAGCGTCAGGTCCACCACCCGGACCTCGTGTCCCTCCCGGCGGCAGATCCCCCCGATCACCTCCAGTTCCAGGGGCTCCACCAGCATCACGTGCTGCAGGCCGATGGTCTCGGGGTCCGGTCGCGGCCGGACCAGCAGCACCCGCAGGGGACGGTCTCGGGGTCCCGTGGCCTTCATGGGCGGACCGCCTCGATCAGGCGCAGGGAGGCCATGCCGGGCGGCGCCGGGATCGGTCGGACCGCCAGGGGTCGCAGCCCCGCCTGCTGCATCCAGCCCTTCACGCGGGCCGATGGGGCGTAGTCCGCCGGGCCCGTGGTGACCCGGACGGCCCGGAGCAGCAGGGCGTCCCAGAGGGACTCGGTGCAGGCCTGGGCCAGCAGGATCCCCCCTCCTGGCCGGACCACCCTCCCGAGGTGCCGCAGGAAATCCACCGGGTCCTCGACGTAGGGGAAGGCATGGGTGGTCACGACCAGGTCGAAGGGCGGATCCCCCGGCACGTCCTCGACCCGGCCCTGTCGGTATTCGATCCGGGGATGGGAGCGGTCCCGGCGGGCCGTGTCGATCATCTCCGGGGAGGGGTCCACCGCCGTCACCTCCATCCCGGGGAAGCGCTCCGCCAGGGCCAGGGCCAGTTGCCCGACGCCGCAGCCCATGTCCAGCACCCGCCGGGCATCGGACCAGTCCTCGGCGACCCGCCGGATCACGAACTCCCGGGTCGGGCGCAGGCTGATCGGCTGCACGGGAAGCCAGGTGTACCCGCGGGCGTAGAGGCTCCAGGCCTGTCCTCGTCGAAAGATCATCGTCCTTCCTCCCTGCCGTCCGGCACCGGGCCCCACCGGGCGAGGGCCGACAGGAACCGCACCCCCACCCACACCGCCGAGGCCGTGGCCCGGATGGACCCGGCGAGCCCGTAGCGTCGCCGCAACACCCGGAAGGCCTCCCGGTCCAGGGCCGGCCCCAGGTAGAGGCGGAACAGCCGCAGGTAGTATCCCCAAGGAGAGAGGAAAAGGGGAGGCCTGTGGAGCCGCAGCAGGTCGTAGCGCCACCCGGCCTCCGGGACGTCCGCGTCCCCCCGGCCCCGTTCCCGGGCCAGCCGGGTCCCGGGGAGGACCGTCAGCGTGCTGAAGGTCGCGAAGGCGATCCCCCATTCCCGCACCTGGCGATCCAGGCGGCGGAAGCGTTCCGGGGGCCAGTCCGGGTCCACCACGAAGAGCCCGAAGACTTCGAGGTCCAGGTCCCGGCACACCCGGAGGCATTCCCGGGCATCGGCGACCCGGGAACGCTTGTCCACCGCCGCCAGGTCCGCGTCGTCCACGAACTCGAATCCCACGATCACCCCGACGAGCCCGGCCTCCCGGAGGGCCGCCATCACGGCGGGATGGCGGGCCACGAAGTCGGCGGTCCCGTAGCAGAGGAAGGACAGGCGTTTCGACAGCCCCCGGTCCACGACCCCCCGGGCGAATTCCAGCACGCGGGCCGGATGGGTCAGGAAGTTGTCGTCCAGCAGGAAGATGGTTCGGGCTCCCCGAATGGATTCGATCTCGTCCAGCACCTCGGGGATCGGCCGGGTCCCGTAGCGCCCCTGGTGCTGCTCGGTGCAGAAGCAGAAGGCGCAGCGGTCGGGGCACCCGAAGGCCGTCTTGACCACCGCGCACCGGTCCATCCAGAGGTAGCGCCACCGCCCCGGGTCCGCCTCGAACCGGCTGCGCCTCGGGCGGGGCAGCCGGGCCGGGTCCAGGGGCGGTCCCGGGTTCACCCGCCAGTCCCCCGGTGCGCCCGGACCGGCGGGGAAGGCCGCCCCGGGGATGTCCCCCCAGGGCCTTCCGGCCGCGACGCGGGCCAGGCACTCCCGGATGCCTTCCAGGGGGTTTGCGAAGAAGACCCCGTCCACTCCCGGGGCGAAGAAGTGCGAGGGGCAGACCTCGGCATGGGGCCCCCCGACGAAGACCCGGGGAGGCTTCGGCAGGGACCGGAGGGACCCGGCCCAGGACCGGATGGCCGGCACCGAGGTGACGAATCCGGTGAACAGCACCACGTCCGGGGACAGGCGCCGGGCCACCGACAGGGGGTCTCCCCGATCGGTCATGCCGTCCCACAGGATCACCTCGTGGTCCGGGGCCAGGACGGTTTCCAGGTACTCCAGTTCCAGGGGCTCGGTGAGGATCCAGGCCCGCATGTCCAGGGTCTGGGGGGCCGGGGGCGGGCGGATGGCCAGCACCCGCAGCCGGGGGCCTGTCGGGGTCCGATCGGTCACGGTTCCCTCCCGTTCCGGAAGGGGTGGGCCGGGGCCACCGGCCGGCGGTACTCGAGCCACGGCTTCCCCCGACGGATGAGCCACCGGACCATGGGGGACCGGTGCCAGCCGAACATCCGGCGATCCCGGCAGCGGCCCCCCAGGCGCGTCTTGGGCACCTCGGCGGTCTGCCCCAGGTCCAGCCAGCCGATGCCGTCCTCGATGGCCTCCCGGAGGATGGCCAGCAGCAGGTTGAAGTAGGTGGCCCGGGCGGCCAGGGTCCCGTAGTCCATGCCCCCGAACAGGAACCATCTCCGGGCCCCCTCGGTCCAGGCCGCGTGCCAGGCCACCAGGGTCTCCCCGGCCCGGTGGACCGACAGGTGGCACTCCCGGGGCAGCCCCTGGAAGAACGCCGGTTCCAGGCGCTCGAGCCTCCCCTCGCTGCGCCGCCAGACCTCCCGGTAGAGCCGGTGCATCCCGGCCGTGTAGGCCTTGCAGGGAAGCCGATCCGTCGCGACCCCCTCCCACCGGGCCTCGATGCGGGACATCCGCCGGCGATAGTCGGACCGGAGGGCCGCCCGGTACTCCGGAACCGACCTCCAGGGGATTTCCATCTCCACCGAGGGCAGGGTCCGGCCCCAGGCCGGGCCGGACAGGGGGAGTTCCCGTTCCAGATTCAGGCCCACCACCAGGCCCCGCTCCCGGGGGAGCAGCGCTCCCAGCAGGTCCGGGATCGCATCGGGGTCCCCGATCACCCCCGGGGAGGCCACCGACACGGGAAGGCCCAGGATCGTCACCCGGACCGGGCTCGGGAGGCCCAGGAAGGTCAGCAGGTCCAGACGCAGGTCGTAGGCCACCGCCCCGGCCCGGACCCGGCCGTCTTGGTGCCATTCCCAGTAGCGCTGCCGGCAGGGATTCACCCGTTCCAGGTGCCCCAGGAAGGCCCGGCGCTGGAAGGGCGTCGCGGCCAGGGCGTCCCAGCCGTCATCCAGGTCCGAGGACCGGGCCACGGGGCGCAGCAGGGCGGTCACAGGTCCCCCTCGAAGACCGCGTAGCGGCGGTAGGGTTCCAGGGGCTGGCCGAAGGCCCGGGAGATGAACTTCAGCGTCATGCCCAGGCTGCCCTGGTTCTCCTGGAAGATGAAGCCCCCCTCGCAGAACCGGTACGGTCCCCGCTCGACGGCCTCGATCATCGCCAGCACCAGCGCGGCGGTGGCCGCCCCCCCCGGTGTTCCGGCAGCACCCCGATCTCGGCCAGGCGCACGGCCCGGACGGGATTGCGCAGGCGGTACCGGACCACGTCCCACGGCCCCAGTTCCCGCCCCGGACCCGCCAGCTGGTTGAAATCCGGATACCACAGGAGGAATCCGACGGCCCGCCTCGCCTCCTCGACGAACAGCAGGTTCTCCGGGCGGATCAGGAACCGGAAGGGGTGGAAGAGTTCGTAGTCCTCCTCGACGAAGCGGTTGGTCCAGAAGAGGTGCCGCTCGAAGCAGCGGTTGTTCAGGTCGGTGTAGAGGGCCGTGTCGCGCTCCAGGCGGCCCAGATCCAGGGGGCGCACCCGGTAGGGACCGGGGTCGAAGACCTCCCGGACCTCCCGGGCGAACCGGTAGAACGGCTCGTTGGGGAAACGGTAGGACACCATCGGGTGCTCCCGCATCCCCTGCCAGTGGCCCGGCGTCCCGGGTGGATTCCACGGGAGCCCGAAGATGGGCGGTTCCTCGAAGCGGCTGCACAGGAATCCCGCCCCGTAGTTCATGTGGCCCCAGAGGCCCGCGACCAGAACCCGGGCGCCGGGAAAGGCCTTCCGGGCCTCCTCCCGGATGGCGTCCTGCACGCCCTCCTCGCCCTCCAGGCACTCGAAGAAGGCCACCATCACCCGGTCCGGCGCCTGGCGGTCCCGGATCAGCGCCAGCCGTCCCACGACCTCATGGCCCCGTCGCAGCAGGAAGGGCCGCACCTCGGCGTGGGTCCGGAAGAAGGTCCGGCCGAAGCAGAGCATCCGGACGATGCCCTCCTCGGTGGCCCGGTACTGGGGGTGGTGACGGTGGACGCGCCTGGGCAGTCGGAAGAACGCCCGGCGGTCCCCGCCGTCGGACACCGGTCGCAGCACCGCTGGTTCCATGCCCTGCCGCCTCCCGGAACGGATGTCCTTCCCGGGCAGCAAGGCTAGGGGAAAGGATTTGCCCGGTCAATGAAGGGGTCCGGGATCCGGTTGGCCGTCGGGGCGGGAGGCGGTACGATGCCCCCGGCAACGGGAGGAACCGATGGCGCGGGAGGCGGCGGACGGCCAGCAACCGGACCGGGGTCCCAGAGTCCGGGTCCGGGCCTGGATCGAGTGGGACGGGGAGACCTTCATCGGACCCGGACGGGCGGCCCTGCTGGAGGAGATCGACCGCCACGGATCCATCACCCGGGCCGCCCGGGAGGTGGGGGTCTCCTACCGGACCGCCTGGGCCTGGATCCGCCGGATGAACCGCCTGGCCTCCGGGCGCCTCGTGGAGGCATCCCCCGGGGGACGGGGCGGCGGGGGTGCGGCGCTGACCCCCGGGGGACGGGCCGTGCTGGAGGCCCACCGGCGCCTGACCCGGGAGACCGCCGCCTTCGTGGACCGCATGAACCGGCAGATCGGGGACCCACGGGAGCCCGGGACCCGGGATCAGGATTCCTCGACGCCGATCCCCTCGGAGACCCACCGCAGGGGATCGTCCAGGGTGAAGACCTGACGCCGATCCTCCCGGATCCGGAGCGCCAGGAACCGTCCCCGGGCCTGGAAGCGGACGAGGGCGGGTCCGAAACCCGGGTCCAGCCCGACCCGGCCCGATCCGAAGTTCCCCCCCATCAGGCCCGCCAGGGCATCGAGGACGGCATCGCAACGGGCGACCCGGACCGACAGGGCCTCGTCCCGGGGGGGGAGGTCGAACTCCCGGACGGCCCGGAAGACCGCGGCCAAGCCCATCCGCGCCTCGGGGGTCTCGGCCAGGGGTCCCAGGCAGTTTTCCAGGTCCCGGCGCAGGAAGGCCAGCAGCGCCCCATCGGGGATCCGGGACTGGCGCGCCCGCTTGGGATGCCGGGCGCCGAAGACCCCGTCCCAGCCCGGGTCGTAGGGCTTCAGGTCCACCAGGGGGGTGCCGTCCAACAGATCCAGGTGATCCACCCGGATCTGCGGCCCCTCCCGGGACCGGATGGGAACCACGCTGACCGACACCGGGTTGGGCCGATCAGGGGATCGGGTCCCGAAGACCCCCATCCCGGGGCCCTCGGGGTCGATGCGCCGGGGTCTCGCGACCAGCACCGACCGGTCCGCCCGGTGCAACCACGCCAGCACCACCAGGTGGGAGGATCGATCGACCCCGTCCAGGGCCGCCTCGAATTCCGGGAAGACCTCCAGCACCGCCGGGCCCCCACCCGGGGGGACCTCGTCCCGGGTCCGATAGTCGCTGCGGACCAGGCCGATGGCCCGAAGAACCGCGACGTCCGGATCCATTCCACCTCCGTCCGCCAGGCCCGGATCCCCGGCCGGTCGCCCCGCCGGTCCTCCCGGAACCCTACCCCGGAGCGGGGACCGTCGTCCAGCGGTCCGCGCCGTTCGGGACAGGTTCCGGCCATTGCCGGAGAGGATTCGGGACCGGGAGGATGGTATCCTTCGACGCCCCTGGGGAAAGGAACGGGGATGGAAGAGAGCGCGTCGCGGATCCGGATGGGGCTGCCGAAGGGGCGGATGCAGGACGGGGTGCTGGACCTGCTCCGGCAGGCCGGGATCCCGGTCCGGATCGACGCCCGGGGCTACCGGCCGGCGGTGGGATGGGATCGGGCCGAGGCCAAGATGCTGAAACCCCAGAACATCGTCGAGATGCTGGGGGCCGGTTCCCGGGACGTGGGATTCGCCGGAGCGGACTGGGTGGCGGAACTGGACGTCCCCCTGGAGGACCTGCTGGACACGGGGCTGGACCCGGTGCGGCTGGTCGCCGCGGCCCCGGCGACCCTGCTGGCCAGGGGCGAACTGCCCCGGGACCGGGAACTGGTGGTGGCCTCGGAGTACGAGCGGCTGGCCCGCCGCTGGATCGCGACCCGGGGCCTCCGGGCGCGGTTCGTGCGATCCTACGGGGCGACCGAGGCCTTCCCCCCCGAGGATGCCGACTGCATCGTGGACAACACCGCCACCGGGTCCACGCTGCAGGCCAACGGCCTGGTCGTGCTGGACGAACTGATGCGCTCCTCGACGCACCTCTACGCGAGCCCCCGATCCCTGGAGGATCCGGGACGCCGGCGGGCCATCGAGGACCTGGTGCTGCTGCTGAAGAGCGTCCTGGAGGCCCGGCGCCGCGTCGTGCTGGAACTGAACGTGGCCGCGGACCGGCTGGAGGCGGTGGTCGGACTGCTGCCGGCGATGCGGGAACCGACCGTATCGCCGCTCCACGGCGGAGGCGGCTACGCCGTGAAGGTGGCGGTCCGGCGGGAGGAACTGCCGGGGCTGATCCCGAGGGTGAAGGCCGCCGGCGGGACGGACCTGCTGGTGACGGCCCCGTCGCAGATCGTGGCGTGAAGGGAGGGAGTCCGGTGCCGTCGTCCTGCAGCGGAGGGTCCGATCGACCCACCCCCGTCCCGAGCCTTCGGGAGCACCGGGCCTACCGGGTTCCCCGGCACCCGGCCCCCGTGGACCTGTTCCTGGACGGGAACGAAGGGTCCACCCCCCCGCTGGACCTGCTGGATGGCCTGGCCGGAAGCGGCGCGGACCTGCTGAGGCGCTACCCCGACGCGGGTCCCTTCGAGGCGATGCTGGCCGATCACTACGGGGTGGATCGGGAGAGGGTCCTGGTGACCGCCGGCGGCGACGATGCCCTGGAGCGGGCCATCCGGTGCGTGGTCGGGCCGGGGCGGGTGCTGATGGCGCCGGTGCCGACCTTCGAGATGCTCGGGCGTTTCGCCCGGATGGCCGGCGGGGAGGTCCGGGAGGTCCCCTGGCCGCCGGGGAGCCCCTTCCCCCTGGACGGCTTCCGGGCGGCGCTGGACCGGTCCGTGGCGGCCATCGCCATCGTCAGCCCCAACAACCCCACCGGCGCGGTGGCGTCCCCGGATCAGTTCCGGGCCCTGGCCCTGGAGGCTCCCTGGGCCCTGGTGCTGGCGGACCTGGCCTACGTGGAGTTCGCCGACGAGGACCCGACCCGGGACCTGCTGGACCTGCAGAACGTGGTGGTGTTCCGCACCTTCTCCAAGGCCTGGGGACTGGCGGGGCTCCGGGTGGGACACGCCATCGCCCCGAAGGAGGTCGCGGGATGGATGCGCGCCGGGGGCCTGCCCTATCCCTGTTCCCGGCCCTCCCTGGCCCTCGCCGAGGCCCGGTGGCGCCGGGGTCCCGGGGAGGTCGGGGCCTTCGTGGACCGCGTCCGGCAGGAGCGGGCCAGCCTGACCGCGACGCTGGCACGCCTGGGCCTGCACCCCTTCCAGGGACAGGGGAACTTCGTGCTGGTGCGATGCCCCGACGCGGCCTGGGTCCGGGACGCCCTGGCAGGCCTGGGCATCTCGGTCCGGGCCTTCCCGGACCACCCGCCCCTCCGGGACGACCTGCGAATCACCTGTCCCGGGAGCCCGGAGTCCTTCTCGCGGCTCGTGGCCGCCCTGGAGGCGGCCCTGGCCCCCCAGGCCCTGCTGTTCGACCTGGACGGGGTGCTGGCCGACGTCCGGGACTCCTACCTCGAGGCCATCCGGCTCACCGCGGAGTCCTTCGGGGTCCCGGTCTCCCCCGACGACGTGGCCCGGGCCAAGTCCCTACCGGGACACAACAACGACTGGGTCGCGACCCGGTGGCTGCTCGCCCGGGCCGGCGTGGACGTGCCGCTTCAGGAGGTCACCCGGCGGTTCGAGGCCCTCTACCAGGGGGAGGGTGACCGGGAGGGCCTGCACCGGCGGGAACGGCTGCTGGTCGATCCCGCCGTGCTGCGGGAACTGGCCCGAAGGATGCCCCTGGGCCTGGTGACCGGGAGGCCGGGTCGGGACGCCCGGCGGTTCCTCCAGGACCAGGGCATCGACGACTGCTTCCGGACCCTGGTGTGCCTGGAGGACGCCCCCGGGAAGCCGGACCCGGCCCCGGTGCGGCTGGCCATGGAACGGCTGGCGGTGCAGCGGGCCTGGATGCTCGGCGATTCCCCCGACGACATCCGGGCCGCCAGGGAGGCCGCCGTGGTGCCCCTGGGAATCGGGACCGACCGGGATCCGGACCTCCGGGCAGTCGGAGCGGCCCGGGTCCTGGCTTCAGTGGCGGCCATCGGGGACCTGCTGGACCGCCTGCCCCGGGGACGCACCGGGGACAGACCGGGGAGCCGCGAGGACTCCAGCACCGTCCCGAAGGGAGGAGCGCCATGAACCGCGAGGCATCGCTGTCCCGGGTCACCCGGGAGACCCGGATCGAGGTCCGGCTGGGACTGGACGGGAAGGGGCAGGTGGAGGTCCGCACGGGGATCGGGTTCCTGGATCACCTGTGGACGGCGATGGCGGTCCACGGCCGGTTCGACCTGGACCTCCGGTGCCAGGGGGACCTCGACGTGGACGACCACCACACCGCCGAGGACTGCGCCCTGGCCCTGGGGCAGGCCCTGGACCAGGCCCTGGGGGACCGGCGAGGCATCGCCCGGTTCGGGGAGGCCCTGGTCCCGATGGACGAGGCCCTGGCCCGGGTCGCGGTGGACCTGTCGGGCCGGCCGATGCCGGTGGTGGACCTGGGCCTGCGCCGGCCGTCCGTCGGGGACCTCTCGGCCGAGATGATCCCCCACGCGCTCCAATCCCTCGCCGTGGCGGGGCGCATGGCCCTCCACGCCGACGTGATCCGGGGGGACAACGATCACCACCGGGCCGAGGCGGCCTTCAAGGCCCTGGGCCTGGCCCTCCGCCGGGCCGTGGCCCCCGACGGACCGGGGGATCGCATTCCCTCTTCGAAGGGGGCCCTGTGAACGGGATGACCGGCCAGCCGGATCGAGGCGGAACAGCACCGCTCCCCCGGGAACCGGTGGCCGTGGTGGCCACGGGAGTGGCCAACGTGGCCTCGGTGCTGGCCGCCTGGCGGCGCCTGGGCGTCCCGGCGCACCTGACCCGGGACCCGGCGGAGGTCCTGGAGGCCGCCCGGGTGCAACTGCCCGGCGTCGGGTCCTTCGGGGCCGCCATGGAGGCCTTGCGGCGGGACGGCCTGGACGAGGCGATCAGGAGCCGGATCGCCCTGGGCCGGCCGACGCTGGCCATCTGCGTGGGTCTCCAGGTCCTGGCCGAGTCCAGCGAGGAGAGCCCGGGCGTCCGGGGGCTCGGGGTCCTGCCGGGGGTCGTCCGGCGCTTTCCCGACACCGTGCGGGTGCCCCAGTTCGGGTGGAACTCTGTCGAGGTCCCCGAAGGAGACCTGCCCGACGGGGCCCCCGTGGAATCCGGCTACGCCTACTTCGCCAACTCGTTCCGGCTGGCCGAGGCCCCCGAGGGATGGCACCGGGCCCTGGCGGACCACGGCGGGCCCTTCGTGGCGGCCCTGTGGCGCAAGGCCGTCCTCGCGACCCAGTTCCACCCCGAGTTGTCGGGGCCCTACGGCCTCCGGCTGATGGCCCGGTTCGCGTCGCTGCCGGCCGACGGGAGGACGCCATGGTGACCCGGCGGGTGATCCCCTGCCTCGACGTCCGGGACGGGCGGGTCGTGAAGGGGGTGCGCTTCCAGAAACTCCGGGACCAGGGGGACCCCGCCGCCCTGGCCGAGGCCTACGAGGCCCAGGGGGCCGACGAGATCGTGATGCTGGACGTGTCGGCCACCCCCGAGGGGCGCCGGACCGCCGTGGAGACCGTCCGGGCGATCCGGGCGGTGCTGTCGATCCCCCTGACCGTGGGCGGCGGGGTGCGATCCCTGGCCGATGCCCGGACCCTGCTGGAAGCCGGGGCCGACAAGGTCTCGGTGAACACCGCCGCCTTCGAGGATCCGGACCTCCTGGCGGCCATCGCCGACGGGCTGGGGCGCCAGTGCGCGGTGCTGGCCCTGGACGCCGCCCGGCGCCCCGAAGGAGGCTTCGAGGTGCTGGTCCGATCGGGCCGGCAGCGGACCGGGAGGGACGCGGTGGAGTGGGCCCGGCAGGCGGTGGCCGCCGGCGCGGGGGAGGTCCTGCTGACCTCCTGGGACCGGGACGGGACCGGCCAGGGCTACGATCTGGAACTCCTGGCGGCGGTCTGCCGGTCCGTGCCCGTGCCGGTGATCGCCAGCGGCGGCGCCGATTCCCCGGACCACCTGGCGGAGGCCTTCCGGGCCGGGGCCGACGCGGTGCTGGCGGCCTCGATCCTCCACGAGGGGCGCTGGACCGTGGACCGGCTGAAGGACCACCTGGCCCGGGAGGGCATCGAGGTGCGACGATGCTGATTCCGTCCATCGACCTCCAGGAGGGGCGCGCCGTCCAGCTGGAGAACGGCGTCGAGTTGCGCATCGACGGCGGGGACCCGGTTCCCTGGGCCCGGCGCTTCGGGCGGATCGGCGAGGTCGCGGTGATCGACCTGGACGCCGCCCGGGGACGGGGGAGCAACCGGGAGGTCCTCCGGTCGCTGCTGCCCATCGCCAGGTGCCGGGTCGGCGGGGGGATCCGGGACCTCCGGACCGCCATCGACTGGCTGGATGCCGGGGCCGAGAAGGTGATCCTGGGCACGGCGGCGGACCCCGACCTGCTGTCCCGGCTGCCCCGGGAGCGGGTGATGGCGGCCGTCGATGCCCGCCACGGCGAGGTGGTGGACCAGGGCTGGCAGCATGGCACCGGTGAAAGCCTGTCGAAGCGCATCGATCGCCTGCGGCCCTTCGTGGGAGGCTTCCTGGTGACCTTCGTCGAGCGGGAGGGCCGCCTCCAGGGGATCGACCTGGAGGGGGTCCGGGAGGTCCTCCGGGCGGCCGACGGCGTGCCGGTCACGGTGGCGGGAGGCGTCACCACCGCCGAGGAGGTGGCGATCCTGGACCGGATGGGGGCCGACGCCCAGGTGGGGATGGCCCTCTACTCGGGGCGGCTGCCCCCCGGGGACGCCCTCTGGGCGATGCTCCGGTCCGACCGCCCCGACGGGCTGGTCCCGACGCTGGTGTGCGACGAGGGGAACGAGGTCCTGGGACTCGCCTGGTCGGATCGGGAATCCCTGAACCGGGCCCTCGAGAGCGGGATGGGGGTCTACCACTCCCGCCGCCGGGGCCTCTGGGTGAAGGGTGCCACGTCGGGGGACCACCAGGATCTGCTGGCCGTGGACCTGGACTGCGACCGGGATGCCCTGCGCTTCCGGGTCCGGCAGCACGGCCGGGGATTCTGCCACCGGGGGACCTGGACCTGTTTCGGGACCGATCGGGGCCTCCGGGCCCTGGCCAGGCGGCTGCGGGAGCGCGTGCGGGAGGCCCCCGAGGGGTCCTACACCCGGCGGCTGGTCCGGGAGCCGGGGCTGCTGGAGGCGAAGATCCGCGAGGAGGCCGGGGAACTGGCCGGGGCCGGAAGCCCCGCCGAGGTGGCCTTCGAGGCGGCCGACGTGATCTACTTCACGCTGGTGGCGATGGCCCGGGCCGGGGTCTCCCTGGAGGAGGTCGAGGCGGAACTGGACCGCCGCGCCCTCCGGGTGACCCGCCGGAAGGGGGACGCCAAGCCGCCTCCCGGGGGAAAGGAGTGACGACGATGGGTTCCTTCCAGGGACTGGCGCGGTTGCGGGCGGAAGCGGTGGGCGGGGGCCGGAGGGATCCGGTCGATCCCGAGGCGCTACGGGTCGCCGACGCGATCCTGGATGACCTCCGCCAGCGGGGCGAGGCGGCGCTTCGGGACCACGCCGAGCGCCTGGGGGAGATCGGGCCCGGGGAGGCCTGGTTCGTCACCAAGGGGGAACTGGAAGATGCGGCCCGGCGGATCCCGGACCGGGACCGGGAGGTGCTGGAACGGACCGCGGCGCGCATCGAGGCCTTCGCGAAGGCCCAGTTGGCGTCCCTGCTGGAACTGGAGGTGCCGGTTCCCGGCGGCCGGGCCGGGCACCGGGTGATCCCGGTCCGGAGGGCGGGGTGCTATGCCCCCGGCGGGCGGTTCCCCCTGCCGTCCTCGGTGCTGATGACCGTGGTGCCGGCCCGGGTGGCCGGGGTCCGGGAGGTCGTGGTGGCCTCCCCCCGGCCCGGCGACCTGACGATGGCGGCGGCGTTTCTGGCCGGGGCCGATGCCATGATCCGGGTCGGGGGGGCCCAGGCCATCGGGGCGATGGCCTTCGGGATGGGGCCCCTGGCCCCCTGCGATCTGCTGGCGGGACCCGGGAACCGCTATGTGACCGCGGCGAAGCACCGGGTGGCAGGACGGGTGGGGATCGACATGCTGGCCGGGCCCTCGGAGCTGGTGGTGCTGGCCGACGAGACGGCCGACCCGGCCGTGGTGGCCGCCGATCTGCTGGCCCAGGCGGAGCACGACCCCGACGCGCTGCCCGTGGTGGTCACCGTGGCAGGACCGGACTGGCTGGACCGCCTGGACCAGGCCATCCGGCAGGCCCTTGAGGACCTTCCCACCCGGCCCGTGGCCGAGGCGGCCCTGGCCCGGGGGTTCGCGGTCCAGGCCGAGTCCCTCGAGGAGGCCTGCGCCGCCTGCGACCGCCTGGCGCCGGAGCACCTGGAGGTGATGGTCTCGGACCTCCCGGCCGCCGCCGGCCGCCTGTCGGATTTCGGGGCCCTGTTCCTGGGGTCCCGGGCGGCCGAGGTCTTCGGCGACTACGGCGCCGGGCCCAACCACGTGCTGCCCACGGGCGGCACCGCCCGGTTCACCGGCGGTCTGTCGGTGCTGACCTTCCTGCGGGTGCACACCTGGATGGAACTGGATCACCCCGAGGTGCTGGTCGAGGACACGGCCCGAATGGCCCGGATGGAGGGCCTGGAGGCCCACGCCCGGGCCGCCGAGGCCCGGCGCGGAACCGGCGTGGAATCCTCCCGGAGCGGCGGATGACCGCCCCCGGGGCCGGGACACGACGACCCGGCTATCTCCAGGAGCGGCGGCCCGCCCCGCGACCGGTCGAGGCGCTCCGGAACCACGATCCCGCCCGGGACGCCGCCGGTTCCGGCGATGCCGCCGGGGTGCCCCGGGAAGCCGCCGACGGCGAAGCGGACCGGCGGGGCCCCACCGGCTGGGCCGGGGATGCCGCCTGGGCCGCGACCCGGCGCTCGGCCTTCTCCCGGGCCCGGGCCCGCTCCTCGGCCTTCCGGGCCCGGATCTCGGCGATCCGCACCCCCAGGGGGATCTCGAACCGCTCCTCGGGACGCATCCCGTAGTCGAACCCCTCCAGGCGCTCCCGGGGCAGGCGGGTGCCCAGGGCCCGCTCGATGGACCGCAGGTCGTCCTCCTCCTCGGGGGAGACCAGCGTGACCGCCACCCCGGTGGCCTCGGCCCGGGCCGTGCGCCCCACCCGGTGGATGTAGTCCTCGGGCAGGTGGGGCACGTCCACGTTGACCACCATCGCCAGTTCCTCGATGTCGATGCCCCGGGCCGCGATGTCCGTGGCCACCAGCACCCGGAACGAGCCGTCCTTGAAGCCCGCCAGGGCCTCGGTCCGCCGCGTCTGGCTGCGGTTGCCGTGGATCCGGGTGCAGGCCACCCCGCGCTTCTCCAGCAGGTCCGCCAGCCGGTTGGCCCGGTGCTTCGTCCGGGTGAAGGCCAGCACGCTCCGGCAGGGCATCCGCTGGAGCAGGGCCACCAGCAGGGCCGGCTTCTGGTCCTGGGCCACCGGGTACACGTGGTGCTCGATGCCCCGGGCCGGCGCGGCCTTCCGGTCGATGTTCAGGGCCACCGGGTCCTTCAGCAGGCCCCGGGACAGCGCCACGATGGGAGGCGGCATGGTCGCCGAGAAGAGCATCGTCTGCCGCCGGGATGGGAGCCGTTCGAGGATCCTCCGGACGTCCGGCAGGAACCCCATGTCCAGCATCCGGTCCGCCTCGTCCAGCACCAGCACCTCCAGGCTCTCCAGGCGGGCGTGATCGTGCTGCATGTGATCCAGCAGCCGCCCGGGAGTGGCCACCAGCACGTCCACGCCCCGCCGGAAGGCCTCGACCTGGGGGGCCATGCCCACGCCGCCGAAGACCGCCGCGGCCGTCAGCCGGGTGTGCCGGGCCAGGTCCCTCATGTGGTCCACCACCTGGGCCGCCAGTTCCCGGGTCGGCTCCAGCACCAGCACCCGGGTGGCGCCCCG
>Ga0302250_1001369_pt1 | contig 18520 bp, 10 predicted proteins | sample AAG_RA_Asp_MG_FD_193536 | JGI IMG/M metagenome (GOLD analysis project Ga0302250, IMG submission 193536) | Enriched activated sludge microbial communities from anaerobic digester in WTTP, New Holstein, Wisconsin, United States - AAG_RA_Asp | ecosystem: Engineered > Bioreactor > Anaerobic >... | reverse complement strand
GGAAACTGGTGCCCCCCGGGCCGACCGTCGCCCCGACGTAGACGTCCATCCCCCAGAGGTGGCCCGTGGGATCTCCCACCCCGACCCCGACCCGCAGACCGACGTCGTAGGACTCCAAGTCCACCGAGAACTGGGCGAAGGCCACCTCGCTGCTTAGCCGGAAGGACACCTGGCTCCCATCGACGCCCAGGCAGGCCAGGCCGTCCAGGCAGACGTTGAACCGGAGCGACAGGTCGACGGCCAGTTCGGCCGCCAGGGCCTTCGCCTCGGCCTCCCGAGCCCGCCGCTCCCGCTCTTCCTCGGCCCGGCGCCGCTGCTCGGCGATCTGGGCCTCCCGCTGGGCGTCCCGGCAGTCCTGCGGCAGGGCGCAGATCGGGTCCACCGCGAGGTTCGCCGAGAGGGGCGGCTGGACCAGGTTCGCGGTGGTGAGGGCCACGGCCTTGCAGTGCTGGGCCAGCAGGTTGTAGAGGTACGCCGCCGCCCACTCCATCGCGGCGGCCGAGGTCCCGCTCCGAGCCCGGAACAGGAATCGCTGGAGGGCGGTCTCGGTTTCCTGGAGGAGCCTCAGGCGTCCGGGCAGGTACTCCACCAGCGCGTCGAAGGACTCCGGCAGGACCTGCTGCCGGCTCAGGTCCACCATCCCTTCGCACTGGTCCTGGAGACACGGGCAGCAGTGCCCCCCCTGGGCCGCGCAGCATGCGGCTTCCTGTTCCGTCAGGGCCGTGAAGCCGTCCGTCCAACGCCCGGTCACCCGGTCCAGGGCCTCCATCGCCGGGTCCTCGTATTCCGTCCTCGCCCGGGTTTCGTACTGCTCGTCGATGGCCGTCAGTTCATCGATGAAGCCGTCGGGCAGGTCCCCGGGGAGGCGCTGCACCAGCGACATCGCCTCCATCGCCAGGGTCTGGGATTCCTGCCCCTGTTCGGTCACGAAGCGGGACAGGTCGTCCATCGTGGCCAGTTCCAGGGCGCCCCGGAGGTCCCGGTCACATGCCTCGGCGTGGGCCGGCTGCGACTTCAGCGCGTCGCCCATCACCCCCAGGAGGAACTCCCGGGTCGCCCGTTCCACCAGGGCCGACCGGGGCGCCAGGGCGGCGGCCTCCTCCAGGGCCTCGGCGGCCTCCACCTCCCGGCCCAGGCACGCAAGCGCCGAGGCCAGGCTCAACCGCAGCACGGCGCTTCGGTCCCCGTCCTCCCGGCGGCGGGCCGTCTCGAGCAGCCTCCGGGCCTCCTCGCACCGCCTCCGTTCGATCAGCATCACGGCCAGTTGCTCCAGGGCCGCCGGGTCGGTCGGGGCCTGCCGGGCCGCCATGGCCGAGGCCCACACCCCGGGCCCGATCTTTCCCTGGAGCAGGGCCGTCACCCCGTACATCCGGTAGAGATGGGCCGCGTTCCGGGGGGCGATCGTCACCGTGTCCGGAACCTGCACCGCATGGACCGGCCCGGGGTTCCAGCCCTCCACGGCCGCCCGGATGTCATCCAGTTCCTGTCTCTGGGCCGCCGTGCAGGCGGCCTCGAACTCCTCGATCAGGCCGTCGCACAGCGCCGTCACCTGGCCAGGGCTCATCGCCGAACCGGAATCGGAACCGCATCCACACAACCAACCGGCGCCGACAAGACAAAGGATCGCCCAACGCATCGTCCGCAACTCCTTTTCCCCCAGGACCCGCAGGCCCGGGGAATTCTACACAGACATCCGACCGGAACCCCATCCGTCGTCCCGTCCGGTGGGCTTCGTCGCGGTGCCCCCGGTCCCCTCGATCGGGGCGGATGCGGTTCGTGGTAGAAATCCGGCCCGGGAGGCCACGTGACCATCCGCCTGGAAGAGTGGAACCGTCGTTGGGGCCCATGGGCATCCCTGGCCCTGGGCGTCGGGACGCTGGCCATCGTGCGCCGGGGGGCATCCGATGCCCCCGTGGCCGTTTCGACCCTCGCCCTGGCCTGGACCGCCGCCGCGGTGGCCGGCCTGGTGGCCGGGGCCCCCCTGGTGCCCCGATCCCGGATCCGCACCTGGGGGATCCCGGCGATCCTCGCCGCCGCCGGGGTGTCGGCGGGGCTGCTGTGGATCGCCGCACCCCTGCTGCCCCCGGTGCCCCTGATGTGCAAGGGCGCCGTCGCGGGGACCTCCATCCGGGATCGGGAGGCGGTCGATCCGTCAAGAGATTTCGCACCCGGGACACCCCTCGTGTCCGCGTGGTTCTCGGTCGCGGCTCCGCCGCGGTTCCGCCAGCCCGTTCGCTTCACGTGGTTCCGGGACGGGCGGCCCGTCGGCGGAATCCCGAACCGGGCCGATGGCATGTGGACCTCCGGACGGAATCGGGGCTGCTGGTGGGCCGGGTGCGGTTCCGGGTCCGGTAGAATGCCCCGGTCGCCCCGGGCCGGGAATCCAGGAGGTCGTCCATGGCGCGCAAGGTGCTGCTGGTCCACACGGGGGGCACGCTGGGGATGGCCCCGTCCGGCGATCCGACGTCGCTGTCGCCGGGGCCTTCGGTGGCCCGCATCCTGGAGCAGGTCCCGGAACTGGCCGAGGTGGCCGACCTGCACCTGACGGTGCCGTTCAACCGCGACTCGGCGACGCTGGAGCCGGAGGACGTCCTGGGCCTGGCCCGGGGCATCCGGGAACGGTCCGGGGACTGCGACGGCGTGGTGGTCATCCACGGCACCGACACGATGGCCTACACCGCCTCGGTGCTGGGCTTCCTGCTGGCGGACCTCGGGAAGCCGGTCGTCCTGACGGGGTCCCAGCGGCCCCTGGCCTACGTCCGGAGCGACGCCCGGGGCAACCTGGTGGACGCCGTCACGCTGGCGACCCGGGGCGTCGCCGAGGTGGGGATCTGCTTCGGGGAACTGTGGCTTCGCGGGGTGGCCGCCGAGAAGATGTCGGTCCACCGCTACCAGGCCTTCGACTCCCCCAACCTGCCGCCCCTGGCGGAACTGGGCCTCCACGTCCGGATGCATCCCCACGCGGGCCGATTCGAGCGCAGGGTGCCCCCCGGACTGGGCGGGCGCCTGGAAACGAACCTCGCGGTCTATGCCCCCTTCCCGGGCATGCCCTGGCGCCCGCCGGACGAGGCGACCCGGGGCGTGCTGATCGAGGCATACGGCGCGGGCAACCTGCCGATGAACCGGTCCGACCTGCGGGCCCTGATGGACCACTGCCGCCGGCGCGGGATCCCCGTGGTGATCGGCAGCATCTGCACCTCGGGCGGGGTGGAACTGGAAACCTACGAACTGGGGCGAATCGCCGCCGGCCTGGGGGCCATCTCGGGCGGGATGCACACCCGCTGGGCGGCCCTGGCCAAGATGGGCCTGGTGCTGGGCGCCGGGGGCACCCGCGACGACGTCCGGGAGGCCTTCGGCACCTCCTGGGCCGGCGAGCCGACGTAGCCCCGCCCCGGCACCACCGGTGATCCTTGCCGGGTCCGGGAAGCCCCGTTCCCCCCTGGGTTCCTTCCACCGATTCCAGATGTCCGCTTCGTGATATAATGTTGCCCCTTTCGAGCCTGGAGAGGAGGGACCATGGCGGAATCTCGGCGATGGCGGATCGGGACGGCGATCCTCGCCGCGACGTTCCTGGCGTCCTGGGGCTGCGACGCGGACCCGGACGACGGGCCGCTGGCACCGGAGGAGGAGATGTTCGCCCCGCTGTCCGAGCGGGATCCCCTCTGGGAAGGGGCCCCGGCGGCCGACGGGCTCCCAGAGGAAGGCAAGGCCGACGCGGTCTATCCAAAGCAGTTCGACCTGCTGCAGTGGCAGTCCCCGGTGCGCAACCAGGCCCGTCGGGGGGTCTGCTCGATCTTCGCCACGGTGGCCCTGATGGAGCACCTCTACCTCCGGGAGGGGACCATCCCGAACCCGGACTTCTCGGAGCAGTACCTCCAGTGGTCCGTGAAGACCGAGGTGGGAGCCTTCCGGGAGGAGGAGGGTTCCAACGCCTCGAACAACCTGGAGGCGATCTCCCGGTACGGCATCCCCTTCGAGTCGGCCTGGCCCTACGAGACCTCCCCCTGGACGGCCTCCAACGACGCCCGCTGCACCGGGGAGAAGCGCCCGACAGTCTGCTGGACCAACGGCGATCCCCCCGAGGCGGCCCGGAAGGCCCCGAAGTTCCGGCTGCCCCGGGGGCGCTACGTGAACCCCTCCGAGCGGTCCATCAAGGCCGTGTTGTCGGAGAAGCGCATCGGCGTGGTGGCGGGGCTGGACTTCTTCTACCAGGCCTGGAACCACGGCGCATCGGACCTGCCGGTGAACCGGGGCTATTTCAGCGAGGGATACGTCCTCTACCCCAACGAGGCGGACCAGGAGGCCAGCCGCAAGAAGCCCGCGGGCCACGCGATCCTGCTGGTGGGATGGGACGACGACCTGGAGGTTCCGATCCTGGACGGCCAGGGCAATCCGGTCCTGGGGAGCGACGGGAAGCCGAAGACCGAAAAGGGCTTCTTCCTGTTCAAGAACTCCTGGGGAACCGGCGGGTTCGGCATCCGGAACCGCTTCGGCCCGGGCTACGGGTGGATCTCGTACCGCTACGTCCGGGAGTTCGGAAACGTGTACACCTCCGACGTGCCGAAACTGGACCTGATGGAGGACTGCGGGAACCGGATCGACGACGACTACGACGGGGCGACGGACTGCGACGACCCCTCGTGCAGGGACCATGCGTCGTGCCGCCCGGCGGGAAGCCGGTGGGAGAACACCTCGGCGCTGCCCATTCCCGACAACGGCACCGCGGTGTCCTCGGAGATCCGGGTCCCGGTCGAGGGCACCGTCGCCAAGGCCTTCGTGACGGTGGACATCCGGCACACCTACATCGGGGACCTGGTCGTGGCGCTGGTCTCCCCGGGAGGCCGGCGAGTGGTGCTCCACGACCGCCAGGGCGGCGGGGACGACGACCTGCGCACCACCTGGACCGTGGACGGCATGGCCGGCGAGGCGGCCCGGGGCGCCTGGAGGCTCGAGGTGACCGACAAGGCCCGGGCCGATACCGGGACCCTGACGTCCTGGGCCCTGGAACTCCAGGTGGAGGGCACGGTGCCCCCCGAGGTCTGCGACGACGGGGTGGACAACGACGGGCGCAACGGGGCCGACTGCGCCGATCCGGCCTGCGCGGCCTTCCCGGCCTGCGGGAGCACCCGGAAGGTGACCCGCCAGGACGCCCCGGACCTGCCGATCCCCGACGGAAAGGCCAGCGGGCTGCTCCGGGAGATCGACATCCCCGAGGACGGCACCCTGGTCGCCCTGGCCGTCGCGGTGGACATCCGCCACCCCTACCGGGGGGACCTGCGGATCCGGCTGATGGGCCCCGACGGGCAGATCGCAACCCTCCTGGACCAGCAGGGGGACGACCAGGACGACGTGGTGGAGACCTGGCATCCGACCCTCTGGGACGGAAAGGGCGTCCGGGGGACCTGGATGCTGGAGGTCGCGGACTTGAACTCCCTGGACCAGGGCCGACTGAAGTCCTGGACCTTCGAGGCGACGGTGCGCTGACCCCCGGGAAGACGATCCGATGCGGCGGCATGGTCGGGCAACGGTCCAGGAAGGCTTCGCCGCCGGGGCAGGCGGACTGCTCCCGGTCCTGGTCCTCTCCCTGGCGGCCGGGTGTGCCGGTGGAACCCGGGAGGTCCCGCCCAGGCTGCTTCCCATCCCGGCCCAGCGGACCGCGGTGGGCCGGACCCTGACCGTGGACCTGTCCGTCGAGAACCCCTCGGGGCTCCCGTTGACCTTCTCCTGGACCGGACCGGATCTCCCGGGCATGGCCGAGTCGGTGCACCTCTCGGCGACACCCTTCGGGGCCCGCTTCCTGTACACCCCCCTGGCCAGCCACACCGGCGACCAGGCCTTCGAGGTCCGCGTGGTCTCCCGGGCCGGGGAGGACCGGCAGGCATTCGTGGTCACCGTGGCGCCCGACGACACGACGGCCCCGTCGTTCCTGCGCCCGGGACCCGGGGCCACCTTCGACCTTTCCCGGGAATCCTGCGTCCGGGTGGACGTCGAGGTCCGGGACGAGGACAGCCGGCAGGTGACGCTGGCCGCCACGGGGGACGTCCCACCCTCGGCGGAGTTCGTCCAGACGGGTCCCAAGACCGGGGAGTGGACCTGGTGCCCCGGAGCGGCCGAACTGGACCGGTCCCTGCAATGGCGGTTCTTCTTCGAGGCGGACGACGGGGACCATCCCCCGGTACGGCAGCCCTTCCTGGCCGTCCTGCTGCGACCCGGCAAGGACGACTGCCCCGGGAGCGCCCCGGAGGTCGCCTTCCTGTCCCCCGGGAAGGGGGAACGGGTCGCGTCGGTGACCGGGTATCCCGTCGCCATCCGGGTCACGGACGACCAGGGACTGCGGGATCCCCCGGCGGTGCTCTGGATGCGCGGGGAGCCCGAGGACACGGACCACCCGGACTTGGGGGAGTTCCAGGCGCTGTCGGTCCTGGCCGAGGGGGACCGGTTCGTCGCCCGGGTGCCGCACCTGGGCCTCGCCCCGGGGGCCGAGGAGGTCGTGTCGCTGCTGGTCGTCGCGACGGACAACGACGACGCCTCGGGGACCGCCTGCGACCACCGGACCGTGTCCCGGGTCCACCGCTTCCTGGCGGTGGGGGGCGATTTTTCCCGGGACGCGGGAGGGACCTGCTCCCCCTGCGACCTCGCCGAGGCCTGCCATTCGGGGGTCTGCCTCCGGGGCGCCCTGGAGGGCCGATGCGTGCCTGCCTGCCCGGCCGATTGCCCCGACGGTCGGACCTGCGCCCGGGCAACGGCCCTGGACGGACGATCCGCCTCCGTCTGCGAGTCCCTCGAGGCCCTCTGTCCCTCGGAGGCCGGGCCTTCGTCCTGCGCCGACGACCCCGACGAGCCCGACGACGGCATCGATCGGGCAGCCGCCTGGGACCTTGCCCCACGGGATCGCCGGATGTGCCCGGAAGACCGGGACTGGATGCGCCTTTCCGTCCCGGGCCCCGGGTGGCTGACCCTGTCCCTGCGCCCCGTCGCCTGGGAATCGGGGGACGCGGACCTGGTCCTGCGGGATGGACGCGGCCAGCAGCGGGCCATCGCCGCCGCGAACGGCCCCTCCGAGGACCTCCGGTTCTGCACCGACGCCGCCTCGGACTGGTTCGTCGAGGTGGCCGGCAACGCCGAGGCCCGGGGCTCCTGGCGGATCGCGGGGACCTTCCAGGGGGGATCCTGCTGCCAGGACGACCCCTTCGAGCCCGACGGCGGACCCGACGAGGCCCGTCCGCTCCCCTTCCCGGGCCTCGGGGAGGGGGTGATCTGCCCCTACGACAGCGACTGGTTCCGCCTGGAGGTGCCGTCGGTGGCGACGGTCGAGGTGACCCTGGTGTCGGAGGACCGGGGAGTGGACCTGGACCTCCAGGTCTTCGGGCCGGCGGGAACCCTGGTGGCCTTCGGGGATGCCCTCGGGGACGAGACCATCGCCTGGGATGCCCGGCCGGGGACCCACTGGATCCGGGTCTTCGGCTACCAGGGGCACACCGACGCCTACCTGGTCGAAACGGACCTCTCCCCGGCCCCGTCCTGCGGCACCGATCGGGACTGCCCCCTGGGGACCTCCTGCTGGGACCGGTCCTGCGGCGAGTCCTTCTGCCGGAACGACGCCGACTGCCCCGGTGGGTCGGCCTGCCCGTTCCCAGGCCCCGGGGCCCTGGCGAGCCTCTGCGGCGCTCCTTGCACGAAGAACGCCGACTGCCGGGACGGAGAGGCCTGCAAGGCCTTCCCGGAGGGACGGTTCTGTGGCATCAAGGGAAGCGGTGCCAACGGCGACGCCTGCGACACGTTCCTGGACTGCGGCGGCCAGCGGGCCTGCCTCCCCTGGCCGGGGGGCTGCTGCGCCCGGGCCGGATGCCGCGGCCACGGGGACTGCGAGGGAGGAACCTGGTGCGTGGTTGTCCGGGAAACGCCCGCCTGCCTGCCTTCCTGCGATCCGGCCACGCCGGCCTGCCGCCAGTCCGAGGGCTATTCCTGCCGGGCCGTCCCCGACGGGGACGGGATCGATCGATGGGTCTGCGTCCCGTGACCCCCCTTCGGCATCTCCTGGCTCTCTGGCTGCTTCCCCTTGCCGCGAGCGCCTGCGCTCCTTCGGAGCGGGACGCCACGGACCCGGGGAGCCACGACGGGTCCCCGGAGGAGCCGGCCATCCTCCGGGAAATCCGCCACCCCTCTCCACTGCTCCCGGGCAGTCCCTTGATCCTGGTCGGCGATCGCCTGGGAAACCTGGGCAGTCCCCTGGAACTGGTCCTCGAGGACACGCCCTGGGCGCTGGCCTGCGCCCTCCAAGGCGACCGGGAGGCCCGGGCCACGATGGAGGCCCCCGTCCTCCAGGCCCTCGGGCCCCGGTGGGACGGGAGGGTGCGGCTCCGGGGCCCCCGGGGCGTCACCGGCGCCGTGGCGGTGGAGTTCGACGCGGCCTGGTCCCTGGATCCCTCGGTGGACGGGTCCGGTCCCCCCGAGGTCCACCTGGAAGACCTCTGGGTCGTCCACGGGATCGGCATCCTGCTGCCCGGCGAGGGGGAGAACGGGCTCCGGTTCGAAGGGACCTGGACCGGCCCGCCGGGGACCGTCGAGGAGGTCGATCGGGTGGCGCCGGTGGCGTCCCTGGAAGCCCTGGACCGCACCCGGGGGATCCTCCGGTTCCCCCTCCTGGCGAAGACCCCGGGTCCCGGGCGTTTCCAGGGGAACCTCCGGCTGTGGACCCGGACGATCGGCGGCGTCGAGGGGACCTCGGATCCCTTCCCGGCGGACCTCCAGGTGACGGACCCGGAAATCCTCTCGGTCGAGCCGGCCGAGGGGGTCCTGGGCCAGCGGGTCCTCGTGCTGGGTGCCGGATGGCCCGGGGCCTCGGAGGGGTGGCCCGAGGGGATCTCCCAGGAGTCCCCGGGGTCCACGGTGTTCCGGATCCAGGGGGTCTTCCGGCCCGAGGCCGGAGGTCCCGACAGCACCGTGGACCGGTGGCTCGTCCCGGAACTGTTCCGGGGCACCGAGGCCCGGCTGTGGGTCCGGGCCGAGGCCCGGGGAGACCGGCTGGTCAGCGACTGGTTCGGCGCCCGGAGCGGCGTCTTCGAGGGAACCATCCAGGCCGTCGTGACCCCCGCCGGGGGAAACGGGACTCCCTGGACCTCCCGGCCCCTCCCCTGGAGGTGGCCCCTGCGGACCACGGGACAGACCGTGGTGGTCCGCTTCCTGCCGGGGTTCGACCAGAGCCTGGACCGGTTCGGCCTGGCCTCCCTGGGACCCGAGGTCCGGCGGGCCATCCTCGAGACCATCGACGGGATCTACCGGGACTACGATCTCCGCGTGCTGGACCGGGCGCCCGAGGACCTGGACCCCAACCACGTGTCGGTGCTGGAGATCGGCGGACCGGACCCGAACGGGAGGGGTCTCCTGGGGCTCGACAACACCCCGGGCAAGGACGTGGGAAACCTGCGGCTCTTCGACCGGCTGGGAGGGGCCAACGCCGAGGTCCAGGCGGACGGATTCCCCGGCTATGGAGGCGTCTTCCTGGACTCCTTCCTCCAGTGGTCGGCCCACCCGCCCGGGGGGAGGCAGGCGCTGCCGGGCGGCGCCCCCGAGGCCGAGCCGGCCTTTGACGACGTCTTCGACCCCGTCCGCTCCCGATCGGCGACCCGGGAGGAGTGGGAGGGCGGTGGCGAGGGAAGGCGGGTGGCGCAGGTCCGGGAGGCCGTCCGGGTGCTCGGGCGGCTCGTGGGCGAGACGGCGGCCCACGAGATCGGCCACAGCCTGGGACTCGCGGACCCCTACGGCCCGCCGACGTCCTACCACAACGCCACGGACGAGCCCGGGTGCCTGATGGACGCCGGCAATGCCCGGCCCTTCGCCGAACGGGCGGCCCTTCCAGGAGCCCCCGAGACCCGGTTCTGCCACGACCACCCGGCCTACCTGATGGACATCCTGGGCCCCCGACGAACCCGCTGAACCGGACAGCCGGGGCTTTTCCGAGGGCCCCGGAGGGGCTATCCTGCCTCGGTCCCGGATGTATCGTCCCGGTTCCGGAGGAGTCGCCGATGCCCTTCTTCCGTCGCCCGCTCCAGGTTCACGGCAGCGGGGGTCCGGGCGAGGTCCGCCACTGCCCCTGGTGCCTGGAACCCACGCAGGAGCCCTTCTGTCCCCACGAGGAATGCCACTCCGCCGTGCCCCGCACGACCCGGGACGTGGTCCCCGACGAGCCATCCCCATTCCACCGCGTGCTCGTGGACTGGCGGTACCGGGTGACCAGGCACCTCGGCGGGGGAGGCTACGGAACCCTCTACCGCGCCTACGATCGCTTCGCCGACGTGATGGTCGCGATCAAGTTCCTCTGCGACCGCCCGGACGCCGAGGTGCCCGAAAGGACCCGCCGGTACCTGGAGCACGAGGCCGCGGTGCTCGGGAGGCTGCGACACCCGAACATCGTGTCGTTGCACGACGTCGAGAACCTGCGGGAAGGCCCCCCGTGCCTGATCATGGAACTGCTGGACGGCCACGACCTGGAGGAGGAACTGGGGACCCGCAGGCGCCGTTCTCCCCGCCAGGCCCTCGAATGGATGATCCCCTCCTGCGACGCCCTCCAGCACGCCCACGATCGGGGCATCCTGCACCTGGACCTCAAGCCTTCGAACCTCTTCCTGCACCGGGATCCCGGCGGGCAGGTCGTCCTCAAGGTCCTGGACTTCGGCATCTCTCGGCTTCGGGGAATCCCGTGCCACGGGGAACCGGCGAAGTCGGGCCAGGTCATGGTCTATGGAACTCCCCACTACATGTCCCCCGAGGTCGCCCAGGGAAGGCCCCCGGATCGGTCCAGCGATCTCTATTCCCTGGGCGTGCTGCTCTACGAGATCCTGTCGGGACAACGGCCTTTTGCCAGGGTGGAGGACCACAACGTGATGTCCGCCCACGTCCTGTCCCCGGTGCCCCCGCTGCCGCCCCTGCCCGACATCCCCGAGGATCTCCGGCGACTGGTCGCCTCGATGCTGGAGAAGAAGCCCCGGAAACGCCCCCAGTCCGCAGGCGAGGTCGCCGATCGCCTCCGGCAGATCCTGGACCGCCTCCCGGTGTCCGACCCCGTCCCGAGGCCTCCGGTCGTGCCGGGAGGACCCGAGCCCTCCGGTTCCGACACGGTCCAGGTCGCGCCTTTGGAGTCGTAGCCTGGAGAGACCCGGGCTGGACTCCGGCCCGGTTCCCGATACAATCGGCCCCCGGAAGGCGGGAGAGCCGGAATGCTGAACATCGCGCTGTTCGGACCCCCGGGGGCCGGCAAGGGAACCCAGGCCGCCAGGCTGGTGGAGCGCTACCGCCTCCACTACATCTCCTCGGGGGACCTGCTCCGCCAGGAGATCCAGGAAGGCACCGACATCGGGATGGCCGTCAAGGACGTCATCGGCAAGGGAGGCCTGGTCTCCGACGAGATGATCGTCCGGCTCCTGGAGAAGACCATCCGGAAGATCCGGGAGCAGACCCCTGCCCAGGGCTTCCTCTTCGACGGCTTCCCCCGGACCTTCGTCCAGGCCTACATCCTGGAAGGCCTGCTGCTGAAGATGCACACCTCCCTGATGAACCTCTTCAGCATCGAGGTGCCCCCGGAGGTCTGCGCCCGGCGGCTCCTGGGCCGGGCCGAGGTCTCGGGGCGCACCGACGACACCCGGGAGGTGATCGATTTCCGCCTGCGGGAATACGCCGAGAAGACCGCCCCGGTGCTGGGCTTCTACCAGGAGAAGGGCATCCTGGTCCCGGTGGACGGCACCCGGTCGGTGGACGAGGTCTTCGACCAGATCACCCGGGTCGTGGACCAGTCCCTGCGGCAGGTCCACCTGAACGTGGTGGTCCTCGGGGCTCCCGGGTCCGGGCGGAGCACCCAGGCGAAGCGCATCGCCGGCCAGTACAACCTGCACTACATCAACACCACGGACCTGCTCCGGGAGGTCGCCGGCCGCCCCGACGCCCAGGGACGGATGGTCGCGTCGCTGATGGAGGAGGGGGCCCTGGTCCCCGACGAGATCGTGATCCGGGCCGTCGAGGGCTACATCCGGTCCCATCCGGACAAGAACGGACTGATCTTCAAAGGGTTCCCCCGGACGCTGGTCCAGGCCTACATCCTGGACGGGCTGATGCGCAAGATCGGCCAGCGGGTGTCGTGCATCCTGGACCTGCGGGTCCCGACGCTGGAGCTCTTCCGGCGGCTGTCGGCCCGGGGGGCCAGCGAACGGGCCCTGCCCTACGACCAGGCCACCGAGGGGATCGTGCGGCGCATCGAGGCCCACGAGCGCCACGCCCCGGACATCCTGAGCTACTTCCAGAAGAGCCGTCGCCTCCACGTGATCGACGGCCTGGGGACGCCGGACGAGGTCTTCGAGCGGATGTCCGCCCGGGTGGAGGAGGCCTTCCGCCAGGCCCGCTGACCGGGCCCCTCAACCCGCGACGACCTGGAGGTCGCGGGAACCGCGGGTCAGGCGCCGGACCCCGGACTCCTCCACCAGCCACGTGTCCTCGGTCCCGACCGCCCCGAGGTCCGGCAGCACCACCTTGGGCTCCAGGGCGAAGGTCATCCCCGGCTCCAGGAGGTCCTTGGCGAACCCCCGGGCCAGGAAGGGCCGCTCGTCCACCTCGATCCCCACGCCGTGGCCCACGAAGGCCACCTGGGCCCCGGGCGATCCCATGAAGCATCCCCCGAGGCCCAGCCGTTCGGCCTCGGTCATGGCGGCCTCGTGGAGGGCGCCCCAGGGCGTTCCGGGACGGGCCAGGCGGATCACTGCGTCCTCGATGGCCCGGGTCGCGTCGTGAAGTTCCCGCAGTCGGGAGGAGGGCGTCCCCGGGCAGAAGGTCCGGGTCTGGTCCACCAGGTATCCTTCCAGGCAGATCACCAGGTCCACCACCACCGGATCCCCTTCCTGGATCGGCCGGTACCCCGCCCCCTGGGCCACCGCCGGCGACAGGCCCCGGCCGCCCAGGGGCGTGTCGAACCCCCCGGGCACCGCGCTGTCGGGACCGGCGAAGACGTGGCCGTAGAACATCTCGGCGTTGAAGGCCCGCATCCGCACGACGCCCTGGTGGCCCCTGCGCCGGGCCTCCCTCTCCAACTCGGCCGCCAGGGCCACCTCGGCGATCCCGACCCGGAGGTGGTCCGGGACCGTCGCGAAGACCTCCTCGGCCACCTTCGCCGCCTCCTCCATCCGGGCGACCTCCCAGGGGGACTTGCACTGGCGGGCCTCCCGGATCACCGGGCTGCCGTCCACCGCCTCGGCCCCCTGGAGGGCCGTCTCCCACCGCCGGGCCAGCAGCACCGGCAGCACGTCCCATTCCATGCCCGCCCGGGCCACGGGCCAGGGCAGCCCCGCCCGAAGCACCGCCTCCCCCAGTTCCCGGGGGCTCCGGAGGGGTTCCACCCGGGTCAGGGGGCTCTCCTCCCGGGCCCGGCCCAGGTCCTTGCGGACCAGGAACAGGGGTTCCCCCTCCCGGGGCACCCAGAGGGCTCCCTGCTGGACCGTGCCGGTCAGGTAGAAGAGGTCCGCATTCTGGACCACCAGCAGCGCGTCGATCCCCTCCCGGCGCATCCCCCGGCGGACCCGTTCCATCCTCCAGGCCAGTTCCTCGACGGGCACCTTCATCCCCTGCCTCCTCCCTCGACGGGCACCTTCATCCCCTGCCTTCTCCCTCGACGGCCGAAGCCCCCGGGCGACCGGCGGACGGGCGCGCCATCGAGGCCAGCCCCACCGAGACGCCCGCGGTGATCAGGAACTGGTGGAAGATCGGGGTGATCCGAAACACCCACTCCAGGAACCCCGACAGGTGCAGGGCCCCCATGCCCAGCAGCAGGGCCCCCTGGAGAAGGCCCTCGAACCCCCTTCGCCGGAAGGCCTGCCAGCCCGCGACCGAAAGGAAGCGCAGCAGCAGCACGACGAAGAACGCCAGGCCCAGGTATCCCAGTTCGGCGGCCGTGAGCCAGTACACGTGGTGGCAGACCCCCTTCTGGCGCTCGGCGGCCATCACCACGATGTGGCGGCTGAAGTGGGGGTTGTTGGTCAGCACGTAGGAGAACTGGTTCACCCCGACCCCCAGGGGATGTTCCGAGGCCATCGCCCGGGCCGCCCGGTTGAACTCCTCCCGGGCCATGTGGGAGGACTCGGGGGCCTCCAGGAAGCGCTCGACGATGCTCCGACCCGTCAGGGCCAGCCCCCCGATCAGGCCCAGGGCGACCACCAGGGTCGCCACGGTGACCCTCCGGGAGGGGACCTTCCGGTAGGCCAGCCACACCGTTCCCAGCAGGACTCCCAGGGACAGGGTCATGCCCGCCCGGCTGAAGGTCATCACCACCGTCAGCAGCATCCCCAGGGCGATCACCAGGGTCGCCAGGGCCTGCCGGGGCTTCAGCCAGGGGGCCGCCAGGCCCATGGCCACCAGCACCGGGATCCCCAGGTTCAGGAACAGCGGCACGGTGTTGCTGTGGTCGAAGAAGGTCGGCACCCGGTAGATGCCCTGCCCGTACTTCTGGTAGAGGGCGAAGAGGATCATCGCCACGCCCGCCATCATCCAGCCCCGCCAGAGGGCCCGGAGGGGAACCCCGGTCCGGATCGCGTTGACGACGGTCCAGTACAGGAACCAGGCCTTCGCCCACTTGAACAGCGTGAAGACCCCCAGGAGGGGCGCCGGGGCGTCCAGCAGCGACACGGCCGCCAGCAGGAACAGGGCCAGGGCCCAGAAGGACCCGGCGGGCCAGAGGGAGATCCTCCCGGGGCGCCGCAAGGTGACCGCCGCCGCCAGGGACAGGGCCAGCAGGTCCGCCAGGGTCACCTCGAACCCCCGGTCGGGTCCCCGGTAGGTCTCGACGCTCAGGAAGTGGATGTTGGCCCGGTCGCCCAGCATCGGGGCGGCGACCATCAGCGAGAAGATCCATGACCGCCACCGCTCGGACCACCAGGCCAGGACCGCGAAGGTCGGGACCGCCAGCAACGCGAAGGCGATGAAGACGGCGTACTTCACCGGGTCGCTTCCCCCAGCAGGAGGCCCTTCAGGTCCCGGAGGGACGCCGGACGCGGGCCGTCCTCGACGCTGGTGCCGTAGAAGGCCACCATGTCCCCGTCGTCGGGACGGTAGCCGTGCATGCCCGCCAGGGGCCGCCTGCCCATGTCCGAGGGGACGATCAGGACCCCCGGGTCCGCCAGCCAGAACCGCTGGCCGTAGCGCTCCCCGGGGAAGTCGCACCCCCACTCCCGCAGGGTCTCCCCGGGGACCAGCGAGCCGCCCGGCAACGCCGCCAGCACCGCCTCGATGCGATCCCGGGCCCCCTCCCGGAGATACCAGAACCGCGCCATCGTCGAGTCGTACACCGCGGCATAGTCCCGCCCGAAGACCAGGCCGGTGCCTTCCACGGGCCCCCGGACGTCCACGGTCCGGGTCACGTCGGCCATCCCGTGGTCGCTGAACAGGTGCAGCCGGACCTCCGAGTGGGCCCGGTCGGCCAGTTCCAGCACCCGCCGCAGCCGCTCGTCGTACCAGGCCAGGTGCCGGCCCACTTCCGGGTGGCCGGTTCCGACCCGGTGCAGCACCCCGTCGAGACCCCCCAGGAAGATCCATGCCAGCCGGCAGGTCCCCCGACGGGCCGCATCCTCCAGGGCCGAAAGGTTCTCCTCCTCGGACCTCCGCCAGTCCGACAGGTGGAACGGCAGGCCCGCCGCCCGGAGGTCGTCGAACAGCGTCCGCTGCCCGCCCAGGATGCCTCCGGGCTGGTAGAGGTCCCGCTTCTCGGTGTAGTCCATCCAGGGGAGCCTCTGCCAGGGGACGGCGTAGAGCTGGAAGTACCCGGTGTAGCCCAGCAGCGGCGCCAGGGCCCGGCTGATCCATCCCCGGACCCGGCCCCGATCGACGACCGATTCGGGAAGCCACCGCATCCACCCAAGGCGCCGGAAGGGGGATCGGGCCGGGTCGAAGACGAAGAACGAGAAGTGGCCGTGGTCCCTGGGCGCCGCCCCGGTCAGGATCGTCGGGTCGCAGGTCGAGGAGTAGCCGAACTCGGTGCGCAGCGGGCCGGTCCACCGCAGCCGGTCCCGGAGGATGGGGTGCCTGGAGGCGATCCGGTGGCCGTAGCCGTCGATGAAGACCGCCAGGACCAGGCGCCCGCCCATCGTCTTCCCCCTCGCGCCTTGACGCGCCGCGACCGGATGGGCAACGATACCACAGCCCTTCCGGCGGAACAGGAGCCCCCTTGGAACCCGATCCCCCCGGCCCGGTGTCCCGGACCTTCCTGCTGTCGGTGGTGGTGGAGGACTACTTCCACCACGCCGCCTTCAGCCCCTGGATCCAGCCCGAGCGGTGGCGGCGCTTCGAGGCCCGGGTCGGCACCAACACCCGGCGGGTGCTGGACCTGCTGGACGAGTTCCACCTGAAGGCGACCTTCTTCACGCTGGGCTGGATCGCCGAAAAGGCCCCCGACCTGATCCGGGAGATCGCCCGGAGGGGGCACGAGGTGGCCAGCAAGGGCTTCTATCACCGGGGCCTCCGGGAGATGTCCCACCGGGAGTTCCGCCTGGACGTCCGGAGGTCCAGGGAGGTCATCGAGGCGGCCTCGGGGGTCCGCTGCCTGGGCTTCCGGATCCCCCAGGGCACCTTCACGCCCGACGATCTCTGGGCCCTGGACACCCTGGCCGAGGAGGGCTTCGCCTACGACTCCTCCTTCTACCCCAGGATGTGGGACGTGCGGACCGAGCCCTGGCGCCGGATGCCCCACCGGCACCACCACGCGGGCCGGGACATCTGGGAGGTCCCCCTCTCCACCGTCGGCCCTCCCTGGTTCAGCCTGCCGGCCGCCGGGGGCAACTACTTCCGCCAGGCCCCGGCCTTCCTGACCCGGCGCCTGCTGGAGTCCTGGCACCGGTTCCGCCCCGACCCCTTCTCGCTCTACTTCCACGTCTGGGAACTGGACCCCGACCTCCCGCGGATCGAGGCCGTGGACCGGCTGACCCGGCTGCGGCAGTACCGCAACCTGGACCGGATGGAGCCCCTGCTCCGGGACCTGTTCCGGCGCTACTCCTTCAGTCCCATCGCCCGCTGGCTGGGCCTCGATCCCGGGGCCCCGGTCCCGGCCCTCCCGGGAGCGCCCGAGCCGCCCGCCCCCCGCGCCCGCCGGGGCAGGAAACGCCCCGCCAGTCCCGGGCTCCGGCCGGAACGCATCCCCATCACCATCGTGGTCCCCCTCTTCCAGGAGGAGCAGTCCCTGGGGTACCTTCGGAACACCCTGGAGGAGGCCCTGCCCCGGTTCGAGGAACGCTACGAGGTCCACTTCGTCTTCGTGGACGACGGCAGCACGGACCGGACCTGGGAGGTCCTGCGCCAGACCTTCGGGGACTGGCCCCGGGTGGAATTCCACCGGCTCCCGGAGAACCGCGGGGTCGCCGGCGCGATCCTGGAGGGCATCCGCCGGGCCCCCACCGAGGTGGTCTGCAGCATCGACGCCGACTGCACCTACGACCCCCGGCAGCTGCTCGAGATGATCCCCCTCCTGTCCGAGGACGTGGACATGGTGACGGCGTCCCCCTACCACCCCCAGGGACAGGTCCTGAACGTCCCGAAGTGGCGACTGACCCTTTCGAAGGGGCTCTCGTTCCTCTACCGCCGGGTCCTCCACAACCACCTGGCGACCTACACCGCCTGCGTCCGGGTCTATCGCCGGTCGGCCCTGGAGCGGGTCCAGGTCCGGGAGGGGGGCTTCCTGGGCGTGGTGGAGATGCTGGCCCGGATGGACCTGGCCGGGTCCCGGATCGTCGAGTCCCCGGCGGTGCTGGAGGTCCGGATGCTCGGCCGGTCGAAGATGAAGATCCTCCGGACGATCAAGGGACACCTCCGGCTCTACCGGCAGATCGCCGCCGCCCGCTATCTGGGAAGGACGCCATGAAGACGACCCCGCGGATCGGGATCATCGGCGGCGGGATGATGGGCCTGGCGATGGCCCACCGCCTGGCGGGCACCGGGGCCCGGGTCACCGTGATCGAGGCCGCGGCCGAGCCCGGGGGCCTGGCGGCCCCCTGGACCATCGGGGACGTGACCTGGGACCGGCACTACCACGTCATCCTGGCCTCGGACCGGACCCTGCGAAGGCTCCTGGCGGAGGTCGGCCTGGACGGGACCATCCGCTGGGGCACCACCCGGACGGGGGTCTTCGGGGGCGGACGCCTCCACTCGATGTCCAACACGCTGGAATACCTGTCGTTCCCGCTGCTGTCGCCGCTGGACAAGGCCCGCCTGGGCCTGACCATCCTGGCCGCCGATCGCATCCACGACGGCCTGGCGATGGAGCAGGTCCCGGTGGAGGACTGGCTGGTCCGCTGGTCGGGACGCCGGACCTGGGAACGCTTCTGGCTGCCCCTGCTCCGGAGCAAACTGGGCGAGAACTGGAAGCGGACCTCGGCGGCCTTCATCTGGGCCACCATCCGGCGTCTCCACGCCGCCCGGGACGCGGGCCTGGAACGGGAGCGCTTCGGCTACGTCCCCGGAGGGTACGCCCGGATCCTCCGTCGCCTCGCGGAGGCGCTGG
>Ga0302250_1001368_pt1 | contig 18531 bp, 15 predicted proteins | sample AAG_RA_Asp_MG_FD_193536 | JGI IMG/M metagenome (GOLD analysis project Ga0302250, IMG submission 193536) | Enriched activated sludge microbial communities from anaerobic digester in WTTP, New Holstein, Wisconsin, United States - AAG_RA_Asp | ecosystem: Engineered > Bioreactor > Anaerobic >... | reverse complement strand
AGGCAGTCACCCGAACCTGGAAGTCCATCAAGGCGATCAACCATGATCGCCCCCCTGTCGTCCATTGCCTGGAAGAGCCTTGAGGTGCCGTTCCATTCAGGATTATAGCGGCTGTAATCCATTGTCGTGGCGGAGATGTGCAGGAGGAGTGCGATCACTCCTGCGAGGATCAGCAGGGCCGCAACCCAGGGCGCACGGCTAATGGTCAATCCCCTCCAGGCTCTCCATGGCGGCGGAATATGCAGCATGAATCGTTTCCCGGTTGTCCCCCGATAGCTCCTGACCTCCATATACAAAATGTTCGTAATCCCGTGCAAACCTGCAGACGGCGGTACTGAACGGGAGATTTTTACAAAGAGAACAGAGTTCCCTGGGTGTGAGAGAGCCTGGATAGAGGAATGAGAGGTGCCGGGATACTGCCTTCCGGAGGGTTAAAAAGAGGTGGCTAGGATCCCTCCAGTGTGCACTCCCGACCTGCACATCCAATACCGCAGGGATGTTGTTTTCTTGTTCTTGAGTGTGAGGAATTATTAGGGCTCTCTCCGTGTTATCACTATCAACAGGTAGCCCGCTATCCGGGAGATGAAAGACAGGGGAGGGGGGTATAAAGCCTGGTCTCCTGCGGCGAAGATAGAATAATGCAACAATACATGATACAGAGATCGAGGCGACCAGAATTCCGATATGGAGCGGATTTGCAAATAGCCCTGCCTCTCGTTCGATCAGGGAGAGTGAATCGAGAACTGTAATGTCGTATTCGACACTTTCTGAAGGTGAGAGCGGATATGAGTCAGCCTGAAAAAGTGCTTTTACCTTGTGGTCCCCGGGAAGGATCTTTGCGTCAATGTTGAAGTTGCCGGCAGTATCTGTAGATACCATTGTAACTCTTTTTCCATCAGATATGATCTCAACGGGGGCGTTCCCTACAACAGCAGTGTCTGTGCGCAGTGTCCCCCTAAACCCAACATATCTTTCAGCGATTTCAGGAGGCTCAAGGATCAGCGAGGTGGCCCCGGCCTCAACGACAAAGGTCCTGATTTCCGAAAACACCGAGCCTTTGTAAACAGCGAACACGGTATGCGTCCCTTCAGTGTCTTGTTCCACGACTCGGCTGTAGGAAAAAGACCCATCATCGGCCGTTGGGATGCCCCCTACTTTTTGTGAATCGATAAAAATATCCACGCTTTCCGGCCCGCTATACCTAGGTATAAGAATCTGCCCGATAACCTGTACCCTATCCGCGTAAGAGACCTTGCTATCGACGAGATTAATGGTGAGCTGATATCGATTCTCATGAGGAAAGAGGCCATTCACAACGGTACTGGCTCTATCCTCCTGCCCGGCCTCGATTTGGTGAACGATGTCGCGAAAATCACGCTCACTTTGAATGTAAGGAGAAGTATCAAGGTTGAATTTTTTACCGGTTATTACCATCACGTCTTCCTGATCGAGATAGTCGCGGTAGAGGTCCTGGATCTTTCTCCGAAGGAATTCTCCTTCGTAGGTGATGCTAGTGAGCATCTGAGCATCACCACTCTCCCTGTACCGAATCTCGAGGGTTTTGAGTTCCTCCCATCTATCTGTCCCGTTGAAAAGTTCTGTGAGGATATATAGGTTCTCAGAATTTGCCTTCCTGAAATCTGCAATCTCGCTCTCGGTCATATCAAGGTTGATGACAAGGCTGTCCAAGTTTCGTGACAAGTGCCGGTATTCCTCGAGTTCCCTCGCTACATTCTCATAATCATTGGCCTTTATGGTAAGGACAAGTGATCCCGGGGAATTTAAAAGGTCCTCGATGAGTGGGAGAACCTGGGCAGATCGGTCCTCTGAAACCCTGGGGAGCGCTGCTGTGTTGACGTGGTCATTCGCTAAGGCATCCGATCGCGGACTGTAAAGGAGGGGTGATCCCGATTGCATCGCGATCAGCACGAGGCATGTGATGATCAGGGCAGAACTCGCCAGAAGTGCCGGCAACCGTCTCATTGCGACAGGATCTCCATGATTTTCCGGGCGACGATCACGCCGAACAGGATCACCCCGGACGCAATGACCATCTTCAGTATTGAAAGATATCGCGGCGTGGCCGTGTGATCAGAGGCGAGCTCTACGATGATGAGGATCCCAATCAGCCAGAGAACGAAGAATATCTCGAGATCCAGAGTCCTGGCAAGCATCATGAACCCTATGACCAGGATGACCCAGGCAGCAAGGGCCGAGATGGCCAGGTGTTTCTTCATCATTGATATGCACTGGGTATAGAAGTGCCAAGTAAAGATAATATCGCAGCGCGGGGCAGAAAGAGGGAGAAAACATTTATCCGGGCGCTTTTAATATACACACAAGTGGAGGCAGATCCCTCATGAAAATGTTAGTATGCCTTATTGCCGCAATGGCATGCCTGACCGTACTATCCCTGCCTGCGACAGCCATGGTATCGGAATCCCTTGATATCAATGTAGGCCAGGGTGGGGAGGCAGATATCCAGTTCCGGTACAGTCTTGACTGGTATGAATACATCGCGGTGTATCTGAGGATGGTAGATCCCGCACGGGAACTCAAAAAAGCACTCGAATCCAACTTCCATAAACCGGTGGAGGTTATCTCGGTCGATAGTCACACTGTCCGTCTCTCTGTGGAATCGTTTGCGTCAGTGAACGAGAAGGACGGGATTACCACGGTCAGAACCCCCGGATTATCCTTCGCAGAGGGTGAACGAATACTCAGGACATACTGGTTTGCCCCGCTGGTGAGAATCGATCTCTCCCCGGCACTCACGACCATACGCTTCCCCGACGGTTCGGTTGCATCATTCGAGGATGCCCTCGAGATTCCATCACTGGTCAGGTCCTGGTAATAAGAACATCCCACAACCCCCACATCCTTCTCCTTTTTACTCTCAAGATGGCTTCGCCATATCCAATGTGAATGGGTACATCACGAAGTGGATCATGTATTTTTTTTTGGGTATAGTGTTATTGTTACCACCAATCCCGCTCATAAACACGACGAAGAATTAAGAAAAATCCAATTACAAAAATCCGGGGTAAAAAAGTGCGGGTTGTCGGTCTTACTCCTCATATGCGATTGACCCCGCCGCCCCCGAAGGGCGCCCCGGCGGCGATTCAAAAACTATTCACATTGGCCTTGAAAACGAAATTGTCATCTGATATTCATAAAACAACATGGAAACCCACCTCAATGTAACGCGATTATATTCACTGTTTGACAAAAAGGTAGGTGGCTAGAGTGTCACTATACCCTTTTTTTATGCATGCATGCTGCCCCATTATCTCCATGTACAGAGAATAACAGACCATATGGATGTGGAGGAGTATACCCGGAAGGCTCTCGCTGCCGGAACCGGGGAGGATGCAGTGAGAACCAGGCTTGCACGGTGCATCAGCCGGTTTAAGCCTGACGCTGACAGGGCGTATGTCGAGGCGTTTGCGCGTGCTGTGATTACCGAAGTGAAGAATACCACCGGTCTCACAGGAGATCTCTTCACGTACAGGAAAGCCGATGTGAGCATGGGGGAGTTTGGCGTCGGTTCCAGGGGCACGGGAGATTTCTTTGCCCACCGGCAGATCGCCCGCATCATCGGGCATACCGGGGCCACAGTTGGCGTGGACGAAATGGATGATGGTGGCGTAGTCCCTGTGCCCCGGATACCGGGTGTGTCCGGTGAGCCCGGACTCAAAGTCGTCTGCTCGGTGGACGGGATGCATTCAAGGCTCTCCGATTTTCCATTTCTTGCAGGGTTTCATGTCACGAGAGCCACGATGCGGGATGTCTATGTCATGGGAGCCCGTCCCATTCTCCTCTTCTCTGACATTCACGTAGCAGACAGCGGGGACGTGGCCAAGATATTCGATTACACTGCAGGGGTCTGTTCGGTAGGGGAGTCCGTGGGAGTCCCGCTGGTCTCCGGATCCACGCTCCGTATCGGGGGTGACATGGTGCTCGGTTCCCGCATGACAGGCTGTGTCGGTGCGGTAGGGATTGCCTCGCACATCACTGCCCGGCGCGAAACCAGGCCGGGAGACGTGATCCTGATGACGGAGGGTGCCGGAGGGGGAACGATCGCGACGACTGCACTTTATTACGGATACCCCGATGTCGTGGAGCATACTATCAACCTCCAGTTCCTCCAGGCCTGCGAGGCACTCATGGACAGCCCTGCCCTCCTGAAAGTGCATGCAATGACCGATGTCACGAACGGAGGACTCCGCGGGGACGCCCACGAACTGGCCTCGACAGCCGGATGCAGGGTGATCATCGAGGATAATAAGGTACAGAGTCTCGTCCAGAAGGACGTGGGGGAACTCCTCGAACGCCTCTCTATCGATTACCTGGGAGTTTCCCTCGATGCATTGCTGATTACGGCGGAACCTGCTGATGCATCCTCAATTATGGCTGCAGTGAGGAGCGCCAATGTCCGCATTCACGAGATAGGGACCGTGGAAGCCGGAGAACCGGGGGCATTCCTGCAGACTGAAGAAGGTCTGAATGACTTTACACCCCGTTTCCGCGAGGCTGCGTACACCCCGGTAAAGAAAGTCGTGGATACGAACCATCGGGATTTTGCTGTCATGAAACGGGCAGTCGAGGAGGCTGCACAGGCTGCAGTCGAGAAGAAAGAGCGCATGATCAGGCGCCTTACGAAGGACAAGAGGGCAGAGTAGCGCTCAACCACGGGGAAGAAACCTGCGGGAGATCCGGTCAGGGAGACCGGATCTTCGCGTTCCTGCCTTCACCTGAACTGCTTTCCTTAAAAATCCTGCCGCGGTTCGTGCGGGAGAAGCCTGATCATCCGTGCAATGAGCGCATTGAGCTGGACGTATTCGTTCTGGCTGTGTCCGAGGATTGAATCAGTCTCTGCAAGTGCGCATGCTACCGCAGGATCATTGAACTCCCTCTTTGCGACCTCGCGGAGTTCCATCAGCACCTCCCTTCCCGAGAGCCCGTATTCGATCATCAGCGTCTCCACTCTTCTCGTGGCGGCGGAAAAGTCACTCCCCCTCATCGCAGAGAATACTGCCGAGGCAACCTGGCCTGCCTCGGTCCTCGAGAGCGAGAGGAGGTTCTCACCGCATCCGGAGACTGCTGCGACCTGGAGGAGCATCACAGCCTTCCGGAGATCACCGTGTGCAGCTGCCACAAGGAGCCCGATCATATCTTCAGGGACTGTGCACCCGCTGCTGCATTCCTGTGCACAGATGGCTCTCAGATGGGATTCGACACGCGAATCCGTGATGGGGGGGAAGAAGATCGGAAGACACCTTGACGCTATCGCCGGGATGATTGCCGAGGGATGGCTCGTGCAGTAGATGAACCTGCATGTCCGGGATGATCGCTCCATGATCCGCCGGAGCGCCTGCTGGGCCTCCCTCGGGAGTGACGAGGCCCCTTCAAAGGCCATGAGCTTGAATTCCGCATCGAGAGGTTTCAACGATGAATATTCCCGTATAATGCGCTTGAAATTTGAGAGCACGCTCTCTTCAGCCCGGTAGAGATGGGTGTAACGCTCCTCGGACTCAAGGAACTTTTTCCCGAGTGAAAAGAGGTCGCTTGTGGGGATCACGGTGAGGTTTTCCTCAGCATGATCCTGGTAGAGCGCCCGGGCGAGGCACTCTGTGCTCACACTCTTCCCGGTCCCCGGAGGCCCCGCGAGGATGAGGTGGGGAACGGCCATTGTTGCTGCTGCCTGGTTCAGCCGTTCGACAGCCTTCTCCTGGCCGATGATCTCTCCAAATGAGTGCGGGCGGTATTTCTCAATCCAGAGCATGGGTGAGCACCTGTGTCATTTCAACGAGCGCATCTTCAAGAAAATGGTTCCGGGAAACCGTCCCTGCAAGGCGTGTTGCCTCTTCCTTTCCCAGCGTGGAACAGAAGGATGTGATGTGCGGGAGTGCCCTGGTGAGTTCATCGACGATGGTGAGGCTTGCTCTTCGCGCGGTCCTTGAAAGGGGGTTCAAGTCGATTGCGATCACTGTTTTTCCCATGTTGCTGAGTGCCTGGCACCGGTCCCCGTCCTCAAGCGGTACGAGGATCACATCGGCTGCGAAGATCCCGCTCCTTGTGCAGAAAGCCCTGTCATGGGAGAGAGGAAGGAGCCTCTCAGCCTCACCTTCCTCGACGCGGACCCCATGATCTTTGAGCAGTTGGGTGATCTTCTCCATCCTTTCGTCGGTCCTGTGGAAGAGGTTCACCTCGACCTTTGCCCGGGACTTCTCCTGGAGGGCAGGGATGAGATCAGCAGCAAGTGCCGCGGTGTTTCCGTTCACTGATATCACGGGGGCCTCTGCACAGAGAAGAAGCGCAGCAGCGGTCTTTTCTGCGAGAAGCGCACTCTTTGTGGTCTTCTCCCCGAGGAGATAATCGAATGCCTCCCCGCGACCGTGTGCGGTGAGGCCTTCGAGGGATACAATCCCAAGAGCCGCATACCGTGCGAGCTTTTCCCTCGCTATGAGTGACCGGTACCTTGGATGGTCAGTGGGAATCATTTCCGTATCCCCTCCACAAGATGCACCCCTTTCTCAGCCGGGTGAAGGATATAGGTGTCCCCCATGCCTGAAAGGACGTGTAGCGCTTCCTCCCCGAATGCAAAGACACCGTTTCCGAGCATCGTCATTGTCGCAGGAATGCCCGCTCGTTCACAGGCAGAGAGGGCGGAAAGAACCTCAGGCGGCGCGAGTCCGCTCCCGATCGTAAACTTCCTTGAGAGATGGAAAAAATCCATTGCATTCCGCGGACAGCGCCCGGGATATGCCTGGATCACCCGGGCCATCGCCTCCGGTGAACCGAGCACCTGCGGCGACGGGAGTGGCCCGAACACAACAGCACAGAGCGTATCAGGCAGGTCAAATTTCCGGTCAATTACCGCTTTGATCCCTGCACCCTTCCTGCAGTCCCTACCCCCTCCCATGCATGCAGCGACGTCGCCCAGACCCGTTTTATGCACGATCTCTGCCTCGTGGGCGAACGCCCCGCACTCAAATGGCGAGAGATCGAGTGAGAAGAGTTCGTTCACGGCCGTTGCAGTGGAGAGAAGGGCTGCTGCTGAAAGGCCGAACCCCGCTCCAATCGGGAGTGAACATTCTGTCCTTACCCGTGCGGTCACTCCCATCTTCATGAGCATGTACTCGACTGGCGGGGCACTGGTGAGGGCTTCGATGAGAGTGCCGGTTCCCGAATCCCGGCGCTCCACGGAGATCTTCGTGATATCTGAAATCCAGACGGTGGTGGTTACTCCTTCAGATATCACTATCCCTGCACCAAGGCTCCCGGTGCTTCCCGGATCTCTGCCATAGACCGGTCTGAAGTATCCGGAAAGGTGGCCGGGACAACATGCAATGGCACAGGCAGACATGGAAATCACAGGACTTGGCGCGATAGTTCGTTCTTCCAGCAGATTCGTGTTTGAAACTTAAGAAAGTGACCCGGTTGAAAGGGGAGAAGAGACCATTCTCCCGCCTATTTCCCTGTGAGGGAAAAGATCTCCATGGCTGATGAGAGGATCTCTTCTGCGACAGACTCCTTACTGCCTGCAACTTCACGGGAGCTCCCGTCTTTCATAAGAATAGTCACTCTGGTCTTTTCCTCTCCCATCACCGACGGTTCATTGGCGACCACGAGCCCGATGCTCTCCGCGAGCATGGCTTTTCCTGCAGGGAGCGGATCGCCGGATACCTTGAACGCGATTGTCGGAATATGGTGACGGTTCACCACCTCGCTGATGATCTTCGGGAGAGGATCCAGATGAATGGTTGCAGGGCCTCCACCCGGGATTTTGCCGGGAATCGGTCTCGGCCGGAAATCTGACACCGCTGCCGCAGACACGAAGAGATCCACCGGATCGGTACTGCATATGCGAAGAACTTCGGACATCATCGTCCCCGCATCACCTGCATGGACATTCTCCACAAGGGGGAAGCGGTCCCGGTGCACCACCGTCACTCTTGCGCCAAGCCGGAACGCCTGCATTGCCAGCGCCCGGCCCATCAATCCACTGGATCGTGTGGTCAGGACACGGACATCGTCGACCGGCTCCCTGCAGGGACCGCTCGTGACGAGCATGTGGCAGCCTTCGAGTGGTTTCCCAAGGAGTTCCCGTTCGCAGATGAGGAGGATTTCATCGATATCTGCTATCTTTGCTTTCCCTTCCTCACGCTTCGGACCGACCGTTACAATTCCCCATTTTTTCATGGTCTCGAGGCATCCCGCAACACCGGGGTGCCGGAACATGCTCTCGTGCATTGCAGGGGCCACGACGACCGGCATTCCCCTCCCGATCGCGGTCGTCGCAAATGTGGTGACAGGAGTATCGTCGATACCTGATGCAATCTTGCAGAGCGTGTTTGCAGTTGCCGGTGCAATCAGCAGGAGATCCGCGGAACCCCCCTCGCCGCAGAACGTCACATGTTCCACGAGCCCCGTAATCGCGGTAACCACCGGCCTGCCCGTGGCATAGGTGAGCGCATCCGGGTGAATAATCCCGCATGCTGCCCTGCTCATGACCGCCTGGACCATGGCACCTTTACGCCGGAGCGCATGCGCGAGCCTGATGCTCTCCACCGCAGCGATGCTTCCTGTCACCGCGAGGACGATCTCGCGGCCTTTCAGCGTGGGGGAGTCATTCATTCAACGGTCACGTCCTGCACGTAATGCCAGGTATGGGCACTCACTTTCTTTACCTTATGGGTCGTGATCGAGGCACGGACTCCCAGGGATTCGAGAACCGATTCAATCGTTTTTGCGGCAATGCCGACTGAGTGAACATGAAGGGTGGTTCCCGGACCTGCATGGGAAAGGGCATCGGGGAGCCGATCCATTGATGAGAAGTGACCCATGATGATCCGGTCATAGGTCCCTGTGAGGAGATCGCGGCAGTCTCCCAGTTCTGCGGTTGCGAGGTGCCCGACATTATTCATCCGGATATTTCTCACAAGGTAAGAGAAGGCATCGGGGTTGATTTCCATGGCGTGGACCCGCGCCCCGGCCCGCGCAACGGGCAGCGTGAAGTACCCTATCCCTGCATACATGTCCGCCACACGCTCCTCCGGGCGGACCAGTCCCCGGATCCGTTCTTTCTCTCCCCGGTTCCCCATTGAGAACATGATCCGGGTCGGGTCGAGCATGTACGTGATCCCGGATTCCCTGTGGAACACTTCGGGCACCGTTCCGGCCAGGACTTCAGTGCGGGGAGTCCTCTCAATTCCATGGCAGCCTTCGACCCACAGGACTCCCTGGGGATTCTTCCATTCCAGGATGGATTGTATCTCCTCATGGCTGGGGCGCTCACCCTGGAGGACTGCCACGCTGCCCAGCATGTAATAGCCCCTGCCAGAGTAGGAGGTACGCGCCGGGAGCGTGGTGGTGAAGGGATACCCTTCCTTCACCGGGACATATGCGGTGCCCCCTTCAACGAAAGGCCGCTTTGTCCTGTCGACCCATTCGGCTCCCTCGAGACTTTCGAGATCCTCTTCCGGAATGATCCTTGCCCTCATCCCGATCACCCGAGCAGCACAAGGGTATCGCCATCCTCGATGACCCTGACGGATTCACCGGCAGGGATATCCCTCCACCGGGGTGCTGCAGTCTCCCTGGTGATTCCCGTCACCGGGTCGAGAATGCCAAGGAGATCGCCGTCGCGGAATGCCACCATCCGCACGGACGCCTCCGCTTTGTGACCTGCCCTCCTCTCTACCTGCCGCTCGGGAACAGACCTCACAAGCCCCGATTCAAGGTCCAGGAACCGGACAGTCTTCCCCTCGACTCGGAGCACCTCGGCATACTTCCCGGATACGACAATGATATCTCCCCTGGAATACCGGGGAAGGCGAACAGAATAGGTGATACGGAAGATCTGCTTTCCTGCTTTCTCCCCGATGAGTTTGGGGTGCGTGGTGCACCGGCCTCCGAGTTCCCTGACAATCGCGGCTGCGATCTCCTGGCCAAGCCGCTGCGAACCAACCGTGATATCGAGCCCGTCACGATGTTCGTCGACGTCTGAAATGAAGGAGAGGCGTTCACCGGACGCGATGAGGGATTCTTCCACACTATTGGCGATCCGGGACGCCTCGCTGATCTCTCTTCCGGATGCCCGCCTTCCGGATGCCCGAATCTGGACAACCCCCTCGTAATAACTCCCCGAGATCCTGCTGCAGCGGTCGCACTGCTCTTTCTTCCACTCTATCTCAACAATGCAGGATCCCTCGACGGTGACACCGAAGAGTATCCCCGTGATCCGGCAGTGAACCCTGCTGCGGTTGGGACTCATCTCGGTAGTTGTTATCGCGAGGGAACTCTCTCTTAGCTGCGTATCGAGGTGGATTGTCCTCCTCACCAGTTCCTGGACGAGGTCGTCCCGGTTGAACGCAAAATCTGACCAGGTACCTGCCTCCTTGCGTGCGCCACAGGTTGGGCATATCACCACCTTTACGCGGTCCGGGCATTCGAGCCAGCGGGTCTCTTTCACCCTGCAACGACCGCACACCTCGCCCCTTTCCGATGGATTCCCGCAGAGCGGGCAGATGGTCTCGAGAATACTCATGTCAGACCCTGAATACCTGGGCGTGGGGAATTTCCCCCAGCATAAGGCATGAAGAGCGCGAAACGAGCCCCATCTCGATGGCAAGGCCCACGGTGCGGTCACCAATGAGGTTTGCATTCCCTGCCTTTGAGAGGACCGATCTCACCTCCTCCGGGGTTGCAAGGGATGTTCCATAAAATGATTCCCTGATACTGATCTCCACCTTTTCACCCCTGATCGTGGTGTTCATGAGTTCCCGGTCACACACTGCCACCACCTCGTCGCCTGCGGGAGAGCGGTGAATTTTGAGATACATGATAGCACATGTGGTGAGGGATCCATATTAAACTGCAACCGGCACGGCATTCAGAGGGAAATCTCAATTCCGTACACCCGTTGCGGGGTCAGGACATGGATCCTCTCGACTGCGTCCTCATCAATCTCCCCGCCAAGAAGGAGTTTTTTTGTCATCCTGGGGACCGAACGCGGACCGATGACCGCGCCCGGTCTCGAATGTTCATCCATGTAGTCACTTTCCATCAGGAAATTTCGCCCATCCCTTGCGAGGGCCGGGATTTCCGGGTGCGTTGCAAGGAATGAAGGTACCAGTGAGGTCTCCGGGATGGCATAGTGCTTGACCACACGATCGGGGGAGAGCCCTGCAGCGGCAGCCATCTCGCGCATATCGTCACAGTTCCCGCTCTCGGCGTGGATCTGGACTGCGCAGTCACAGTCAGCCGCCACTTGGAAAGAGAAGGAGAGGACATCGTTCGCCGCATCCCAGACCTCCTGTGGGACCTCGTAGTGAGGCCTCCCGCTCTTCAGCCCCACGGCGCTTCCATCAGCAATGAACCGTGATGCGAGTGCAATACCTTCTTTCATGATCTCCACGACCCGCGGAAGCGGGAATGACTCGGAGAGCCTGGTGATTTCTGCCGGGTGAACCCCGAGGATCGGGTACACGTGTATCCCAAGATCCGCGATCATCCTTGAGACAGACAGGGTCTCCTGGAACACCGGCAGGAAATCCTCCCCCCTGGTTGGGAGGATCCCGAAGGAACTCGTTGGTTTGCTGACCAGGAAGAGGTGTGTGCCTCCAGACCGCTGGAAGTCCTTTGCCGCATCGAGGCCCCTCCCATTCCTGGGATCGATGTGGATGTGGTGATCCGTAATCGGGAACTCCGGACCTTTCATCTATTCCACGATCTCCATCAACGGGTAGTCCGCCTGACGTTTCAGCCGTGCCCTGCAGGTTGCATCGTCAACACGCGTCGTGATCTCCACGTCGAGCATGAGGCCCTGCAGTTCGGAGTACCCGAACATATTCGGCTTCATACGCGACCGGTCGAGGCGGACCCTTATCTCCTCAACATGAGGCTGGAGGTTCACGCTCTTCTGGATTGCAGATTCGATCGATGATGCGGTTGCCGGCGACACCGGGGTTCCGACCCATTGGTGATAGAGTGCGCCAAGCTTGATCCCTGCCTCGAATACCGCCTGTTCCCGCGTGGTATACATGCCAGTACCTGGGAACTCCAGGGGTAAATAACTCCGGTATTGCCAACACGGGGCAGGGGAGATGATCCCTGCCTTGGATGCTGCGCTGCCAGAAAAAAAGGGTTCAGATCAGCTTGATGAAACCGCTCTTCGGTTCCATCGCCTCTCCCTCACGGAGGAAGACCTCTATCTGTTTCTTGATCTCATCGCGGGAGAATCCCTGCGGCGTGAGCGTATCCACCAGTTCGGCAATCGCGATCCTGTCATTCCCTGTATCCTTCTGCATCTGACGGATTGTCTGCTTGATCACCCTGATGAGATCCCTCTTTCCCTTCGATATTCCCGTGACGACCCGGTCGATGTCAAATGTTCCGGTCTTTGCATCATACGCTACCTCGCGGAGGCATGCATCAACAATCTTGACCACCCGCTCCGCATCCTGGATCTCAATACCCGGTGAGAGGCGTATACGTGCGCTCGCCTCGGCCAGTCGGACAAGGGCCTCGAGTTGCCTGGCGGTGACCGGGACGGGTTTGTCGGAGCCCGCAGCGAGATCACGCAGCTGCATATAATATCCTGAGAGCACCTCCCGGGCGGCGTCATTGAGACGGGGGAAGCAGGTCCGGCGGGCGTACGCTACATATTTGCGGAAGAGTGCGGGCTCAATATCGGGGGTTACCGGCTTGAGCTGTTCCTCGATATACTCGTCATCCACTCCGGGGATAGGGTTCCTCTTGTGCTGGGCGATGGTCTCCCCGATGCTATGTGCCTTGAGGATATGGGCTGCAATAGCGCTATCCCGGGTATGATCGGGGATGTCGGTCATCTTGAAGATGAGATCGAAACGGGAAAGGAGGGACGCAGGCATGTTGATCTGGTCATTGATGGGGAGGTACGCATCGAAACGCCCCAGTTTCGGGTTTGCTGCACCCAGGAGGGCACAACGCGACTTGAGGGTTGCAGTGATCCCGGCCTTCGCAACGCTGATTGTCTGCTGCTCCATGGCTTCGTGCAGGGCGGAGCGGTCCTCCTTCTGCATCTTGTCCATCTCGTCCACCGCCGCGACTCCCATGTCCGCCAGCACAAGGGCTCCGGCTTCGAGCGTCCACCTCCCGTCCCCGAATTCGTCCTTGACCGCCGTGGCGGTGAGCCCCGCAGAGGTGGATGACTGGCCGCTCGTGTAGATGCCCCTGGGAGAGAGTTTCACGACGTAGCGCAGTAACTGGCTCTTGGCTATCCCGGGATCCCCGATCAGGAGGACATGGATATCTCCCCGGAGATGGCTTCCGTCGGGCATTTCCTTGCTTATGCCCCCGAAGATCTGGAGTGCGATCGCCTCCTTCACATCATCGTTGCCGTAGATGGTGGGGGCGATTGAGTGGACGATTTTCCTGTACACGTTGGGATCCCTTGAGAGGGTCAGGATTACTTCCTCGTCTTTCTCATCGATCTGTACTTCCTCGAACTCCTTCTCGCCGATCTCGATCGAGTTGCATTCCAGGTATATATCAAAGAGGGTATTCTTCTCCCCGTGGGTGACTCTCTGCATAGACCGGAGAATCCCGTTGATTATCACCCGATCACCGGGTGCAACCCTCCCGGTCATATCATCGGTGACGTCAACGTCGAGGGTCTGGGGCTGCTCCCCTCCCCTCAACCCTTCCGGGGATTCCTGGATACGGAGTTTCTGCGAGTCAACGAAGCGTGAACGCCGGGGGATCAGGTCCAGTTTCTTGAAGGTACATCCATCTGTCCCGCATCCTTCAGGCTCCTTGAACCTTCCATACCCCTGCTCTTTCACGGTGATATGACCGCCGGGACACCTGAAGACTGCCTGGACGATTCGGGGGCGCACTTCGGTGGTCTTCCGCAAGATTCCGTCTACGCTGATGAAGCGGTTGATATGGTCGGATCGGATCTGTCGGATACCAATCTTCCTCGGCAGGTTCACAAACCTGACGTTCACATCAGATGTTGCCTTCCCGTCTTTCCCCTTCACGAGCTGGTGATTCTTCAGGGCATTTCGCACATTCTCGATGACAGTCCCCGGGTTGTCGAGGAGCTGATCTGCCATGCGGAGACCGGTCCGGCCGAAACTCTCCAGTTCACGGTAGTCAATCTCAATTGAACGAGTGTAGGGATATTCCCGGGAAAGGAGCGCGAGCTGTTTTTTATACCGGCTTTTCAGGAACCTGCTCCAGTCCGCATCGCTGTCGGTGATGTCGGCGCCGGAATCTACCGCGGGGGGCTCTTCAGTCTTTGCCATGTCTCTTTGCCTGGAGTACGAACTGCGCGATTAAGGCTTCCATCTGGATCTCGGTGCTGGCCCCTTCGGAGAGGCGGAAATCCGTCGTTCCCAGCTGATCGATGAGGGTCACCTTGAGATCCGGGCTCATATCCCGCCTGACGATGGCCCTGTAGCACTGGTTGATCAGCTCATTTGGCGCGATACCCCTGTCGTGAAGGAGGGTGTGAAGGATTGACTCCGCACCCTCGAAGTCTCCTGAAAGAGAGGTTGCCAGGAGATCCTCGATCTCATCAGGACGCGCAGATGCCGTGATTGCGTAGATCATCCCTGCATTGATGGTGGGTGTCAGGATGGCAGCGCCCTGGAGGGCATTGATGGCTTTCCGCATATCACCCTGCGCGATATAGACGATCGCATTGATGGCATCCTCCTCAACCCTTATCTTCTCTTTCCCGGCGATTCTGAGTATCTCCCTCGTGATAGCCTCTCCGGAGAGGCTCCTGAACCGGTATATTGCACACCGGCTCTGAATCGGATCGATGATCTTCGAGGAATAATTACAGGAGAGGATGAACCTGCAGGTCGTGGCGTAACTTTCCATGGTCCTTCTGAGCGCTGCCTGAGCGTCGGGAGTGAGCGCATCGGCTTCATCGAGGAAGAGGATCTTGAATGTCGCTCCTCCGAGCGGCGAGGTCCGGGCAAACTGTTTGATCTGGTTCCGGACGACGTCGATTCCCCTCTCATCGGATGCATTGAGTTCCCGGAAGTTCAGGCTCCAGGAATCCCTGAAGAATTCCCGCGCCAGTGCGACTGCTGCCGTCGTCTTTCCCACTCCCGCGCTTCCCGTGAAGAGCAGGTGAGGGAGGTTTCCTGTCTTTACATATGATTGCAGCCGCTCCACGATATCATCCTGACCTACGATATCCGAAAGCGTGACCGGCCGGTATTTCTCTATCCATATCATCGTCGTCTCGTCCATGCGAAAATCAGCCATCCCCCGCTCATCAAATCCCGGTCTTCTTCTCTCCACAATATCGGGAGGTGGAGAAGAAATGTGTTGTGTTTCCTATGAGGCCTCATGCTTCTCAAGATGATCCATGAAAGAGCCTGGCTCTTTTTTAATTGAATATCGACATGAAGGATCACAGGTCTTGAATCAGGCCATTTCCAGGTCGAATTGACAACGAATCCTTGCGGGAAGCTCAACTTTCGAACATGAACATAGTATATCGACAGGAGAGAAGAGGGTGCATACGGCCCTTATGGTATGGGTCAATTTCAGGAGGGATTGGGGAAATCAGCGTATGGTTTTTAAAAAAAAGGGGAAGTAATCCTGTTCTTATTCCTCGAATAACACTTCCTGCTGCTGTTTTTTCTTCCAGTAATAATACGCGACTGCTGCCAGGATCAGGATAACAACAATAAGCGGGACCAGCCAGTAGAGCGAGAAATGGGATCCGAATGGTTCTGCAGGAGGAACGGTCGTTGAGACAACCGCAATCATCGTTTCCGATTCCTCCGGTGTAATCGTGGGGGTTGGTGTCACGGTTGAAGTTGCGTTGCCTTTCCCGCTTTCGTATCCCTCGGTGTCACTGGTCTGGGTTGTGGGAACCGTTGTGGGAACTGTAGTAGTGGGTATGTATCCCCCGCCTCCTCCGCCACCGCCACCACCGCCGCCACCACCTGGCGGTCCGAACGTGGCGCCAATGGTGTGGTTTGCAATGACATTGGAGAATGTATACGACTGGATTGCTCCCTTGCTGTTTCCATCAACCATCACATTCTTGAGTACAAATCCGGACGTTGCGGCCATGGTGAAGGTGATATTTCCTCCTGCAGGGACACTCACCGTGCCTGACGGCGTGATAATGCCCCCTGTTGTTGCCACTGCGTTGATAGAGAACGTCACCGATCCCTCAGGGAGGAAGATCGCTGAAATGTTGTGGTCTGCGACAACCGACGAGAAGGTGTACACCTCGACAGGAGTCACGCTCAACCCGTCGACGAACAGTCCTGCAGTGAAGAATCCTTCGCTGGGCACGATCTGGAACGATTGACTCTCCATATACGGGACCTCGGTTACTCCCGCAGGGATGATCGTCCCGTTCCCGGGAGGTATCGCAGTGATGGAGAAGTTCATCTTCTGGAATTCGGCGTGAATGGTGTGGTTCGCGGTTATATTGGAGAAAACATAGAGGGGAAGAGTTCCCACCGATGTGCTGTCGACCTTCACGTCTGCGATCCGGTAGCCCTGTGCGGGAGTGATGGAGAACGATTGTGATCCTCCGGTGGGAACGGCAACGTCACCTGACGGGACAATTGAACCATGATCCCCTGCGGTGGCATTGATGATGAGGGATCCGGGAAGCGGCACAAGGGTTGCATAGAGATCAAGTGTCTGGTCCTTGGCCGGGTAGATTGTGATTGGCTGGCTGTTGGGATAGTATCCATCTTTTGCGACGGTGTACTCGGTGTACGGGGTTCCTGTGAGATCGACTGTGACCAGCAGGGTACCGTTCTCAATCAGGCCTTTTGCCTGGCCGTTGAACGAGACGGAAGCACCATTCACGTTGGAGTGGATCAGGAAATACCCTTTGTCGCCACCGATTTCGCCCATGGCCTCGATATAATCAGGCCTGCTGTAGGTTGAGGATCCTACGGAATTCGCTGCCGTGAGACGTATGGTGTAGAAACCTGGCTGCGTGTAAAGATGGGTTGGGTTCTGTTCTGTCGAGTTCGTTCCGTCACCAAAAGTCCACAACCATGTGTCAGGTGTGCCTGAAGACTGGTCCATGAATGCAACTTCGAAAGGAACAAACCCGGAGGTCCGGTTCGTGGAGAAATATGCCGTGGGGGGCAATGGCTGTGGGGAGAGGACGTGGATATACCCTTCCCTGGTTTCCGAATCCGAACCCGTGGCATTGGTCACAGTGAGGTTTACCGTGAACGTTCCCGGCTGGGAATAGACATGTACGGGGTTGTTCGTGGTTGAAGTATTCCCGTCACCGAAATCCCAGATCCATGAGAGGTTGGCGCCCACAGAACAATCAACAAACGCTACATCAAGAGGTGCAGGTCCCGAAGGGGGAGGCGATGGATCGGTGTAGAAACATGCAACCGGCTGTTCCTGGCAGGATGCGATGTGTAATGTTTTCGATATGGTGCCCAACCCGGCCTCATTGGAGGCAGTCAGGGTGACATTGTATCCGCCGTATGCAGAGTAGGTATGGTTGGGATTCTGAAGTGCAGAAGTAGCATTGTCACCGAAGTTCCACAACCACTGGGTGGGGTCCTTCTGGGACACATCGGTGAACTGGACGTAGAGTGGTGTGGGGCATTCCGAGAGATAGGTGAAGTTCGCAACCGGGGGATAGACCGGGGGCGGGCATTCATACAGGCAGATGATCTGGGTTGTGGAATTCGTTCCTGCCGAATTGGACACCGTCAGGGTGACATTGTATCCTCCGTATGCAGAGTAGGTATGGTTGGGATTCTGGAGGGTTGACGTTGCACCATCACCGAAGCTCCAGAACCACTGGGTGGGATTATTCAGGGAAGTGTCAGTGAACTGGACGTAGAGAGGTGTGGGGCATTCAGAGAGATAGGTAAAGTTCGCAACCGGGGGATCAACGGGGGGCGGGCATTCATACAGGCAGATGATCTGGGTTGTGGCATTCGTTCCTGCCGAATTTGACACCGTCAGGGTGACATTGTACCCGCCGTATGCAGAGTACGTATGGTTGGGATTCTGGAATGTTGACGTTGTTCCGTCACCGAAGTTCCAGAACCACTGGGTGGGGTTATTCAGGGAAGTGTCAGTAAACTGGACGTAGAGTGGTGTGGGGCATTCCGAGAGATAGGTAAAGTTCGCAACAGGGGGATCAACGGGGGGCGGACATTCATTGATACAGAAAATACGGGTGGTCGAATTCGATCCGCCTTCATTGGAGGCAGTCAGGGTGACATTGTATCCTCCGTATGCAGAGTAGGTATGGTTGAGATTCTGGAGGGTTGACGTTGCACCATCACCGAAGCTCCAGAACCACTGGGTGGGATTATTCAGGGTAGTGTCAGTAAACTCGACATAGAGCGGGTTGGGGCACTCGAAGTGGTAGGTGAAATTTGCGATGGGGGGATTGACAGGTGGCGGGCACTCAGTGATATTTAAATTCCTGGTGATGGTGAATGATCCGCATATGTTGGAGACGGTCAGGGTGACATTGTAGTCTCCATACGCAGCATAGGTGTGTATAGG
>Ga0302250_1001367_pt1 | contig 18531 bp, 13 predicted proteins | sample AAG_RA_Asp_MG_FD_193536 | JGI IMG/M metagenome (GOLD analysis project Ga0302250, IMG submission 193536) | Enriched activated sludge microbial communities from anaerobic digester in WTTP, New Holstein, Wisconsin, United States - AAG_RA_Asp | ecosystem: Engineered > Bioreactor > Anaerobic >... | reverse complement strand
CAGGCGAACATGGTCGTGGTTTTGCCGTTGTTGCCGATGAAGTAAGACTTTTGGCGGAGAAGACACAAAAAAGTCTTGAAGAGATCAATGGAACTATCACGGGCATCGTAAGCTCTATCACGTCTATTAGCCAACAGATGAAACAGAACGCTTCAGAGATCAACATTTTACAAGATGTTTCAACCAATGCCAATGCAGTGCTCAACCAACTCGTTCATGTAGCCGATAAGAACATAACACTCTCCAGTGCTATTGCTGCAAAATCAATCGATCTAAAACATGAAACAGAGCAAATCAAAGAGGCTTCACAGACTATAGAAACTATTTTTCATGCAAATTACACCAAGAGTGAAGAAATTATGGAGATAACAACCGTACTCGATAATTGGGGTGTTGCGCTTCATGAAAAACTGAATGAATTTAAGGTCTAAAAAAAGAGAGTTTTTTCTCTCTTCTTCCCTCTTAGGAGAGTGCCTTTAAATACTCCGCAATGAACGGCATATTGTCTTTTCTGCACACCAAGCACGTCACATCACACGCATTTTGAGGCAATTTTGTGAGCTTCAAACTTTTCTCATAGCCAAATTTATCAATGATTTTTTTTGAGAGATAGGCTTTGCCCATCCCCGCTTTTACACATCCAAGCATCACTTCGTAGTTTTCAAGTATCATCGTTTTATAGTGGGTATTGCCCTGCTCTTCCTCATACGTCTTCAAAAAATCAAAATGGGTACTTTTTCCCCTATACCCGATGAGAGTATTGGGATATGCCCTACTTTTGGGCTCTATCATGTATAAGTCATCGTCAAATTGATTGAGTACCATAATGTCTTTGTGCACTGGATCGCCTGTGATAAACGCGATGTCTAGCTTGTAGTTTAAAAGCTGTTCAAGCACAAGTGGTGTACCGTTTGCATAAAGCTCAAAGTAGATGTCAGGAAAGTCTAGTTGCAGCTTTTCGATAAACGGCAACAAACGAATGGTCGCATTGGCTTGACTTGTTCCAATGCGAAGAAGGCGTTGATGCGTACTGTTTTTCATCTGGATGATGGCATTTTCCACTTTTTGAACAATTTCCTCAGCCATCGGTAAAAGCGTAACACCCGCTTCTGTGAGGATGACCCCTTTTGGCACACGATGAAATAGGTCATACCCCAGTGTTTTTTCCAACTGTTTGATGCGAAGTGTGACGTTGGATTGCGTAAAACCAAGTGTTTGTGCCGCAAGTGAGATGCTTTTTTGTTTGGCGACTGCCACAAACACTTTGAGAAGATTTGAGTCCATATTATCCTCCATTATATTGTCTATGATTATACATTATTTGCTTTTATATAATTATTTATCATACAATCCTCTAAAATTATTTCAAGGAGATGCGATGCATGCCATTGAAAAACTGCTAGCAAAAAAAGCAGGCAAGACGCATGTCACGACAGGAGAAATTCTCAACTGTGAGATAGACCTTGCAGGCATAAATGACCTTTACCTTCAAACACTGCGTTCGTTTTATGAAATGGGCGCAACGAAAGTGCATTCACCAAGCAAAGTCATGATGTTTTTAGACCACTACGCCCCAGCTTCAAGCATTCTGCAAGCGCAAAACCAAAAAGAGTTTCGTGAGTTTTGTTGGGATCAAGGCATCGAGATGCTCATGGACATCGACCAAGGCGTATGCCATCAAGTCGTTGCAGACAAAGGCTTAGCGCACCCTGGTGAGATCATCATCATCACCGATTCACATACAACCACGCATGGCGCTTTTGGTGCCTTTGGAACGGGTGTGGGCGCAACAGACCTTGCCATCATCCTAGCGACAGGAAAACTATGGCTAAGAGTGCCTGAAATCATCAAGATCACCTTTGAAGGTGAGCCTCCGCATGGCGTTTATGCAAAAGATATGATCTTACATGCCATTGGTGAGCTTGGAGCTGACTTTGCTGTGTATAAAGCCGTTGAGTTTAGTGGCTCTACCTTGCAGTACCTGAGCATTTCAGAGCGTATGGCTTTGTGCAACATGAGTACTGAGATGGGCGCAAAAACAAGCTACATTCAACCTGATGCCATTACTATGGCATATTTGAATGAAAAAGTCACTCGCCCGTATGAAATCTATCATACCGATGAGGACTTTAGCTATGCCGCAGAGATAAGCTTTGATGTCACCCATCTTAGCCCAAAACTTGCCGCACCTTCCAGTGTGGACAACGTCTATGATGTCACCAAGTTTATAGGCACACCTATCGACCAAGCCTATCTTGGCTCTTGTACGGGTGGGCGTGCTGAGGACATCGGCATCGCCGCTGGCATCCTCAAAGGCAAACACATAGCACCTCGCACACGTTTTGTCATCGTTCCTGCATCCAAAGGTGTCTTTTTAGAAGCCATGAGTAAAGGTTATGTGCAAAGCCTTGTGGAAGCTGGAGCGACCTTTGTCACACCTGGGTGTGCAGCGTGTTTGGGTACTCATGAGGGTATGATCGCTTCTGGTGAAACCTGCATCACCACAACCAACCGTAACTTCCCAGGGCGCATGGGACACACAGAAGCGCGCATTTTTTTAGGCTCACCTGCGGCAGTTGCAGCAGCCGCACTGGAAGGAAAAATTGTTGACCCAACAGCATATATCGTAAAGGAGAATGGATGAAAACCTTTATCAAAGGACGTGCGTTTGTCTTTGGAAATAACATCGACACCGACCAAATTTACCCTGGTCGTTTTGTCGAGTACACCAATGTTGAAGATGTTGCAAAGTATGCCATGTTTGGGGCAGATCCTGAATTTGTCAAGGACGTGCAAGCAGGTGACATCATCGTTGCTGGCACAAACTTTGGATGTGGCAGTAGCCGTGAACACGCTGCCATTACGCTTAAAGCGGTGGGGGTTGGAGCCATCATCGCTGAGTCATTTGCACGCATTTTTTATCGAAACGCCATCAATCTAGGCTTACCGCTTATCGTCGCTCCTCGCATTTTAAAACTCGTCGAACCAGGAGAAACCATCAGTTTAGATTTGAGCAGTGGTATCATAGGCAATGAAAAAGGCATTATCAAAACAGCAGAACCACTTTCTGAGTATGTGCTTAAAATCTTAGAAAGCGGTGGCATAAAACCACTCATTCGAGAGCAACTTTTATTTGAGAAAGGACTACATCATGGCGCTTAAGGGGTACTTTGAAGGGTTTGAGCAACGAAGCATTGAAGTAGAAAAAGACATCTTCATTAACACCTTTGTGGGTGGCAGTGGTGATGAAGCTATTTTACTCTTGCATGGGCATCCTGAGACCTATCTCATCTGGAGAGACATCGCACCAGAGCTTGCAAAACACTACCGTGTCGTGGCAACCGACCTCAGAGGTTATGGTGATAGCTCTAAACCCAAAGGCTTGGAAGACCATTCCAACTACTCCAAACGCGTTATGGCACGAGACCAAGTCAGCGTTATGGAAAAACTTGGCATAGAAAAATTTCACGTGGTGGGGCATGATAGAGGCGCTCGTGTCGCACACAGACTCATTTTAGACTACCCAGAAAAAGCACTCACCTGTACCATGATGGACATCTTGCCAACGTATGACATGTACGAACAAACCAATCGTGAATTTGCCACCAAATACTGGCACTGGTTTTTTTACATTCAAAAGTACCCTTTTCCAGAGCAAGCTCTAGGGGCTGACCCTGCCTTTTTTATCCGTTTTAACCTTCTCAATAAAGTAGGCCCCGAAGCCGCACAGCGTTTTCCCGAAGAGGTGTTAAATGAATACATCCGCTGTTACTCTGACCCTACCTGTGTGCATGGCATCTGCGAAGATTACCGAGCAGCAGCGACCATCGACTTAGAGCATGATAAAGTTGATAGAACACGCCCTATAAAAACACCACTACTCGCTCTTTGGGGAGCCAATGGGGTTGTAGGTAAACTTTGGGATGTCTTAGCGGGTTGGAAACAGTTTGCCGAGGATGTTCAAGGCTTTGGCGTGCCCAATTGTGGACATTTTGTGCCTGAAGAAAAACCTGAGATTTGCTTAGAAGCGATGATAAAATTTTTTGATGAAAAACGAAGGGGATAAGAAGAGAGCATTTGCTCTCTTCTCAATCTTTTAGCGACCACCTCGACCATGACCTCCACCGAAACCACCGCCTCCGCCAAATCCTCCTCCACTAGAACCTGCATTTCCATTTCCAGCACCTGTTCCACCCATATTACCAGTTCCGGGATTGGATGTTCGTGCTTGTGTTAAGGCTTGTCTCTCTTCTTGTGTCATCGTTTGCATCTTCTCTTGCATTGCTGCTTGAAAAGCCGCTCTGTCTTCCACAGGAACGGTTCCTCTCATCGCTGCTAACTCCGTTGCACTCATAGCTGAATAATCAGCTGCAAAAAGACTCATACCGATAAAGCACATACTGATTAAACTCTTTTTCATCATAGCCTCCTTTGATATTTGTTATAATGAAACTATATAATTTTAGTGTTAATTAAGTGTTAAGGGAAAAAAGATTTAACCTTAACGAACCATTAACACTGATGTGTTATCCTTTAAAAAGGAGAGTATTATGTCAAAAATTTTATTGCTTGAAGATGATTATTTGCTAAGCCAAACGCTCATTTCTCTTTTGACATCAGAAGGATTTGAAATTACACATGCCAGTGATGGGGAAGAAGCATTAGCTTTTATCTATGATAAACGTTTTGATTTGTACCTTTTTGACATCAACGTACCTACCTTAAATGGTATCGATTTATTAAAACTACTACATGATAACAATGACATAACTCCAACATTTTTTATCAGTGCTTACAAAGACATTCAAACCATTACAAAAGCTTTCGATAGCAAATGCGATGACTATATAAAAAAACCGTTTGATTTTGATGAGTTGCTGGTACGCATTAAGGCTCACATTCATAAGCAAAATCCCCTTCTTTCCTATGGTGATATGCGTTATGATATGCTCAATAAACGTGTCTTTATGAATAACAAAGAGGTTGATTTAGGATATGTTGAAAAAGAAATACTTGATCTTCTCATACGCAACATTGCACAAACTGTTCATAAGGATGATTTTTTTGATGTTATGGAAAAGCCAAGTGATGTTGCTTTAAGAGTTCATCTCACAAAACTCAAACAACGTTTTTCCCTGATTATTACTAATATTAAAGGGATAGGATACCGCCTTGAAAAAGTATGAAAAAGAGGCTTTTCTTAAAACCTTCACTATCTTTTTTCTATCACTTGCACTCTTAGTGAGTATCGTAGCTTCCTTTTACTATAACGAGCAAAAACATTTTTTAGAAGAGCAAATCTTTTCACAAATGAAAGACTACACTTATGATTTTAAATCCAATCGTTTTGAAATTGATGTCATTACCTACAGCGATACTATTGACCAACTCAACCTTGTACCATGTAACAAAGGCATGTGTGGTTACTTTTCAATTCCTACTGCCAAAAACTCAATGTTTCAAGTTATTTTACCTTCACAAGAGTACGATCTCCTAAAAAAGGGAATTATCTACAAAGTTCTTGCTTTATATGCTCTCATCATCTGTGCGATCGCTTTATTTGCACTTTTTTATTCATTTTATGCACTCTATCCTTTGAAAAAAGCTCTGGATGTATTAGAAATATTTTTAAAAGATGTTATTCACGACCTTAATACGCCAGTAACATCTATTTTACTCAATGTTAAAACACTTTTAAAAAAACAGACCAACGACGAACTTGAACGTATTGAACTTGCGGCGCAGACTATTGCATCACTCTATCGTAATTTAGAGAGTTTACAAAAAGGGTTTATTCCTAAAAAAAATCGCATTGATTTAGCACAGCTCTTACAATCAAGAACAAAGCCCTATCAAAAACTTTACCCCAAATTGCATTTTGCATTTGAAACGGAACCTTATATCATACATAATGACGAAGATGCAATTGCTCGTATTTTTGATAACTTACTTTCTAATGCCTGCAAATATAATCAAAAAAATGGTAACGTCATTATTGGCAATATTAAAAATATCGTAACTATCAGCGATACAGGTATAGGGATCAATGATCAAAAACGCGTTTTTGAACGCTACTATAAAGAGCACGCCACGGGACTGGGGCTAGGACTGCATATTGTCAAGACTTTATGTGATATGCTTGAAATTACTATTGAACTGCACAGTACCAAATTAAAAGGGACAACCATTCATTTGATATTTCCACAAAAGAAGAATGTATGAGAGTTTTTATTACGATCATCATGTGTGTTCTTTTTCTTCACTGCGAAGATGCAATAGACAGCGATATCCAAAACACACAAAGTATCGATGAGTTAACACACAAAATGTACCAAGCGCCTAAACAATACCGTCATCGTTATATCCAAGCAATTAAAGAACGTACTCTGTTAGAAAATCAAGAACGAAGAACACAAGTTATGCAAATGCTTAATGAAAAAAACGCGGAAGAAACAGCAAATGAGCAAATCAATGCATTAACAGGTCGTGGTTCGCGAGGTAATGCAGGGAATAGCAATGGACATGGTAGTGGTGGAGGTCATGGAGGCGGTGGAAACGGCGGTGGAGGTGGTGGTGGAAGATAAGAAGGAGAGTATATGCTCTCCTTCTCATTCTAAAATAGAGGCACAAAAAGCCTTTATTTAGTACAACCATCCCACTTGTAAGAGCAACTTGGTAGAGTGGTTGGTTTCACTTTCAACCTTTTCTCCACCAACAACTCGTGCAACTTGAGCTTTTGTAAAGAATTGTTTGAAATTCGCCTGATAGCCTAATCCTACATCGCTTAGCTGCCTACCTTCTGTGGCCCCTGTTGCATTTTCCATTTTTGCATACCCTGTATCGGCAAAGATACTTGCTTTATGGGTTATACCCTCATAACTTGGAAGTGTATAAAAGAATTCTGCGCCAAGGATATAGCCATTTTCAGCAGAATGTTCACCATCGGGGAATGCCCTCACACCATAAGCACCTCCTAGAGAAAAGTCTTCAGAGCCATCTAGGTTTTTATTGTTAAGAGCTTTTTGGAAACGTAAACTTGTTGTTAAAGCATATTGTGGATTGAACTGAATAGCTTTTTCTACACTACCACTGACTTTTGTATAATCACCATTTGTTTTTGCGCCAGATTGATCTACAGCAAGGTCACTAGCATCATTAAAACCAAGATTACCTCGTGTGAGTGTGATATTAGCACGTGTTGTACTATCCAATCCAAAAAGTATGCAGTTACGCATATATGCCAATGTAGCATTGAGAGCATCCGAGTCTTTTTTTGTGACAGTATCTGTACTACGAACCTCATCTTTCATAGCCTTATGTGCGTATGCCAATGTCATATCTAATGTTTCAAGCCTTGTTTTAATGACAGGATATGTCAAAGAAGCTTCCAATGTCGTAGAGTTTCCAAGTGCATCTAATGCAGCATAATCCTCAGCCAAAGAGTATGTTGTACGAGAAGCTGAAAGTTCACCTCGAAGGCCATTGGACATCAGTGGAAAGTTATAGTAGATCTTTCCATTTTTCAGATCTGTGGTTGTTGAGAGGATGCCATTGATGCCCAATTTATCACCATACCCTAACGGTGAATTTGCAGACAATCCAAGGCTCGTTCTGTAACGTCCAGTGTATTTAGAGCCATAGTTATCGGCAACAACATATGCACTGTATGGATTGGTAGCTTCTGTAACGATATCAAAGTCAGACGCACCTATTTCTTGCCCTGGTTTAACATCAGCAGCTGTTACTTTTACTCCTGGTGTGTCATTGATAATAAGCATAGCACGTTCTAAAGTATCGGTGCTTACGACATTATCATCTTTTACATCATCTAGCATTCCTTGAACTTTTTCATCAGAAACTAAAGAATCATTTTTGAGATGAAACGCTCCGTAATTTCCTTCAATAACAGCAATTTCTAAAATACCATCTTTAAGATTCTGTTTTGGAAGGTATGCACGCGCAACAAAATACCCTTCTTCACGATATACTTTTGTAATCAATGAAGCAATTTTTTGTATTTCACTGAAACTGTACTCTTTTCCTGTATAACTTTGGATGCGTGAAAGTAACTCATTTTCACTTATGTGCGCATTACCGCTAAATTTAAAGCCTTTTATAAAAAGTGTTTTTCCACTCTCTTCTTGCATCACTTCTTTTAGCGGTTCCATAGGAATAGCTGGTATCGCATTTTTAGGGCTTTCTTGGACTTCTTTTGGAGGCTGTATTTGTTTTTCAATATCCCCAATGGTAGGAGGTGCTGCAAAAAGAGTGCTTGCAGCTACTGCCGATAATGTAATAATTTGAGTTATAAGTTTATGTTTCATCAGTTTTGCCTTCTTTTATCTTTGTGCCATAAAAAATTCTTGTTCAATACCCTCAGGAAGCCTTAATCCCCCATTCACAAGTTGAATCAATGAATTCTGACCTAATGGTATACGGATATCAGGACTTTTGACACCTTCAGATCCACTCGCATTTTCTTGTTGCATCTGTCGAATTTCGCCCAAAGAAATTATCTGTGTTGGGCTTTCACTTAATGGTGTAGACATCAACTGTACCGCTTGCCCTCCAAAGCTAAATTGCTGTGGTATAGACGGTAATGGAGGTGGTGTAAAGTTTGGAATAACAGGAGGTTGTACGGCAATACCACTTGCTATTGCATCAATAATTTTTGGCGTCTCTACTATTGGAGGTGTTGGTGTTGGAACTGGTGTTGGTGTTGGGTCTACTGGCATTGGACCTTCGGCCATTACCCAAATACTTTCTGCACCATCTACTTGAAACCCCAATATAGGGTAGTGTCCATTTTCACCACCCATATCCCATGCACCATCTCCCAAAGCAGTTGTATACGTTGATTGTGTTTTGAGTTCGGTTGTTGTTTTACCTACGTTGCTACCATCATCAGTAAGACCTGCATTGACTGTTTTGTCATAGAAGCTATTTATGATGTTACCGTCATGATTACCTACAAACCCTTTTACGCTAAGTTGATTTGAGCCAGTTTGCTTGATTTTTCCACTTGCATAGCTATTTTTCACGGTTGATCCATCGAGTGCGCCTGCGAAGCTTCCGACATTGTTACCGCTTGCCGTTACACTTCCTCTTGCATAGGTATTGCTGATAGCTGTACCCGTAGAAACTTTACCTGCAAATCCACCGACATTAGTTGCACCAGTGACATTGCTTGTGGTGTAGCTCTCGCTAATATTATCACCTACAGATTGTGCGACAAATCCGGCGACCATATTCCCAGCCGTAACGCCACCTACTCCAGTAGTGGCTGTAGCATCTACCATGCCGCTCGCATAGCTTTGCTCTATCGACGACATCATCGATAAACCGACAAATCCGCCAAGACCGTTGGTTCCGGTCACTTTGCCTGTCGCATACGAGCCGGCTATGTCTGCACCCACCGTTACGCCAGCGAAACCGCCAAGCATACCCTTGCCGACTACTTCACCCGTCGCATACGAGTTTTCGATAGTAGAGCTCATCGCTTCTCCTACAAAACCGCCGGCAGTGGAGATGAGCTCATTATTGTTAAAACCATACTCGCCAACACCTTCCATAACTTTGCCGGTAGCGGTCACTTTGCCTGTAGAATACGCCATATCTATCATGCCGTACTCATCATACCCTACTAGTCCACCGACATTTGAGTAGCCTGCAACCTCTCCTGATGCGTATGATTCGCTGATTTGGGCCTCATAGTTGTATCCCACCAAGCCACCGACATTTTCTGAGTTTTCGCCACCTATGACTTTGGAAGTAGAGCGAGAGTCTAATATAGAAGCATACTCGTTGTAGCCTACTAGACCACCGACACTTAAGCTACCTTCGACTTGTCCCGTTGCATGAGAGCTTATGATGGCTGCACCACCCGCATCCTGATCGTCGCTGTAGTTGTATCCCACTAGACCGCCGACTTTGCTGCCACCTGTGACTTTGCCTGTTGCATAGCTGTCTTTGATGACGCCTGTGGCTTGATCTTTGATAAGATACAAATATCCGCCAATAACATAATTCGAACCGTTGTTTCCGACATAAAGACCGTCGTAGTCCATAGTAAAACCAGGATTCGCAGTTGTCATCGCCTCAATATAAGTATCTCGTATCTGGTCTAGTTTTGCTTGCGCAGCTGTTTGACCTTCTTGGGTATTTGCAAATGTTAGCTCGCCGATAGCGTAAGAGTCTTGGATATTTGGATACAGCTTAAGAGTTCTGCTGGCCCCCTCATTGTAACCCACGAGTCCGCCGACATTGTTGCCGTCATAGTCAGTATTTCCCACCACTTCGATAGAGGCATGCGAGCCCGTGATATTACCGTAGTAGTTGTACCCTACAAGACCGCCTACATTGCTACCGCCTAGTACTTTGCCAGTGCCGTTTAGTGCCGATACAGAAGAGTTGACGATAGCTCCACCATCTGCAGAGTCCATATAGCCCACTAGACCGCCGACATTTTCGGCGTTTTGCGCTTTGATATTTACAGTTGCAGTTGAGTTTTTAATCACGCCCCACTCGGCGTTGTCTGGTGTCACAATATTAAAGTTCACATGATAAGGACCTGCAGGATCTTGCCCCCACACACCAATACTCTCATCCACTGTGTACCCTAGAGCTTTTAGAGCGACGACATCGGCTCTAGCGTTATAGGCTGTACGAAGCGCATCTGTATCAGCTGTTCTTTGGGCTAGATTATCTTGCGTCGTTGTTGCAGAGATGACTTTGCCAAAATCCGCATACTCGTGATCATCTATCTCGCCGTAGTTGTAGCCCACTAGACCGCCGATGTTTTCACCACCAGAAGTCCCAATGTCGATAGTGCCTGTGTATGACGCCGTGTCTATGTTGCTATAGTACGCCTCACCCACTAGACCGCCGATATACGATGCGTAGTTGCCAGTAGTTGTAATCGTTATATTTCTAGTAGAGGTAGCATTTTTGATAATGTCGCTGCTAGACGAACCTAACATACCGCCCACGTTATAAGCTTCTACTCCTGTCAATGTCATTGCACCACTAGTTGTAACACCGTCATAGAGAGAAGAACTGCCGTCTCCAGTTATACCACCGATGCCGTATAGTTCTGCATTGCCAGTGGTTGTGATGGTATTTGTAGAGCTTGCCATTTTGATGTATGAGTCACTTATCTCTCCAAACAATCCACCTACAGTATCGATGTAAATTTGTCCATTCTCTCCGCTTGTATCCACAGGCAACAGCTCAGCCGCAGCTGATATAGTGATAGCTCCGCTTGCGGTGACATTTTTGATGAGGCTATTGTTCCATCCGCTCCCTATTGCACCACCAATACTATAAGCTCCAGCTTCGTTTCCATCCCGAATATCTTGACCCTCAAGTTTTTTTGCTGCAAGACCGATGTTGATAGCTACCGATGATGCCGCCGTATCGAGTGTAGAGCCATACATAACACCAAGCAATCCACCAACATTACCAGCATAAACAGTATCATAGGCAGCATTGTTTGCTGTTAGATTTATTGCTATAGATCCGCTAGAGCTCAGATTTGAGAGTGTAGCACCATCCACAAAGCCTGCAATACCACCGATATACGAGACTTCTGTATTGATATTTTGAGTAGCCGTGGTGAACTCTTTTGTATGAGAGTAGTTAAAGCCCGTCACGCTAACATTTGATATAGTCGGGAATTTGTCATACTGCGTACGACCGTCATACACCATATAGCTTCCACCACCTGCATAGCCTGCCACACCGCCAACATACGCATAGCCGTCAAGCGTCGGGCTAGAAAGTGTGAGGTTTTTGACTGTGCCACCCATGAGCCTGCCCACTAGACCTATGTGGCTGTTGTACTCTTGTGACACATTTAGCCCAGAGATAGTCTTGCCGTTGCCATCTAGCTCACCTTTGAAGAGTGGTAGATATAGACCGCTTGCTAGAGCGAGGTTTGCACTTAGTTTGGCTTTAAATGTCGAATCGTATGCAAGAGCCATCATTTTTCTAAAATCAGCCGCATCATCGATAGAGTAGTAGCCATTGCTCGCCGCACCGAAAAGCGACGAGGCTGACGGGGCAACTTTGCTAGCATCCCTCCAAGCTTCATACTGAGCCTGATCTGCAGCACCCAAAGTGATAACACCTGTACTGTTGCTAGACGGTGCTACTAGGTTTGTTCCTATTTTTGTGTTTGTTAGATTGTAAAAGCTGTTTGTGACAGTAGATGGCTCATCTGTGTCGAGGTAGTCGACAGAGTCGTTGAGACGACCTATGATGCCGCCGACATCCTGCATAGCGGCGATAGTGCTACCCTCCACGGCAGCATTTTTGATCTTGCTAGCGCCTGTTCGCGAGTCTGTGTCTGTTGTGCCTACGATACCGCCAGCGCCGTAGCTACCGCTTACTACACTTGTCGCTTGGATAGTGGAGTCTTTGACCATCGCACCATCTATCGTCGTGCCAAGTATATATCCAGCTACGCCACCCACTTTGCCAAATGCCGACTTGATAGTAGAGTCTGCCACATAGCTATCTGTGATAGTCGAGCCAACTGCATACGCCACGATACCACCAGCAGTCAACTTGTTCGCTGATACGGTAGTGTTTGTCACGGCATTTCCACTGATGACGATACCTCTTGCCTCACCTACGATACCTGCCACATTGCTACCATCTCCAGTGGTCTGGATAGTGCTACCCGTGACTATGTTGTTGTGTATGATAGGCTGGAGTTGTGGTATGGTAGGATCTCTACGAACAAGCTCTGAGTTGTCTCTCGCCGCACCCACTAGAGCTGCCGTTGGAGCGGCGTATGTGTCGCTATTTTCTGGGCTAGTATAGGTATTAGTCACACTTGCATTTAGGAGTCTGACACCGCTGATGTTTGCGACATATTTAGTATGCTCTGGGCTAGTATTATAATGGGTAGCGATATTGCCAAACAAGCCTGCAGCTTGACCGCCACTTCCCCATGTGTATGTCAAAGGACCACTTATAGTTAGATTTGAGACAGTGTGCCCTAGACCGTTGAACTTGCCTTTGAAGTCTAGAGAGTAGTCGGTGCCAGTGTTGTTATAGCTGTATTTGCCGATAGGTGTCCAAGACTCTTCAAGCATATTGATATCTGAGGCTAGGACGAAGTTGCCTTTTAGTGCGTTAGCTTGATCTGTGCTACCGTAACTGCCTGCCATGTTTGCTCTAGCGCTTAAATCTTGCAAATCTGCAACCGAACGGATGATTGTTTGTGAAGCACCATTGATAGAAAGTGTACTTGAGTCATTGAGATGAATTTTACCGACAAAGTCTGTTTTGGCTTCATTCATCCCCATCGTGATAGCGCCTCTGTCGGCGTCATAGTTTAGACTTAATTCAGCCGTGCCATTTGCCGCCATTACGGCGTTAACATTTATACTATGCCCGGCATTGAGTGTAAGAGTATTTGCGGACCAGCTGATGGCTTGATTGACATTAATATCATTGTCTGCCTCTATTGAAACATTTGTACTTTCATCAGCTGCCAACGCCGCCTCTATTACACTTGCACCAACAGTAGCACCGCCTACTGCAGAACTACTTCCATCTATCGTCACATTCTCAGGGTCAAGAAGCCATTTTTTAGCTTTAATCTTTGTTCCATTGGCAACGCTGAGATCATGACCCGACGTCTCCACAAATCCACCAGAGGCATCTATGGTTCCAGAGACATTGGTTGTTCCACCATGTGCGTAAAGAACAACTTCACTTGAGATATCATCGATGGATTTCGCTTCAATGATACCTGTGTTATTGACAACGCCTTTTAATAACTCATCGACGGCATTGGTTGTAAGATACACTTTACCGCCTTCCGCTAAAATAGCACCCTTATTTTCAACAAGTGCATCAAGAACACCCTTATTGACTTTCAAAGAGACTAAGGAGTTACCATTGAGATTGATCACTGCTTCATTGGCACCAGTTAGCGTTACAACACCTCTAATAGCTTTAATCACGCCTTCATTTTGAGCTGTATTTGCTAAGAATGAAGCATAACCTCCGTTATTAATCGTAACTTCACCTAGATTAATGACAGAAGCGCTACTCTCTCCTTTAAAGATGTAATTTCCAGTTTGGAAATCTTCATCACTTAACGATTTTGTAGTTGCTAAAAGCCCTGAGGTATTGATTTTTGCAGTAGAATTAAATAAAACACCATTGCTATTTAAAATCCATACTTGTCCATTGGCATTTAATGCACCATCAATGATAGATTTCTCATTTCCAACAACCCTATTTAAGGCAATAGCACTTACGTTAGGTTGGTTAAAATTCACTGTTTCACTTGCACCTATTGAAAAATTTGTCCAATTAATAGAAGCTTTTTGAGAACTTTGGTTAATAGTAGTAACCGCTCCATTTTGAGCGATATTTGCTGTTCCTGAAGTCACAACGCCTCCACTTGGCGCTGCATGTAACAGTGTTACACCAGCAAAGAAAGCAGAAACAACTAACGATATCTTTCCACCTTTTAAGATACGAAATCGTGAACCGTAATCGCACATCTGAAGATAAGTGTTTCGCATACTTACTCCTTAATTTATTATTTTTTATCACGGAGCATTCTACTTTCTTCATCTCGTAGCCATATCGCACAAAAAAAAATATTTTGCGATACGTTTGCGATTTCGTTATACTATATTTGCTAATAAATTTTTTGAAAGTTAACATTGATGAAACAATTAGCAGATAAGACCCTCCTTCTTCTAGAAGATAATGTTGAATTTATCGATAATGCAACATCTCTCTTTAAAATGTTTGTTGCACATGTATGGGTGGCGCATACTATTCAAGAAGCATTTATGTTACTAGAAAAAGAACATATCGATATCATCATTTCCGATATTCATCTCAAAAATGAAAATGGGCTGGATTTCATACGTGAAATTCGGAAAAACAACGATACCATTCCCATTTTAGTCTTAAGTGGTCATAAAGACGAAGAATTGCTTTTTAAAGCCATGACACTCAATCTTAGTGGTTATTTACTCAAGCCTATCAATTTTAATATGCTTGTTCAAGGATTAACGGAATGTGTCAAAAAACTTGAGATAAACTCTCAATCCATCGTTGCTTTAAAAGACGGATTTTGTTACGATAAAGCACTGAAACATATTACACAAAATTCTAATATTTTTGAACTCAACAAAAAAGAGATTCTTTTTTTTGAAATGCTTTGTCAACATAAAAACACAGTCCTCACCCGCGATATGTTTTTAGCATATGTTTACGAATATGAACCTATGAGCGAAAGTGCCCTCAACAACTTTGTTATGCGTATTAGAAGACGTTTTGGTAAAACCTTTTTACATACCATCCCCGATATTGGTTATAAGTTAATTGTATGAAAAAACATCTCTTTTTAGTTGCCTATTTTTGTACATACCTCTTTGGAGATGCCATTGCATTGACACCAGAACAAGAGGCATATATACGTGAGAAAAAAACAATTACGATGTGTACTGACCCCGATTGGGCACCTTTTGAAATCATCAATGATAAAAGAGAACACGAAGGTATAGCTGCCGATATTATTCGCCTTGTGGCTAAAAATACAGGACTTACGATACAACTTATTCCCACAAAAACATGGGAAGAGACCATTGAAAAATCAAAAAATAAAGTATGCGATATTTTAAGTCTGGTCAACCAAAGTCCAAAACGCGATCAATGGCTTGTCTTTACTGACCCCATTTTAGAAGATCCCAATGTTCTTGTTGCACGAAGTAAACACACTTTTGTAGAAGATGTTGCACAACTTAAGCATGAGAGTATTGCACTCTTAAAAGATACCGCTGTTTTTGAGCGTTTTCAAAAAGATTTTCCCAACCTAAAGATTGTTCCCGTTATTAGTGAAGAAGAAGCGTTTTGGATGGTTGAAAATCAAAAAGCCGATTTAACACTACGTTCTTTAATGGTAACGGCGTATACGATCAAAAAAGAGAATATTTTTAACTTAAAAATTGTGGGACAGCCTAAAGATTACGTCAACGTTTTGCGTATAGGAGTGAGGAAAGATGAACCTCTTTTGCGTGATATTTTAAACCTTGGAATTCGAGCTATCTCACCACAAGAAAAAGAGCAGATTATTAATAAGCACGTTTATATAAAAGTCGAAACTAACGAGCGTCACTATCGCTGGATTTTATATGGATTACTTGGCTTAATTCTGATTACTTTTTTTATTCTGATTTGGAATTATCAGCTAAGAAAACGTGTTGCACAAGAAGTTGAGAAAAACCTAGAACACTCTAAAATGCTTTTTCAACAATCAAAACAAGCGGCCCTAGGCTCACTCATTGCAAACATATCACATCAGTGGAGAGAGAGTCTGACGAAAATTAGTTATGCCAATTTAACACTACGTGCGCATATTATTCAACATAAAAAAATACCCGATGAACTTCTGGATAAAAATACTCAAGAGATTGAGCAAACTTTAGATTTTATGTCAGAAACCATGCAAAACTTTTTAGAATACTATAAGCCCTCAACAAGCATACAAGCCTTTGAAGCGTACGATTCGATTAAAGCGGTTTTGAGCATTTTAGATACCCGTATAAAAAATCTTAATTTTGAGGTTGTATTTGATGTCAAAGCTCACACGATATTAAAGGGGATTCGAAATGAATGGATGCAAGTGTGGATGAATATTATTTCAAATGCGCTCAATGTCGCTCAAAAGCGTTGTATTGAGCATCCTAAAATGGTTATAACATTAAGCGATACTTCCATACATTTTCATGATAACTGTCAGGGAATCGATCTTCAAATTATTGAGAATATGCGTAAAAATATCTATAGTGGTATTGGGCTTAAAATGTGCCATGATATTGTTGAAAAATATGGTAGAAAACTCTTAATTCAAAATAGTGATGAAGGTATGCAAGTCACCATAGAGCTGTGAAATATAAAAGCAATAAAGAAGAGAGCTTAAGCTCTCTTCTTATCTTACACAATCGAAGAAGTAATCGGTTTTTGCGATATCTTTTGTCTCTTCATCCAACGCGTCAAGCACAGCGTTGGTAATCCACGTTAAAAGGTTTAACGCACCTTCGTATCCGCTGATAGAGTATCTGTGAAGATGGTGTCTATCGAAAATTGGGAAACCAATTCTGATGAGTGGAATGCCTGTATCACGGTACAATTCTTTACCATACACGTTACCGATCATAAAATCAACTGGCTCTGTGAAAAGTAAGCTTCTGAGCGCCCAAAGGTCTTTTCCTGCCCAGATATGACACTCTTCTTTGAATGTACATTTATCAAGGATGGCTTGCATCTCTTTTTCCCAGTTTTTACGTGGGGCATTGTGGCACACAACGTGTACTGGCACTGCACCCATCTCAACAAGGAATGAAACTACTCCGAGTAAGAAATCAGGGTCACCCCAGATAGCAAACTTTTTACCGTGCATATACGGGTAGCTATCTTGCATCGCATCGACCAGTTGCGCTCTTAATTTTTTAAATTCATCTGGTACAGCTTTTCCTGTGAGTTCGCTAAGCTTCATCACAAACGCGTCTGTTCCACCAAGACCAATTGGGTTACATGTAACGTACTCTTGTTTCCAGTCGTTTTTGATGTATTTACCAGTTGTTGGTGTACTGTACTTTTGAAGTGAAATAGTCGCTTTAGCGCCTTTTGAAGCTTTTGCCACTTCAATAGGTGTTCCACCTGCGTAAAGTTTGTACTCACCAGCGCCCGTATTCCACTGCTCTTCATGATCACCAAGCATAACGATCTTATCGCTAAACATTGCTGCCATTTTTTTCACTTCTTTAAGACTACCAAGGTATGTCTCAAAACCAGGAATGATGTTGATACGCTCTTCATCTTTAGCTACATCTTCTTCAGGTGTAAGCGTTTTCAAGATTGCTTCCATCATGTTATCGTAACCAGTGATGTGGCTACCTTTGAATGATGGTGTGTGTGCTGCTGGGATGTATGTAGCATCAAGCTCACCTTCAGCTTCAGCACGAGCACCTTTAACGAACGCATCTAAGTCATCACCGATAACTTCCGCCATACAGGTGGTAGAAACCGCGATCATCTCAGGTTTGTAGAGTGCTTTACAGTTACGTAAACCCTCTTTCATGTTTGAAAGACCACCAAATACCGCAGCACTCTCACTCATAGAGTCAGATACACAAGGAGTTGGCTCTTTAAAGTGACGTGTGAAGTAACTTCTAAAGTAAGCAACACAACCGTGGCTACCATGGACATATGGCATCGTGTTTTCAAAGCCAAGCGCAGCCATAACCGCACCTAAAGGCTGACACGCTTTCGCTGGGTTGATGGTGATGTGCTCTCTTGCTAAGTTTTTCTCACGATATTCCCATGAAGTCATCCAATTCGCAATCTCTTTTACTTTCTCAGGGGTTGTAGCACCTGCGTGACCTTCGAATTGTTTTTTATTTTTAAAAACCTCTTGATATTCAGGTTTTAAAAAGAGTTTTTGTCCGTTGACAATGTTTTCTACGTCTTGCATGATGCCCTCCTTAGTTTGCG
>Ga0302250_1001365_pt1 | contig 18586 bp, 15 predicted proteins | sample AAG_RA_Asp_MG_FD_193536 | JGI IMG/M metagenome (GOLD analysis project Ga0302250, IMG submission 193536) | Enriched activated sludge microbial communities from anaerobic digester in WTTP, New Holstein, Wisconsin, United States - AAG_RA_Asp | ecosystem: Engineered > Bioreactor > Anaerobic >... | reverse complement strand
GCCCAGGCGACCACCACGCCCAGCTGGTTCACCATCCCGACCGTGGGCCACAGGAACGTCCAGAGGCGGTTCACCTGGTTGTTGGAGGCCACGATGCGGGCGTTGGCCTCCTCGAAGCGCCGCACCTCCCGGCGCTCCTGGGCGAAGGCCTTCACCACCTTGATCCCCGGGATCGTGTCGGCCAGCATCGCCGTCATCTCGGCCCAGGTGCGGCTGCTCCGGAGGAAGCCCTCCGAAAGTCGCTTCCGGGTCGCCCAGGTGGTCAGGAACACCACGGGCAAAGTCCCCAGGGTCGCGGCGGCCAGCACCGGGTCCATGTAGAAGAGCATCCCCGCCGATCCCAGCAGCATCAGCAGGTCCGTGGTGAAGTCGGTGAGGGTGTCCGACAGGAAATAGCAGATCCGGTCCGTGTCGCTGCCGATCCGGGAGACCAGGTCCCCGGTCCGGCGGGCGCTGAAGTAGTCGATGGACAGGGTCTGGAGGTGGGCGTAGGTGCGGTTCCGCAGCCCGGCACTGACCCGTTCCGAGAGGCTCGCCAGGACCCAGCCCTGGGCCCAGGCCAGCAGCCAGGCCGCGACGGCCGCGCCGAGCATCCCGGCCAGCAGCCAGGGCACCCGACCGAAGGTCGAGGCCCCCGTCTCCCGGAGCGACTCCAGTTCCTGCCGGACCTCCTCGGGTCTGCGCGAGGGGTCCTCCCGGAGGGTCCGGGTCTGCTCCTGGTAGGGGGTTAGGATCTCGTCCACCAGGGGCCAGGTGAGCAGGGGTGGCACCAGGCCGATTCCCGTCGATCCCAGCGTCAGCAGAACCCCGAGGACCAGGGACGCGAGGTGAGGCCTGGCGAAGGGCAGCAGGCGCAGGAGCACCCCGACGCGAGGCTTCTGGTCCGGGGCCGCCTCCTCGGGCTCCCGGGCCTCGTCCCCCGCTTCCTCGCCCCCGGCTGAAATCACCTCTGCCGGCGATCGCCGGAAGTCGTCCACGAACTTCCCGACCTCCGGCGCCAGGGCCACCGTGTAGTGCCACCGCCCCAGCAGCCGTTCCCGGGAGCGGGCTTCCAGGGTTCCCAGGCCGGACCGATCCCGGTGCACCAGTTCGACAACGTCCTCCCTGGGAATGCTCAGGATCCGGGGTTCCCCGCCCTGCCCCACTTCGACGGCCACCAGTTCCCGGTCGGTCAGGGCAAGGAGGGTGGGCCGAAAACTCCGCCGGGAGTCGAGGTCCAGCCAGAGGATGCGGGCAGGCACGCTTCCCAGGGCCCGGACCAGCGCCTGGTGCAGCGCGGCCCGGGCGGCATCCGCTGCGGGTTCCTTCCGGTCCAACCCGTTTCCCTCGCCGGTTCCGGTGCGAGTCTACACGGGAACGCCGCCGGCGCTCCATCCCCGGACCTTCCACCCGGGGCGATTGTGCCACTCTGGAAGCCGGCGTATCATCATGCCCCTGTTCGGTGGCCCCCTTCGGTTCGTTCGCAGGAGAGGACGGATGAAGGTCTTGAGGGTGCGGGCGCTCCGGGGTCCCAACTTCTGGTCGCGACGGACCTGCATGGAAGCGCTGGTGGACCTGGAGGAACTCCGGGACGCCCCCAGCAACTCCCTGCCGGGATTCAACGACCGCCTGCTGGCATGGCTGCCCTCCCTCGAGGAGCACCGCTGCGGCGTCGGGGAGCGGGGGGGATTCCTGATGCGGCTCCGGGAAGGGACCTGGATGGGCCACGTGCTGGAACACGTGGTGCTGGAACTCCAGAGCCTGGCCGGCACGCCGGTGGGCTTCGGGAAGACCCGGGAGACCTGCGTGCCGGGCATCTACAAGGTCGCCTTCCGGTACCGGGACGAGACGGTGGCCCGGGCGGCCCTCCAGGCGGCCCTGGACCTCCTGAAGGCCGCCATCGAGGACCGCCCCTTCGACGTCCGGATGGTCATCGCGGACCTGCGGGACCAGGTGGACCGGCACTGGATCGGCCCCTCCACCCGGGCCATCGCCGAGGCGGCCGAGGCCCGGGACATCCCCTGGCAGCGCCTCCATGACGGGAACCTGCTGCAACTGGGATACGGGGCGAAGGCGCGCCGGGTCTGGACCGCCGAGACCGACCGCACCTCGGCCATCGCGGAGACCATCTCCCGGGACAAGCACCTGACCCGTTCCCTGCTGGCGGCGGCCGGCGTGCCGGTGCCTGAGGGACAGGTCGTCCGGAACGCCGAGGAGGCCTGGGAGGTCGCCTCGGAGGACATCGGCCTGCCGGTGGTGGTGAAGCCGGTGGACGGGAACCACGGCCGGGGCGTCTGCCTGGACCTCCGGACCCGGGAGGAGGTCTTCGAGGCCTGGCGACTGGCGGAACCCGAAGGGTCCGGGGTGATGGTGGAGCGTTTCGTCCCGGGCGTGGAGCACCGGCTGCTGGTGGTGGGATCGAAGGTCCAGGCGGCCGTCCGGGGGGAGACCGCCTGGGTGGTCGGGGACGGGAAGTCCACGATCCAGCAGTTGATCGACGCCCAGTTGAACCGGGTCCCCTGGCGGGGAACCCACGAGGATGCGCCCTACAACCTGATCCGGCTCAGCGACGACCCGGTCTGCCTCTTCGACATCCGACGCCAGGGTCTCGAGGGCCCCGACTCGGTGCCCGCCGAAGGGCAGCGGGTCCTGGTCCAGCGGAACGGCAACGCCATCCACGACTGCACGGACCTGGTCCACCCGGAGGTGGCGGCGACGGCCGTGCTGGCGGCCCGGGTGATCGGCCTGGACGTGGCCGGCATCGACCTGGTCGCCGAGGACATCTCCCGCCCCTTGCAGGAACAGCGGGGTGCCATCGTCGAGGTCAACGCCGGTCCCGGGCTCCTGATGCACCTGCGGCCGGCGACGGGAACTCCGCGCCCCGTCGGAGAGGCCATCGTCGAGCAGGTCTTCCCGAACGGCCAGAACGGCCGGATCCCCCTGGCCTGCATCACGGGGAACCGCTGGCGCGCCCTGACGACCCGCATGGTGGAGAGCATCCTGGAATGGACGGGCCAGCGCCTGGGCGTCGCGGCCAGCGACGGCGTCCGGGTGGGGAAGAGGGTGCTGGACCCGTCCCCGAGGGCCGACGCCCTGGGGGCGCGCAAGGTGCTCCGGAATCCCCAGGTCGAAATCGCGCTGCTGGAGGCCGATCCCCTGGGCATCCTCCGGGAGGGGCTGGGCTTCGACCGGTGCCGAGTCGCCGTGGTGACCGACGTGGGGGATCCGGAAGGCCTCGAGGAGGAATACATCCGGACCTCCGACGAGTTCTACGGCGTGCTGAGGTGCCCCGTGGACGTCGTGTCGGCGCTCGGATACGCGGTGCTGAACGGGGAGGATCCCCAGGCGGCCGACATGGCCCGCCTGTCCGACGGAGGCGTCATCCTCTTCGCCCGGGATCCCGAGACGCCCTCCCTGCTGGAACACCGGAAGCGCGAAGGGCTGGCGGTCACCATCCGGGACGGTCGCCTCGTGCTCTGGGACGAGGTCGAGACGGACCTGGGAGAGATCGGACCCGGGGACCCCGTCCCGATCCTGGCTGCGGCGGCCACGGGATGGGCCCTGGGGCTGGACCCGGAAACCATCCGGACCGGACTCCGGCCCTGGATGCAGGAGGCGTCCCGATGAAGGTCGAGCGCATCCGCCCCCTCCATGGCCCCAACATCTGGTCCCGACACTCCGTGATCGAGGCGATGGTCACGCTGGATCCGGCCGAACTCGCTGATGGCCTTTCGGCCGAGGTGGAGGAGCACTGCCGGGAACTGCTCGCGGCGCTGGAAGGGACCAACGGCGGGACCGTCGTGCCCCGGACGCCGGCACACCTGCTGGGGCGGATCGCCCTGGGCCTGATGGCTCGCGCCGGGTGTCCGGTGTCCTTCTGCAAGGTGGTCCCGGCCAGTCCCGAGCGCACCTTCCGGGTGGTCGTGGAGTACGTGGACGAGGAGGTCGGGCTCCTGGCGCTGGAACTGGCCCGGAAGGCCTGTCAGGAGTGCGCGGCGGGACGGTTCCTGGACGTCACCGTCCTGGTGGACGAGGTCCGGGAACTCGACGACCAGGTCCGCCTGGGACCCAGTACCGGGGCCATCGTCCGGGCCGCCAGGAAACGGGGCATCCCGATCCAGCGACTGACCCGCGGGAGCCTGGTGAGGCTGGGCTGGGGGGTGCGCCAGCGGAGGATCCTGGCCGCAGAGACGGATCGATCCCCGGCCATCGCCGAGGGCATCGCCCAGGACAAGCAGCTGACCAAGGACCTGCTGGCCGCGGGGGGCGTCCCGGTCCCGGAAGGCCGCACGGTGGACACCCAGGAGGATGCCTGGAAGGCGGCCCTGGAGGTCGGCCTCCCGGTGGTCGTGAAACCCCGGAACGGCAACCAGGGCAAGGGCGTCAGCGTGAACCTGTCCCGGCGGGAGGAGGTCGAGGAGGCCTTCCGGGCCGCCCGGGCCTTCGACGATTCGGTGCTGGTGGAGCGGTACGTCCAGGGGCGGGACTACCGGCTGCTGGTCGTCGGGAACCGGATGGTGGCCGCGGCCCGGCGGGACCCGCCGGTGGCCGTCGGGGACGGCGTGCGGTCGGTGCGGGCGCTGGTGGAGAAGATCAACGCCGACCCCCGCCGACGGGAAGGCCATGCCGCCTCCCTCAGCCGGGTCCGCCTGGACGACATCGCCCTGGCGTTGCTGGCCCAGCAAGGGCTGACCCCCGACTCGGTGCCCGAACCGGGACAGGTGGTGCTGCTGCGGCGCAACGCGAACCTCAGCACCGGGGGAACGGCCACCGACGTCACCGACGAGGTCCACCCGGACGTCGCCGACCAGGCCGTCGAGGCGGCCCACATGATCGGCCTGGACGTCTGCGGGGTGGACATCATCGCTCCCCGGATCGACCGTCCCCTCCAGGAGACCCGGGGCGCCGTGGTGGAGGTCAACGCCGCCCCCGGCCTCCGGATGCACCTGGACCCGTCCTACGGGAAGGGCCGCCCGGTGGGCGAGGCCATCGTCTCCCTGCTGTTCGGCCCGGGCGACGACGGGCGGATCCCCGTCGTGGCGGTTTCGGGAACCAACGGCAAGACGACCACCGTCCGGCTGATCACCCACGTGCTGGCGACCATGGGACGCACGGTGGGCATGACCTGCTCCGACGGCATCTACGTCGGCTCCCGCAGACTGGACCACGGAGACTGCAGCGGGCCCCGGAGCGCCCGGAACGTCCTGTCCCACCCGGACGTCGAGGCGGCGGTGCTGGAAACGGCCCGGGGAGGCATCCTCCGGGAGGGTCTGGGTTTCGATTTCTGCGATGTGGCCGTGGTGACCAACGTCGGGCAGGGGGACCACCTGGGACTGGCGTTCATCGACAGCGTCGAGGACCTCGCGGTGGTGAAGCGGGTGATCGTGCAGGCCGTCGCCCCCCATGGAACCGCCGTGCTGAACGCGATGGATCCTCTGGTGGTCCGGATGGCCGATGCCTGCCGGGGTTCGGTGCTGTTCTTCGCGATGGATCCGGGCCACCCGGTCCTGGACCGGCACCGGGCCAGGGACGGCCGGGCCCTGTTCCTGGACGGTAAGTCCCTGCGCGCGGTCCGGGGGGAGGACGACGAGATCGAGATCCCTCTGTCCCGGGTGCCCCTGACCCGGGACGGACGAATCCCCTTCCAGGTCGAGAACGCGATGGCGGCGGTGGGCGCCTGCTGGGCCCTGGGCGTCCCCTGGGAGGTCATCCTCCACGGACTGGAGACCTTCCGGAGCACGCCGGACATGGCCCCGGGACGCTTCAACTGGATGGAGTGGAACGGCGCCACGGTCATCGCCGACTACGGCCACAATCCCGACGCCATGGAGGCCCTCACCCGGGCCATCGAACACGTGCCGGCCGGGAAGCGGGTGATCGTGATCAGTGCCGCCGGGGACCGCCGCGATGCCGACATCGTCCGCCAGGGACAGATCATCGGGGCCTTCTTCGACGAGGTGGTCCTGTACCAGGATCGCTGCCAGCGGGGCCGGGCCGACGGGGAGGTGATCGCCCTGCTGCGCCAGGGTCTCCAGGGATCCCCCCGGGCACGCATCGTCGCCGAGGTCCGGGGGGAGTTCCTGGCCATCGACACGGGGCTGTCCCGGCTGGCGCCGGGGGACGTGGGCCTGATCCTGGTGGACCAGGTCGAGGAGTCCCTGGCCTACCTGGGGCAGAAGATCCGGGACGCGAAGACGGAGCCGGCGACCGGCGAGGACGACCCTCAGAGGTAGTGCCCGCCGGCCATCCGAAGCACGAATGGCTCCCGCGACAGCAGGCAGATTCGGAACCAGGACTCCCAGGCGATCCGCCCGGTCTCGGGGTCCTTCTGAAGATTCCCGTGGCAGCCGGTAGCCCCCAGGTCCTTGCAGCGGGCGAAGACTCCCGAGACCCCGCAGGACAGCGACGGGTCGATGCCCCGGGCCATCGCCTCGGCGTCCTCGTCCCCTGCGGGAAGGCAGATTTCGTAGAAATCGAAGCGATCGGGATTGTCCCGGGAAAACCCGATCCGCTCCAGGTCGCATTCCGGTCCATCGACCCGGATCAGGGCCTCCAGCCACTGGGTGGGATAGTCGGCACACTGGTAGGTGCCCGGCTGGATCGCGTAGGCGTTCAGCACCCGGTAGAAGATGGCCCGGTTGGCCTCGTTGCGCCCCTCCTCGCCCCTGCGGAAGGTCATCGGCACCTCGCTGGAGGCGACTCCGCCGAAGGCCAGCAGTTCCACCGGCGGCAGGTTCCGCATCCCGCAGTCCCCCTCCACCGGGGGACAGGGGTCCGCGAGTCCCCGGGCCGTGGGCCACCAGATGGGGGTTTCCGGGATCGGGTACCAGGGACCGTCCGTGTTCAGCGAAGAGGCAGAGTGGTAGAGGAACCGCGGCGTGCGGTTCCCGTCCCAGAGGACCAGCACCAGGTCCCGCCACCAGGGCACCTGCTGGGCCGCGTAGATCGTCACCGGATCCCCGACCTCGAAGGGCGGGCCCTGGTCCAGCGGCAGGTTCGTTTCGATGGTCACGGGGGACCCGTCCTCCATCCGGAACACGTACCGGTGCCCGGACCGCGTCTCCTCCACCCTGGCAAGAGTGGCGGAGCCGAAGATCACCCCCTGGCCCCACGGAGGCATGGGGCTCCCTTCGGTGGGAAACCCGAAGACCTCGAAGTTCGCGTAGGTGGCCGGAGGAGGCTCCCGGCACTCGCCGGACCCCGTGTCCCATCCGCCGACATCGACCGGGCCGTCCCCGCCGAGATCCATGCCCCCGACGTCCGTCGGGGCGGGATCGACCCCAGGATCCGGCGTTTCCCCAAGGTCCCGGAGGTCGAGGGACGGGTCCGTTCCCCCCTCGACCACGTCCCCGGGCGGGACGGGAACGTCCGGCTGGATCGCATCCTCCGGGATCCGGTGATCCCGGGAGGACCCGCCGGGTTCCAGCAGGCATCCAGCCACCAGCGCCAGGCACGGGACCAGGCTCCAGAGCCGCCGCGACATGAGGTGCTCCGAGAAGGAGTACGGCGAAAGCATAGGATTTTCCGCGGAAGAATCGACCGGATGGCCGGGAATTCAGAACGGGTCGAACCCGCCGCCGTCGAACAGGTCCCTGCGGAGGTCCTGGAACAGTTCCCGGAGCGTGTCGTAGTGCTGCCTCTCCCAGTCGGCCAGGAAGCGGTAGAAGTTCCGCACCTCCTCCTCGGCGGCCCCCTCGGCCTGCCCCTGGAACAGGGCGATGGCGTTGGACTCCAGCGTCAGGCCGATGGAGAGGGCCGAGACCTCGAAGGCGGCCTCCCGGGCCTGGGCCCGGAACCGGTCGGTCAGCACCCGGTCCACGAAGGCCCGGGTCCCGGGATCGGACCGGGGAACCAGGAAGGCGGCGGCCCCCTCCCGGTCATGCCGCGCGGCGACGTCCTTCAGGAAGGCCTTGTGCTGGACCTCGTCCCGGGCCAGTTTCTCGAAGACCTCCCGGACCGCATCGTGGTCGGTCCGCTGGGCCACCATCGAGTAGAAGGCGAATCCGTCGTTCTCGATCTGCCAGGCCCGGGACAGGATCTCGCGGATCTCCGGTCGCATGGTCACCTCCTGTGGCAAGGCTCCCGCCCCATCATCGTTCCCCGGTCATCCCGGATGCCGGGGGCTCGGCGGGTCGCACGGCGGCCGAGGGTTGCAGCCAGGCCAGCGCGCCGGTGGGACAGAACGGGACGCACCGGGGATCGCCGCCGCAGAGGTCGCACTTGGCGACCTCGTGCCTCCCCTCGTCCCAGTGCATGTTGCCGAAGGGACAGGCGGCGACGCACATCCGGCACCGGATGCAGGTCTCGTGGGAGACCTCGATGGCGCCGGTCCGGAGGTTCCAGGACAGGGCCCCGACCGGGCAGACGGCCAGGCAGGCCGCATCGTCGCACTGGAGGCACACCACCGGAGTCCCGGCCTCGGGCCCCCGTCGGAAGATGTGGATGCGGCTCTGGGCGGGCCGACCGTCGCTCCCGTGGGCGAAGGAGCAGGCCAGTTCACACTTCCCGCAAGCGATGCAGGACTGCGGCGTCACCCGGTAGATGCGATCCATGGTTCTCCCCTCTGCTCTCCCCCCGGTCCCCGGTCGCCGACCTTCACGAAGCGGCGGACCCCTTCGGCCCCGATCCCAGCGTCACGGTGGCAGCGGCCATCTCCCGCCGCTTGCAGGCGTCGCAGACCTCGAACTCCTCCGGAGGCCATCCCATGCGCTTCCCGTACCACTCCGCCTGGGCCTTCGTGATGTGGGCCCTTCCGCACCGGGGGCACCGGACCATCTCGAAGTCCCGGTTCCAGATCCGCCGACCCCCGGGACCCGACTCGAAGCGGATGAACCCCGTGGGGCAGATCTCCGCGCAGGCAAGGCACCCGACGCAGGCCGCCGGGGGTTCGTGGAAGGGCGGCGCGACGACCCGGCCGGCTCCCCGGTCGGCGGTCCCGATGGCCGAGTGTCCCAGGCGGTCGCAGATCCGCACGCACAGGCCGCACAGGATGCAGTCCGTCGGGTCGGGGTTGGGCTCGTAGGAGGTCTTCTCGATGCCGTGTTCCCGGGCGAGACGCTGGATCAGCGGCGTCCGGGGGGAACGGGCCAGCAGGAGGTCCAGCACGACCTTCCGGGTCTCGACCACCCGCTCCGACCGCGTGTCCACGATCAGGCCGTCCTCCACGGGGTAGAGGCACGACACCACCATCTTCCGCCATCCGTCCCACTCGGGCCGGGTCACGTCCACCACGCAGAGACGGCACCCGCCGTAGGGCTCCACCGCTGGGTGTTCGCAGAGGGTCGGAACCGGCACTCCGGCCTGCCGGCAGGCCTGGAGCAGGAAGGTCCCCGCCGGGGCCTCCACGCGCCGTCCGTCAATGGTCAGCGTGGGCATGGCTCGCCTCCTCCTTCCCTCCGCCCCGGGGCAGGAACTCGATGCAGTTCTCGGGGCAGACGTCGTAACAGGACCCGCAGGAAATGCACTTCTCGGACAGGATCCGGTGCTTCTGCCGGGGACGGCCCTCGATGGCCTCCACGGGGCACGCCTTCGTGCACTGGTGGCAGCCGGTGCAGGGGTCCTCGACGATGCGGTAGATCGTCAGGTCCCGACAGATCCCCGCGGGGCAGGCCTTCCGTTCGATGTGGGCCTCGTACTCGTCCCGGAAGTAGCGCAGCGTGGACAGGACCGGGTTCGGGGCCGACTTGCCCAGTTCGCAGAGGCTCCCGAGCTGCATGCCCCGGGACAGGCGCTCGATCCGCTCGATGTCCCCCGGGCGCCCCCGCCCCTCGCAGAGGTCGTCGAAGATGCGGAGCATCTGCCGGAGCCCCTCCCGGCAGGGCACGCACTTCCCGCAGGACTCCTCAGACAGGAACTTCAGGAAGTACCGGGCCACGTCCACCATGCAGGTCCGGTCGTCCATCACGATCATGCCCCCGGACCCCATCATGCTGCCGTTCTCGGTCAGCACCTCGTAGTCCACGGGCAGGTCCAGCCGGTCGGCCGGCAGACACCCGCCGGACGGGCCTCCGGTCTGCACCGCCTTGAAGGGCCGGTCCTTCAGGATGCCGCCGCCGATGTCGAAGATGATGCGCCGGAGCGATTCGCCCATCGGCAGTTCGATGAGCCCGGTGTTCTTGACCTTGCCCACCAGGGAGAAGGCCTTGGTGCCCTTCGACTTCGCCGTGCCGTACGCCGCGAACCACTCCCCGCCGTGGGCGAGGATCGCCCCCACGTCGGCCCAGGTCTCGACGTTGTTCAGCACCGTGGGCAGGTCGAACAGCCCCCGGTCGCTGGCATGGATGTACTTCGCCCGGGGCTCCCCGACCTTGCCCTCGATGCTCCGCATCAGGGCCGAGGACTCGCCGCAGACGAAGGCGCCTCCCCCGCGGCTCACCCGGAGGTCGAAATCGAAGCCGCTGCCCAGGATGTCCCGGCCCAGGAGGCCCCGCTCCCGGGCGTCCTCGATGGCCTTCTGGACCTGGACCACCGCCAGGGGATACTCGTCCCGGACGTAGATGTAGCCTTCGTGGGCCCCCACGGCGTAGGCCCCGATGATCATGCCCTCCAGCACGCTGTGGGGGTCCCCCTCGAGGATGCTCCGATCCTTGAAGGCCCCGGGATCCCCCTCGTCGCCGTTGCACAGGACGAATTTCCGGTCCCCCCGGGCCTTCCGGGCCGCCGCCCACTTCCGGGCCGTCGAGAATCCCGCCCCGCCCCGCCCCCGGAGCCCCGCCTTCCGGACCTCCTCGATGACCTCCTCCGGGGTCTTCTCGAAGAGGGCCTTCACCAGCCCTCCGTAGGCCCCCAGGGCCAGGGCATCGTCCAGGTCCCCGGGGTCCAGGCGACCGATGTGGCGCATCGCGATCCGGGTCTGGTGGCGGTAGAAGGGGATCTCCTCGTAGCGGGCCACCGGAGCCCGGGTGTTCGGGTCCCGGTAGAGCAGCCGCTCGACGACCTCTCCCTTGCGGATGGTCTTGTCCAGGATTTCAGGGACGTCCCTGGCCTGGACCCGGGTGTAGAGGATCCCCTCGGGCTGCACCACCACCAGCGGGCCCCGCTGGCAGAAGCCGTGGCACCCGGTCGTCTTCGTGTACACCCCCAGGCCCGCCTGGATCCCCTCGGACTCGATCCGCGACCGGAAGGCCTCGGCCACCGCCGCCGACCCGTTGGCCAGGCACCCGGTGCCGCAGCAGACCCAGATGTCCCGGGTCCGGGCCTCCCGCCGGGCCCGGGCCTCCGCGACCACCTCCTCGAAGCGCTGCCTCGACTCGATCCGCATGGCTACTCCTTGGGCTCCAGGTAGTCCCCCACGGAGGCGGGGCGCACGCCGCCGTGGTACCGGTCGTTGACGATCACCACCGGCGCCATCGCGCAGGCCCCGACGCAGTTCACGGTCTCCAGCGTGAACCCCAGGTCCGGCGTCGTCTCCCCCGGACCGATGCCCAGGCGCCGGTGCACCTCGTCGATGATCTGGGGAGCCCCGCGGATGTGGCAGGCGGTCCCGGTGCAGACCTTGATCACCACCTTCCCCTTGGGGGTCAGACTGAAGGCCCGATAGAAGGTCGACACCTGGAAGACCTTCGACAGGGGAACGCCCAGTTCCGCGGCCACGCGTTCCAGAACCTCGCAGGGGAGGTAGCGGTAGGCCCGCTGCACGTCCTGGAGCACCTGGATCAGGGACGGCTCCTCCCGGGGATACCTCCGAAGGATGTCCTCCAGGGGGGCCATGTCCGTGCAGGCGACCGGTCGGGTGGAACTCTCCATCGGTCCTGCCTCCCTCAAGCGCCCGGGGCCGCCGGGCGATCCCGTCCTTCCACGCACCGCCGCGCCTCGGCGTACCCGGCCTGGAGGCATTGGAGGTTCACGTCCACCAGGGCCGGCTTCCGGGCGAAGGTCTCCCGGACCAGGGCCTCCACCTGGGCCATCGGCACCACCTCCGTGGCCCCGACGAAGGCTCCCAGAGCCACCATGTTGGCGCCCTTCGGATTGCCCAGGGAGTTGGCCAGGTCGTTCGCGGCGACGGGCACCACCAGGACGTCGGACCGGCGGCACTCCCGGTTCACCAGCGACGTGTTGTAGAGGATGACGCCCCCGGGACGCACCGCGTCCTCGAAGCGGTCCAGGGACGGCAGGTTCAGGGCCATCAGGGCCCGGGGCCGCTGGACCACCGGCGACCCGACGGGCCGGTCGGAGATCACCACCGTGCAGTTGGCCGTCCCGCCCCGCATCTCGGGGCCGTAGGATGGGAACCACGAAACCTCCCGGCCTTCCTTCATCCCGGCGTAGGCCAGCATCTTGCCGATCAGCAGGGCGCCCTGGCCTCCGAAACCCGCGATGATCATCTCGTACTGCATCGGCCGTCCCCTCCTGCCTCACTCCCGTTCCAGGGGCCTCGGGGCCCGGTCCCCGCCGTCGGGCGTCTTGAAGACCCCCAGGGGGTAGTAGGGCACCATGTTCTTCTCGACCCAGTCGCAGGCCTCGTGAGGCGGGATCCCCCAGTTGGTCGGACAGGTCGAGAGGAGTTCCACCAGGCTGAAGCAGCGCCCCTCCTCCTGGAACCGGAAGGCCCGGCGAAGCAGCCGCCTGGCCTCGACCACGTGGAGAGGGGTGTGGACCGCCCCCCGGGCGATGAACGCGGGCGTCCGCAGGGCGCTGACCAGTTCCGCCACCCTCAAGGGATGTCCCGCCAGGGAGACGTCCCGCCCCAGGGGCGACGTGGTCGTCACCTGGCCGGGCATCGTGGTGGGCGCCATCTGCCCGCCGGTCATCCCGTAGATGGCGTTGTTGACGAAGACCACGGTGACCTTCTCGCCCCGGTTGGCGCAGTGGAGGATCTCGCTGAGGCCGATGGAGGCCAGGTCCCCGTCGCCCTGGTAGGTGAAGACGACCAGGTCCGGTCGGGCCCGCTTGATGCCCGTGGCGACGGCCGGGGCACGCCCGTGGCTGGCTTCGTGCATGTCCGTGGCGAAGTAGTTGTAGGCCAGCACCGCGCAGCCGACCGGGGACACGCCGACGGTCCGCTCCCGGACTCCCAGTTCGTCCAGCACCTCGGCGATCATCCGGTGGATCACCCCGTGGGTGCATCCCGGACAGTAGTGGGTGATCACCTTCCGCAGGGACTCGGGGTGGCCGAAGGCCTTGGCCCGGGACCGTTCCGGCTCCCCTGCCCGGACCTCCTCCTGCACCACGGGACTAGACATCCTCCACCTCCCGGGAACGCCCCTCCAGGACATCGATCATGCGGGCCGCGGCCTCCTCGGGCGAGATCAGGTTGCCCCCGGTGCGCCCGTGGAAGTGGATCGGCCGGGACCGTCCCAGGGCCAGCCGGACGTCCTCCACCATCTGGCCCGCGGACAGTTCCAGCACCAGCACCGCCTTGGCCTTTTCCGCCGCCGCGGCCAGTTCCCCGTAGGGATAGGGAAAGAGGCTGATCGGTCGGAACAGCGCCACCCGACGCCCCTGGTCCCGCAACTCCTCGATGGCGCTCAGGGCGACCCGGGCCACGGTCCCGTAGGCCACCACCAGCAGGTCGCAGTCCCCGTCGTCGAAGCGCACCTGGAAGCGCCGTTCCCGTTCCCGGATCAGCCGGTACTTCTGCTGGAGGTTGCGGTTGTGCGCCTCCAGGGTGTCCGCGTCGAGGTAGAGGCTGTTGATCACCGCCCGGGGGCGATCCCCCTTCCATCCGGTCGAGGCCCAGGTCTTCGGAGGGAGGTCCGGAGCCGGGAGGCGCTCGTCCGGCAGTTCCACGGGCTCCATCATCTGGCCGATCAGGCCGTCGCCGAGGACCATCACGGGGGTGCGGTATCGGTCCGCGATGTCGAAGGCCTCCATCGTCAGGTCCGCCGCTTCCTGGACCGACCAGGGGCCCAGCACCGGCACCCGGTAGTCCCCGTGCCCTCCCCCCTTCGTGGCCTGCAGGTAGTCGGCCTGGGAGGGGAGGATCCCCCCGAGTCCCGGACCAGCCCGCATGATGTTCACGATCACCACCGGGAGTTCGGACCCGGCCATGTAGGAGACGGCCTCCTGCATCAGGCTGATCCCCGGGCTGGACGAAGAGGTGAGGACCCTCACCCCGGCCCCCGAGGCCCCGTAGAGCATGTTCGAGGCGGCCACCTCCGACTCGGCCTGGACGTAGGTTCCTCCCACCTGGGGCAGCCGGTGGGACAGGTACTCGGGAATCTCGTTCTGGGGGGTGATGGGATAGCCGAAGAAGAGGCGGCACCCTGCTCGGATGGCCGCCTCCGCGATGGCCTCGGTCCCCTTCATCAGCTTTCTGGCCATGTCGGTTCGCCCTCAGTAGCGGAAGTAATGCACCAGCGTCCCGTTCACCTCCATCGAGAGGGCCACGTCGGGACAGGTGATGCAGCAGACGCGACACCCGATGCAGTGCCGCTGGCGGGCCACCTTCACGAAGAAGTAGCCCTTGGCGTTCAGGTCCCGGCCCATCTCCAGCACCTGCCGGGGACAGGCCCGGACACAGAGCTCGCATCCCTTGCAGCGATCCGGCTCCACGACGATCCGAGGCATGTCGGCCTCCTCCCGGCCCCTTCGGGGGCTCCGTTCATCGCAACACGAACAGCGGCCCGGAACGGGGCACCCGGGGCCCGTCCACCGGGGGCTGGACGATCCGGTGCAGGGGAAGCACCTCGCAACCAGGGTCCCCGGGGCCCACCAGCGCATCCTCCCGTCCCGCCTCGACGCCGACACCGACCACCGGGACCCCCAGGGCCTCGGCGGTCCAGCGGGCCATCGACAGGCCCTCCTCGACCACCTCCCGGGTGGTCCGGTCCATCAGGTGGGTGTTCGAAAAGACCCCTGTCACCTTCAGGCGCGACACCCGTTCGATTTCCCGGGCCATCGCCACGGCCGACTCGGGATCGGGGGTGAAGGGGCGGCGGAAGTTCACGACCAGCACCAGTTCATGATCCGCCGGCCGGAGGACGTCCGACAGCGCCCCCAGAATCCGGGCCCCGTTCTCGTCCCCCCCGACATCCATCACCACCCGCCCGGCATGGTCGGCGCAGATCGTCCGGACCCGGGGAAGCAGGATGGGAAGGTCCGCGGTGGCCAGGTCCCCTTCCGGGGCGACCAGGTCCACGCCCAGGCGGGCCAGCGTCGCCGCGGCTTCGCGGCTCCGGAAATAGGGCTTCACGACGTCCAGGTCCGCCAGCACCACCCGGTCCCCGGCCCGGGCCATCCCGATGGCGGCGTTGACGGCCACCTCGGTCTTCCCGCTCCCGAAGTGCCCGACCAGGATGGCGAGGGATTTCCGGAACATGATCCTTCCCCGAGGCCAGGGGAAACATAGGCTGCCGCAAAAGGGGAAGTCAAGCGGAACCCGGCTCCGCCCGGCCCGGTGGACCCCGGAAGGTCGGGTTTCGGAACCCCGCCGGTTCGGCTAGACTTCGACCGACGGCCGGAGGGTCCATGGCACCCCGCGGGGCAGGTCCGGAAACCGGCAGGATGGGACGGGCGATCGGCCCCCGGGGACCGGTCGTGGTCCTGTGGCTTTTCCTCGCCACCTCCTGGGCCTGCGCCACCCCGCCGACGACGCTCCCGGTTCCCCGTCCCGTGCCCGCACCGGCCCCGGACTGCCGGCGTTCCTCCACGCGCCCCGCGGAGTTTCGATTCGGACTCCTGTCCGGCGTGGTTCGTTCGGGGCAGGACCTGGCAGGCCTGGAGTCCTGGATCACGTCGCGGATGGGCATCCCGGCCAGGATCGAGGTCCTCGAACGGTACGACGACCTGGGAAGTCGGATGCTCCAGGGAACCCTGGAAGCGGCGATGCTCCCGCCTCTGGAGTACGTTCGCACCCGGAGCCGCGACCCGTGCATCGGCGCCCGGCTGACCGCGGTGGTCAGCGGATCGGTGCGGTATTCCTCGTTCCTGGTGGCCCGGAAGGATTCCCGCATCCGGCGGCTTCAGGACCTCCGGGGAGCCCGGGGGGCCTTCGTGTCGCCGGACTCCGCCTCGGGCTGGCTCTTCGCGTTGCGACGGATGCAGGAGGCGGGCCTGGACCCCTGGAAGGACCTGGCGGAGGTCCGTTTCCTGGGCTCCCACGCCGCCGTCATCGAGGCGGTGATCCGCGGCGAGAGCGACCTGGGAGCGACCTTCGACGGGGCCCTTGTCGCCGCTCGCCAGGGTGGGTGGGACACTGCATCCCTCTCCCTGGTCGCCCTGGGGGGCCGTGTCCCCTTCGACGCCGTCGTGGTCTCTCCGGAGGTTCCCGAAGACCTGGCGAACCTGTTTCTGGGGGCACTGGCGGCCATCGACACCACGACCCCGGAAGGGCGATCGATCCTGTCGGTCCTGCCCAACTACAGCGGATTCGTCCCCACCGACGACTCCTTCTACGACGACGTGCGGAGGGTCGCGGAGGAGGTCCTCATGGACTCGGGGAGGTCCCGGTGAGACTGCGAACCCGGATTCTCGGCCTGGGAGGGGCTCTGGCCCTGACCTCCAGCCTGGGCCTGGGCCTGCTGCTGCTGTCCCTCCAGCGGGACCGGGACGTCCGGGACATGGAACTGAGGGCCCGGGCCTTCCTGGAGGCCGTCCAGGTGGGCGTGCTCCCCATGATGGCCGAACAGCGGGTCACCGACCTGGATCGCCTGGTGTCCGAGATCCGGGAGCACCGGCTGGAAGACCTCGACCTGGTGTTCCTGGCGGTCCTGGACCCCGAGCGGAGAGTCCTGGGACACACGGACCCCCTGCTCTTCGGCACCCTCCTGGACGACGACAGCGCCCGGCGGTTCTCGGAGGAGGACCAGGGACGGGTGGAGCAGGTCCACGACGAGGACCGGGAAATCCTGGTGGTGAGCCTCCCGGTCGTCTCCCGGGTGCCGGGATATCCGGGGATCCGGTGGGGAACCCTGGTTGCCGGATTCGACCTCACCGGAGCCCGGAAAGCCTGGACGAAGGCGGTCATCGGGACCGTGGCGCTGATCCTCGTCGCCGCCCTCGCGGCCGCCGGACTGGCGGTCCTGCTCCTCGACGGCCAGGTGGTTCGTCCCGTGCAGCGCCTGACGGAGGTCGCCGCCCAGCTGGGAAGCGGCAACCTGTCCGCACGGGTTCCGCTGTCGGGACGGGACGACGACCTGGCGGTCCTGGGGCGCACCTTCAACCAGATGGCCGAGGCCCTGGAGCAGCACACCCACGGACTGGAGAAGCAGGTCCGCCAGCGGACCCGGGAACTGGAGCGGGCGAACCGCCAGTTGCAGGAAGCCAACGAGCGGCTGCAGCGCCTGGCGGTCACCGACGGCCTGACCGGGCTCTACAACTTCCGCTACCTGCGCCAGACCCTGGAAATGGAACTGCACCGGGCCTCCAGGCAGAAGAGCCCCCTCTCCCTGCTGATGCTGGACGTGGACCTCTTCAAGCAGTTCAACGATCGGTACGGGCACCCGGCGGGGGACCGGGTGCTCCAGCGCATCGCCTGGATCCTGCAGAAGCGGCTCCGCGTCACGGACATCCCCTGCCGCTACGGAGGGGAGGAGTTCGCGGTGGTCCTCCCGGACACCGATTCCCCGGCCGCCATCCAGGTCGCCGAGGAAATCCGGCGCCGGGTGGAGGGGGAGGACTTCTCCGAGGGGACGGGCGTCGATCACGCGACCCTGACCATCAGCATCGGGGTCGCCTCGTTCCCCGGGCACGGGAAGGATCCCGAGACCCTGCTGAAGGCCGCGGACACGGCCCTGTACCGGGCCAAGGATTCCGGACGCAACCGCGTGGTCCTGGCAAGTCCCCTGGAGGAGGCGACCTCATGACCCCCGAGGCACTGGCAGCCCGGATCGATGCCCCCGTCCGAGTCGTCCAGGTCCGATCCCGCGACGGCACCTCCCTGACGGCCTACGAGGCCGGCCGGGGACGGGAAACCCTGGTGCTCTGTCCCGGCCTCGGGGGGAACCTCCTGTGCTGGAAGCACGTGCTGGAGGGATTCCAGGGGGTGTACCGGATGATCACCTGGGACCCCCGGGGAACCTATTTCTCGGCCGCCCCCGCTGACCGGGATCGCATCGGGGTGCCGAACCACGTGGACGACCTCGAGGCCGTGATGGAGGCCCTGGGGGTGAGCCGGTGCATCCTCGGCGGCTGGAGCATGGGGGTCCAGGTCGCCATCGCCTTCGTCCACCGCCACCCCGACCGGATGCCCCGGGCGCTGCTGCTCCTGCAGGGCCATCCGGGCCACCTCCTCCGGGACGTGCTGGACCTGCCCTGGATGGAGCCGGTGTTGCAGACCGCCCTGGCCACCCTGATTCCCCTCTCGAGGTACCTCCAGCCCTTCCTGGGCCCCCTGTTCCGGCAGCCCGGAATGATTCCCCTGCTGAACGAGGTCGGCCTCGTCGCCACCCGGGACGGAGTCTTCCCGGAGGTCCTGGCGGCGTTCAGCCACCTGCACTTCCCGAGGTATCTGCGCATGATCGACCGCCTCGGTCGCCACAGCACCGAGGACTGGCTCGGGGAGATCCGCTGCCCCACGCTGATCACCGCCGGTTCCCGGGACGTGCTGACTCCCCCCTCGGTGGCGAGGCGGGCCCGGGAACGGATCCCGGGATCGCGCCTGGTCGTCTTCGAAGGGGGCACCCACTACACGATGATGGAGATGCCCGACCGGATGCACCGGGTCCTG
>Ga0302250_1001363_pt1 | contig 18595 bp, 15 predicted proteins | sample AAG_RA_Asp_MG_FD_193536 | JGI IMG/M metagenome (GOLD analysis project Ga0302250, IMG submission 193536) | Enriched activated sludge microbial communities from anaerobic digester in WTTP, New Holstein, Wisconsin, United States - AAG_RA_Asp | ecosystem: Engineered > Bioreactor > Anaerobic >... | reverse complement strand
TTTCACAGCCTGGCTTCCGACCAGAAAACGGTCATCTGCGTCACCCACACCCTGGAAAACATCGACGTCTGTCACCTGGTGGTGCTCCTTCAGCGCGGCCGACTGGTCTATTTCGGCCCGCCTCAGGAAGCGCTGCACCATTTTGGGGTCTCCCGCCTTTCGGAGGTCTACGAGCTGCTCGAAAGCCGCCCTGTGGAGTACTGGGCAGATCGTTACCTGGAATCATCCGACTATGATGAATACATCAAGGGACGTTTGTCCGATGCTCCCACGACTTCTCCCGAACCGGGGAAAGGGGCGGCTCCCTCATTGACCACGCAGTATGGGCGCCGCAGCTGGTCCCAGCTGGGCACGCTGATGCGGCGGTATCTGGACCTGCTCCAGGCGGACCGGCGCAATCTCGTCATTCTGCTGCTCCAAGGACCCTTCGTGGCCACGCTCATTGGCCTGGTCTTCAGCGCTTCCGGGTCTCCTCCGGTGCGCGCCGCCGGTGAAAGCCACATTGCCTTTGTGCTGGTGCTTTCCGCCATCTGGTGCGGATGCCTCAACTCGACCCGGGAAGTGGTCAAGGAACTGCCCATCTATCTGCGGGAGCGGGCCGTCAATTTGGGTCTTGGACCCTATCTGCTGAGCAAACTCGTGCCGCTGGCCGTCCTTTGTCTGCTCCAGAGCCTGGCCCTGGTGGGGATTGCCACGCTCCTGCTCTCCTGGGAGGGAGATTTCTGGGTACGGTTGCTGATCCTGTTCCTGTCAGCCCTGGCTGCAACCGGCATGGGGCTGGCCATCAGCACCCTGGTGGACTCCAATGACAAGGCCGTGACCCTCGTCCCCATTCTGCTCATTCCCCAGGTCATTTTTTCCGGGGCGATCGTTACCCTCGGGAAAACCGGTGAACTGCTGGCCCGGCTGACGATGATCTCCTTTTCGGCCTTCGATGCCATGAAGACCACCATGTCTGCGGAAGTGGCGCAGCATCTCACTTCGCAATGGACCTTGGGGGGCAACCTGGCAATGATCGGTGCGCTATTTGTCAGCTTCGTACTGGCAGCGTTTCTGGGCCTGAAGCTGAAAGACCTCAGGCATTGATGGAAAGGTGAAGGATGGAACACGGCCAGACTGAAGGCAACGACGTCCTGCGTATTTGCGCCAACTGCGAAAAGGCGACGCCGGAAAGCGTCTTGAAGGATTTCGCCTATCGCTGCCCGGCGTGCGGCTTTGAAATGGCCTACACAGAAACGGGGCCGACGGGGAATGTGCGCCGGGTCCTCGCCTATCTGAAAGGCGCGGGGGAGTTGATCCATGAACGCTACCGGGTCGAAAAGGTCCTGGGCAAGGGCGGTTTTGGCGCCACCTATCTGGTCGAAGACCTGAAAATCAGGGGCAAACGGCGGGCGCTCAAGGAAATTCCGGAAGCCTTTTTCGATGACAAGGAGGTGGATCTGCTTGGCCGATTGCGGCACACCGCCATTCCGGACGTTACCGATCAGTTCACCTGCGGTGAAATGCGCTACCTGGTACTGCAATTTGGCGGGAAGAGCACCCTTGCCAGCCGCTGCCGGGAATGCGGCGGGAAAGTGCCGCTCACCACGGCCCTGCCCTGGATGCGACAGCTGTGCGAGGTGCTGGCCTATCTGCATTCCCAGAAGCCACCCATCATCCATCGGGACCTCAAACCGGAAAACGTCCTGCTGGACGACAACGACCATATCATGCTCATCGATTTCGGCATCGCCAAAGCCTCCGAACCGGCGACCACCACCCGCCTGCTGGCGCGGGCCTTCAGTCATGGCTTCAGCCCGCCCGAACAGGTCCTGGGGGTGGGAACGGAGGCGCGGTCCGACATCTACTCTTTTGGAGCTACGTTCTACTACCTGCTCACGGGCCACGTTCCGCCTGCGGCTCATGAACGGCTGTCGGGCAAGGCGCTCCCGGACCCCTCGTCCCTTGCGGCTGACCTGGGAGCTGATGTGGACCGATTCCTGATCAAAACGCTCCATCTCAATGTTGACCAACGCCCTGCCAGTGTTCGCGAGCTGGGAGCGATGCTGGAGCTGCTTGAGCGGCAACTGCCGGATACGGCACTCCACACCGCCAAGACCTCGAGGCTGGATGAGGAGCTGGGTACGCTCCTGAGCGTTCCTTCATGGGCTCCTGTTCAAGGCATCAAGCTTCCCGAGACCGGGCCGACGCCTGCGACTCCAGTCGCAAGCGCGGCGAAGCATCAGCGCGGCGTCCTCGTGACGGCGCTCCTGGTGATGGTGATGGCGGCGGTTCTGCTTGCCAGCGCCTATTGGTTCCTGGGGGAAAAGCAAAAAGTCGCGGTGGAGCCCACCGCTGGCCCTCCCGCTCCCTCGCAGGTTGCGAAACCGGCGCCCGCTTCGCCGGAAGTGAGCCCACTGCCGGCCGCCGGTCCGCTCCCTGTCGCGCAGGCGCCGCTGTCGGTCCCCGCGCCTGAGATGGCAGGCACTGACCGGCAGCAACCCCCACCGGCCCCTGCCGGAGCAGACCCGTCGTCAGTCCGACAGGTTTCCACAGCGCCGGAAGTGGCGGAACAGAACGCTCCCCCTGCTCCTGCCGGCCAGGAGGCCGGGCAAGTAGAGTCTTCGGAACAGGCGTTATTGTCCCCACCGGCGCCGGCACCCGCATCCACTCCAGCACCGGCACCAGCGTCAGCATCAGCGGCAACGCCGGAGCAGGCACCGGCGTCCGTGTCAGCTGCAGCACCCGCGCAGGTGCCCACAGCGACCTCGGCCGCTGCGCCGACAACCGCTAAGAGCCCGCCGCCCGCGGAAAAATCCGCCGCCGAGATTCTCAAGGAGAGGCGCCAGATGGTGGTGACTCCCGAACCGACAGCGGCTGCAGCCCCGCCCCCGGCGAGGAAACCGGTGGCAACACAGCCGAAGCGGCAGGCCGAAAAGATGATTTCCCAGGAACGGGTTGTTCCCCGATCTTCGGGGATCTTGAAGGAGACATACCCGAGTGCAGCCTCCAGGGGCAGCCTCTCCGGAAGTTCTGGAAGTGGTGCCAGGTCGCCGCGCAGCTCGGGCATTCTCAAGGAGGAGCTTCGTTAGTCCAAACCGTGGAGCAATGGGATTGCGTAATGATTAGGCAAGTATCGGGCAAGTATTCCGAAACGCAGGTCCGTTGCTGGTGCTTGAAGGCAAAAGTCGCTGACATACCAACAAACCGTCACCCCGGCATGCTTCTAGCCGGGGTCCAGGGGGCATGCCAAGACTGGATTCCGGCTCAGAAACCCTGCCGGAATGACCAGAGGGGAAAGGTCGACAATATTCAAATGATTAACGCAATCAGGCACTAGTACAGCACGGTGGAAGTCCGTAATCAAACATCGGTGGGCACGGCCCACCGATCCAGGCAAGACGCGACGTGGGCTCTGCCCACCAGAATCGGGTGAGTACTTGTGCCACGTTGCATTAGCTTCACAGGCAAGCAGGTCACGGTCTATCGCGCAAGCGATGCTGGAAGAGGAAGCAGGTTGGCTTGAATTTCACAAAAAGGAGTAAGAAATGCTCAAGGATCGTGCAGTTGCTGGTATCCCCTTTACCTGTCCTCGTCGAATCATGTTGCTTTGCGCCATGGCCCTGGTGCTGACGCTCGGCATCGCTGCCGGCCCTGTCTGCGCCCAAGGTGAAGCCCCCATGGCGGGCACTTACGGCATCAAGATCTACCACGTCAACGAAGTTCTCTATCCCTTTGTCCAAGTATATGTGCGAACCTTCGACAAAGACATGCAACCGCTCATCAACCTGAACGAGATGAACATCGGCCTGATGGTCAAAGGCCGGCCCTATGATCCGATGAAACGACAGTACGCCATCCAGTCCATCCGTCAGAGGAAGGAAGCCACCCGCACGGTTATCGTCCTCGACGCCAGCAAGTCGATGGCGGGGCTTCCATTTGAGTCGGCCCTTCGAGCCTGCACCCGGTTCATTGACAGCAAACGTCCTCAGGATGAAGTCTCCATTGTGGCCGTCAGGGACACCAAGGAAGGTTATGAAATCGTTTCGGAATACGAACGCGACCCGGGGGCCCTGGCCCGTCGCCTGGCGGATGTCAGGTGCGACGGCAAGAAAACCCGCCTCTACGATACCATCGGGGCGGCCATGGCGAGCTGTGGGATGACCTCACAGGGGGCGGCCGGTGCCTTCGGCGATGGTTACATCAGTTCCTGTTCGGTGGTGGTGTTCTCGGACGGTCAGGATGACGGCAGCGCGATCACGCGGGCCGAGCTCAACAGCCGGATATCCAGCCTTCCCATCCCGATCCCCATCTACAGCCTTGCCTATTCTCGAGTCGGGCACAAGTATTTCAGTAACCTGGAAGCTCTGTCCAAGAACTCCGTGGGCAAATACTACCATATCGGCGAAGCCTTCGACCGGATGCAGAGGGTTGTGGAGGAGATCCAAAACATCATCCAGAGTGACTATGTGGTCACCTTCAGGTCTTATCTGCCCGTGGATGGCAATGAACACGTCTTCAAGATCGGGGTCGTGTATCCTTCCGGCAGCGGCAAATACACCTATGATACGAGCAAATTCGAAGCCGTGGAAACCATCCCGGTCCCCCTGATCCAAGACAAGATCAAGCAGTTGAATGCAGTCATGCCCCCGCTTCCCACCGACGGGGTGCCTTATTTTGATCAGCAGGGGATGCAGCAACCGTCGCCAACGGCGAAACCACCGACTCAATAACACCATGCAAGTGGATGGCACGATGAGCGATCCACCTGTCACCTCGGTCCCTGGAAAGCTGGCGGGTAAAGGGATTCTTACCCAGAACCCGCCGGCCCATTGGTTGGTGTCACCCAAAAAAGACCCGTCCCTGTTTGACATGCGCTGGAAGAACGAGGCACATGAGTTCATTGGCTAAGGTACTCAAGTCCAGTCTTCCCTTCGAACGAACAATCATCTCACAGATAGCTGAGAGGCTGTTCGGGCGAAGGGTGAATTTGACCCAGGGTACAAGAAAGGAAGCCACTCAATACCAACCTCATCGGGCTGGAACCAATTGCGCTGATGAATTTTTCAAGATCTTCCCTGGACTGAGAAAGTGATGAATCTGATCAAATGGAGGAAGAAATGAGGATCGTACTATTTGCCGATAAGAGGCGCCGCGGCTGCGCGCGGCTGCTGTTGTTTGCTCTGCTGGCGCTGGTCATAGGGGTCGTCTCGGCGGATTCCTGCCTGTCTCAGGTCAGCTCTTTTGATGAGGTGGCAATCGGAGGATGCGACCAACAGGGTGACGGGCCGACCACCACGACTCCGGAATTTGTCATCAATAGAGCGACCCAACGATTGCAGGCCGGAGGAACTCAAACGATCACCTTCAGGACGGATTCCGGCGGCAACCTGGACTACTATCAATGCGGTGGAGTCATCAGCTTCGACATAGATCTCAAAAACACAGATGTGGCCACTGTTAAAGCCGCCACGCTCCGGATGGCCGTCTGGGACGTTGATTATATTTGCGGACCATCTCATTGCGGTGGGCGCTGTGAGCGCGATACCGTCTATGTCAACGGTCAGCAACTCACGAATCCTCCTTACCTGACCGGAGCCAATCAGCAGTGGAGCACCGTCACCTTTCCCGTGGACCCGGCCTACCTCGACTCCGGAATGAACAACATCCAGGTTCACGTAGACACTCTTGCCGGCTCCTGCTGGTGTGTAACCGTGGCTTGGGGAGAGCTGGAGCTGCAGACGGAAGCGGCGCCGATCATCGATGAGCTCGTGATCACTCCCACGGATCCAACGACCACCAAAGATGTGACCTTCGAGGCAAAAATGAAGCAGATGACAGGTTTCGAGGTTACACAAGTTGACTGGGCGGTCTTTGACAACACCAATGGCGACAGGGATATCGACATCTTCTCGTGCAACTTGAGCTCCACATATTGTCCAGCAAGGGGAGAACACGGAAGCAAGAAACTTACCTGCTCGGTTCATTACAGGAACACATCAAGCGGTAAGGTTGGGGTAGTCAAGAAAGAGAAAGACTTCAAGATGTTCTTCGATAAGGATCAGCGGGCCAGTTGGTGGGAATTTAGGAGCCCGCCGAATTGGTTTGTCTATTGGAGGAAAGATGGTGCCGTTCCAGACATGGAGAAAGTCAGCGACTATACATATAATTGGTATGATACAGGGTATGGGGGCGTTGAGAATGGCGTGATTTACCTTACTGACAAGGCAGCTGATACCCACTATCCTGGAGGATTAAAATTCAACAACATACAGTTCGGTGGCGATGAGGTTGAGGGAATCGACTGTGCAGCAGAAGTGGTAGCGCACGAAATATATCACTTAAAAGTTTTTGACGCGTTGCGCGGGAAGCCCTGGGAAGGCTGGGATAATTGGACTGGCTGGGATCATAATGATACAGATGGCCTTCCAGACAAATACGAGACGGACACATCGGGGACTGATCCGAAGAATCCCGACACTTATGGCCTGGCTAAGAAAGACTCTGAATACGCAAAGTATGGCGACCAGGAGTATATGGCCATGCGGGCGGGTAACGGTAGGAAGGGCGTTATCAAAAAGGATTGGGCAAATCCCGGAAAACAGACCTCTGCGAACAAAATCATAGCTGCAAAGGTCAGTGTCAGCAACGTGCAACTTGGCAACCCACCGGTTGCCACGAGCGTGACCGGCAACTTCGTCGAGGAGCCTGTCGATACGAACGCAAACGGGTTCTACGACCACCTTGAAATTTCATTCAATATAGATGCGGGCTCTACCGGTTACTACTCTCTGGTAGGGCTGCTCAAGGCGCCCAGCGGCGAAGTAATAGGTATTGTGAATGAGCTGGTTGGGCTGACCGCCGGAGCCAACACGGTACAGATGAAGTTTGACGGCTCATTCATCAACCGTTCCGCGCAGGATGGCCCTTACACCCTCAGGCTGATTCTGGCAGACATGGAAGGCGATGCAACGATCGAAGACCTCCCCGCAGCCCACACCACGGACGCTTACTCCTACGAGCTGTTTGAGGGCCAGCAAGGCCGCTTTGGCGATAGCTTCTCCGACTTTGCCAACGATCTGGATGCCGATAGCAAATTTGACGAACTGGTGATCGCAGTACCGGTAAACCTTACCGTTGCCGGCGAATATACAGTGATTGGTTATCTCCACGACGAAGCCGGTAAACACATCGCCCACCTCAAGACAACATCCAACCTGGCGGCTGGCGCCAATAGTGTCCAGCTGGTGGTCGATAAAGCCCCGTTGATCTCCAACACGCTAAACGGGACGCTCAATCTCAGAGACCTTTCCCTGTTCGATACCAGCGACAGGCTCATTGATCAGGTTCAAGATGCTTATACCACCGCTGCCTACTCCTACACTTCCTTTCGGGTGGGAGAGGCCGTGTTCTCGGGGGCTTTCGACGATTATGGTTTAGATTCTGACAGTGATGGCTATTATGACGCCCTCGTGATCGACGTACCGGTTATGGTCTATAATCCCGGGAGCTTTATGATTGCGGCGGATCTCACCGACAGCGGCGGAAAACTGATCACCCAGGCAACAGAGCAACTCCAACTGCCCGCCGGTTCTCACACGATTTCCATGAGCTTTGACGGGACGGCAATTGCCACCAAGCAGAAAAATGGGCCGTATGTTGTCGCTTATATGCACCTGTTCAATAACTCGAGCATCTTGATAGATGCCGGAATTGACCTCCACACTACCCAGGCCTACGACTGGCACCAGTTCAACGAACCGCTGGTCAAGCTGACCGGAGTCTATACGGATGAAGCGGTTGATAACGATGACGATGGGATCGATGATGTTCTGAACATTACCGTTGGAGTTCTCGTGGACGACAGCGGCGACTACGACCTCAACGCCCGGCTCGTTGATCAGAACGGGACCGAGATCACCTGGGCAGCTACGTCTTCCCAGATAGATGCTGGAACGCCGGTTACCCTCCTCTTGAGCTTCGATGGCTCGGCCATATACAACCACGGGGTGAGTGGTTTGTATCGGCTGAAGGACGTATACGTCTACAACAAGTCGAATCCCGGCCTCTCCGACTCCGAGCCTGACGCATATACCACGAAGTATTACAGCTACGCTCAGTTTGGCATGACACCCACACCCCCAGGAGCACCAACGGGGGTCACGGCAACAGCGGGAGACGCCCAGGCAACGGTAACCTTCACGCCCCCGACTGCAGACGGAGGCAGTGCCATCACCTCTTACACGGTGACCTCAAGCCCCGGCGAAAAAACAGCCACAGGGTCGGCGAGCCCCATCACCGTAGCGGGCCTAACGAACGGCACCACGTATACCTTCACCGTCACGGCCACCAACGCGATTGGACCAGGGCCGGCATCCAGTGCTTCCAACCCCGTAACGCCCGCAGCGTCCAGCTACTCTGTCTCCGGCACCGTTACCTGCGGCGGAACTGGTGTATCGGGAGTTGCCGTCAATCTCACGGGAGCAGCAACAAAGAGCACCATCACGGACAGCAACGGCAATTACAGCTTCTTGGGAATATCCAACGGCTCGTACACGATCACGCCCAGCAAGGCCGATTATGCTTTTACTCCCACAAATCGCGGCGTCACCATAAGCGGCGGAAATGCTTCGGGGCAGAACTTTGCGGCAATTACCAAACCAGGAGCGCCAACCGGCGTTTTGGCGACGGCGGGGAATGGCGAGGCCACGGTGACCTTCACACCACCGGCCTCTAATGGCGGGAGTGCCATCACCTCCTACACGGTGACTTCCAACCCGGGCAATATTACGGCCACTGGATCAGCAAGCCCGATAACCGTGACGGGGCTGACCAACGGGACCACCTATAATTTCACGGTGAAAGCCACCAACGCGGTTGGAACCGGAACAGCATCGAGTCCTTCCAATGCGGTAACGCCCATGGCATCGGGCTACTCCGTTTCAGGGACGGTCATCTGCGCCGGGACTGTGGTGTCGGGAGTTACTATCAGTCTCACGGGTGCAGCAACGAAGAGCACGACCACCGACAGCAATGGCCATTACAGCTTCTCGGGGCTGGCCAACGGCTCCTATACGATCACGCCGAGCAAGACCGAGTACACCTTCACGCCGCCGAATCTGAGCGTCACTATAAAAGGCGGAAATATTGCCGGGAAGAATTTCAAAGCCAAAACCAAACCCGGGGTGCCGACAGGGGTTACGGCAAAGGCAGGCAATACCAGTGCAACGGTGAGATTCACGGCACCAGCGTCAAACGGGGGTAGTGCCATCACCTCCTATACCGTAATGTCAACCTCGGGCGGCTTCAAACAGACGGGGAGATCAAGCCCCATAAAGGTTACAGGACTCACCAACGGGAGCAGTTATGCCTTCACCGTGACGGCTACCAATAAGATCGGGACCGGTGAGGCGTCCGAAGCATCCAACTCGGTCACGCCGGCCGCCAAGCCCGCCGCCCCACGAGACGTCACGGCGGTTGCCGGCGATGCCCGCGCAACGATTGCCTTCGCCCCACCGGCTTCCGATGGCGGCAGCGCCATCACCCAATATACGGTCACTTCCTATCCCGGAGGCATCCAACAAGCCGGTTCGGCAAGCCCCATCACGGTAACGGGGCTGACCAATGGAAAGACCTACAGGTTTACCGTGAAGGCAACCAATGCCAGGGGGACTGGACCGGAATCAGCCAAAGCCGATCCTCCGGTCACACCGAGCGAAGATGGCACCGTGCCGGGCATTCCGACCAATGCTACGGCCACGCCGGGCGTTGCCAGCGCGACGGTGACCTTCACGCCGCCAGCATCCAACGGGGGGAGTGCCATCACCTCCTACACGGTTGCATCAAGTCCCGACGGTATCATCGTCAAAAGCACTAAGAGCCCGATCACTGTCACAAAACTGACCAACGGCACCATTTACACGTTCACCGTCACGGCGACCAACAAGACGGGCACCGGAGCTCCGTCCCTCCCGTCGAACCCCGTTAAACCTGCTAAAAAGCCTGGAAAGCCAACCGGAGTTGCGGCCACCGCCGGGGATGCCTCGGCAACCGTCAGTTTCACGGCTCCGGCTTCTGACGGAGGAAGCCCCATCACCTCATTCAAGGTCATTTCAAGCCCTGGCAGTCGCACAGCAACCGGCACAGGGAGCCCCATTACGGTACCCAAGCTGACCAATGGGACAACCTACACCTTCACCGTCAGGGCCATCAACGCCATCGGGGCCGGCCCGAAATCGGCTCAATCCAACCCGGTGAAGCCTTCCACGGTGCCGGGCAAACCGACGGGGGTAAAGGCAACGGCGGGAAATTCCCTGGCGAAGGTCAGCTTCACGGCTCCAACTTCCAATGGCGGCAGTCCCATCACCTCTTACACCGTGACTTCCAACCCCGGCAACTTCACAAGTAATGGAAAAGCAAGCCCTATCACGGTCAAGGGCCTGACTAATGGCAAGGCCTACACCTTCACGGTGAGGGCCAGCAATGCTCTGGGGATGGGGCCTGCATCCAGCCCTTCCAAAGCGGTGACACCGGCGCCCGCGCGGCAACTCGCGCCGGGCTTGACACCATCTTCGCCTGCGGAGGCCGAATGATGAAGAAAGCCAACATCCAATTCCAGGCGGCTGTATTCGAGATGGAAACCATGAGCGGTCTGTCACCCACGAGGAGTATCTCATGAAGAAATGCGGAAGTTCAGTTTCGAAATGTCATGCGGGCGTGCTGGTCCTGACTGTCATGCTGGCGCTCGCGGGTTGCACGATCTCCACCCCGGAACGTGAGTATGTCATTATTCCCCAAATCAAGCTTGACGCTGATAGCCTCGGCACCGGGCGTACGGCCGACGCGTCTCATAAGGAAGCCGGCGGTGTTGCCGGGAATGCGCCCCGGCACTCGGTCGCCGAAATGCTGGTGGGGGCCTTCTCCCCCAAAAAACCCATTACCCCGGAGATCGTTGACAACCTCGAAACAAAGCAGTTTTCGTTCAGAAATGGAAGGTACTCCTATGAAGACCCCACCGACCCGGTTCGCATCAGTGCGGGTATCGCCGAGAAAGCGTTTGGAGACCTCAATGGTGACGGAGTCACCGATGCAGCGGTGGTTTTCTGGTACAATACCGGGGGGTCGGGTATTTTTGAGGAGATATGTGCCGTCATCGCGACCTCTGGAAACCCGCTTGTTACCGAATCAATACCATTGGGGGATAGAGTCGGGATAGAATCCGTGAGGATTGTGCGGGGGACCATCGTATTGGATCTATTGACTCATGCCCCCCATGCCGGTTTGGCCAATGCAGACGTGAGAGCCGTCTGTAAATTCAAGTTCGCCGGAAACCGGCTGGTCAATTTGACTCCGAAAGTGCTGGCAAATGAAGACCGGGAGGGGTTGCTGTCAGCCCCATGACCGTGACGCCTTGCTGGAGAATGCCACCACCGTGAGGGTAGATGAGGCTATGGTCCCCGGTGGTCGGTTTACCAACACTCTCAGAGTCAAGCGGTGCTTCTGCTTCCGGTAGCGCTCGCAACCATCCCTGGAAAGGAACAGAACCCACTGGCAGGGACGGTGCCGAGGCGGGAGGAAAAGCCCTGCTGCAGAATCGTCCCAGAGGCAAGGGTCACTCCTTTCCATCTTTTTGGACGCTCGCCGGATGCGCATGGGCATGACGATGGTGCGTGCCTTGCCGTGTCGTTCGTCTGGTAGCTGCTTGGCAGCAATCCAGGGGGGCAGCACGCGCCCTCTTTCTCCATCGTTACTCCATCCTGGTTTGCTGTGGATCGTGGCAGTCTTCGTCGGCATGACAGGTTTCACTTTTCAAGGTTGGCAATGGCGCAGAGTTGGCAGAGAAAACTCTCAGACCAGCCACTCCCTGATCGAAGGTGAGTACAAGTCCTTCGCCGCGACCCTGTTCACACCGCTGAATAACTTCAGGGGCCACAACTCCTCGTTCGCCCGCGAGCGCATGGGTCTCGTTAACCAAATGAACCACCTTTTGAACCATGCTGGATTCCCGATTGTGCAACAAGATAGATGTTGATATAATTTAAATGGATTTCAGATTCCCTTCCTTTCCCTTGTTCCTGCTGCATCCTTGACCGGTGTTTGGCAGAACGGCGTGAGTCCTCCTTTTGAGATCGTTCGAGAGCGCTTCCAGGCGATAATGGTTTGATCTTTTCGAGGATAGCCATGCTCATGCCCAGGACTCCTTTTAAGATGCCCTCGCGATGCCCCCACTGAAGGGTTGCGGGGTGTCGGTGGGGGTGTGGTTCGTTTGTTCTTGAAAGGAGTGATACTCCACCTGGGCAGCGCCTGAGGCTGGAGCGGACTTGGGCGATTCATCGCAAAGCAGGTGCATCGATCGAATTCAAAGGAAGGAGTCTGCCATGAAAAGAGCGTTCCTTACCATCGCACTTCTTGGTGCTTTTGGGGCCGCTTTGGCCGTGAATGAGGCTTACCCTGCTGACAAGGGAACGATTCATGTGGCCAGTCCCGGGAGCATGTTCGGCAGAATGCACACGGTTTCCCAGCTTTTCATGAAAGAACAGCCTCTGATCCGGGTTGACTTCATGCGAAGCGCCAATGTCGATGCAACCTTCTCAGCCCTGATCGACAAATCTGCCGACATTGCCCTGACCACTCGCCGCATCACCGCCGCAGAGGAGCAGTCGGCCAAGAGCAAGGGTCTCGAACTGACCGGTCATATTATCGGCCATGGTGGGATTGTGATCATCACTGCCGCCGCGAATCCCGTTAAGGACCTGGCAGTGGATCAAGTCAGGAAGATCTTCACGGGAGAATACACCAACTGGAGTCAGGCTGGAGGACCGACTGAAGCGATCACGGTGGTCAGAGTCGGCGAGACCTATCCCGGCACTAACTTCTTCATGCAGGAAGACTTTCTTGGAGGGATTCCGTTCACTGCCGCCGCTGTCGTCGTGCCGGAGTTTGCCAGTGTGATTCGCAAGGTCGCCCAGATGCCGGGCGGTATAGGGTTTGTCAGAATTCGAGATGCCTTCGAGTCGCCGATTCCACACGAATCCGCAATCAAGGTGCTGGGCGTCAAGAAAGATGCCTCGGCTCCGGCCGTAAAACCCTCCAGAAAGACCGTGGCCGATGCGAATTATCCCATCCGGCGGCCCTATTACGTTTATTGTGAAAAGAGCGCCGATGTCAAAATCATGAAGTATGTTGAATTCGTCCAAAAGAAGGGCTGGGGCCAGCAGAACCTGTAGCATGTTCGGGAAGCATCGCATTTGGAGGGATCTGTATCTATTTCCGCACGCAGACTCTGTCCGGCGAGAGTGTATCTTTCATTCCCGGTCATATCTAGAAGGAGTTCGATATGCCGATTTGGGGAGTCGATAGTTACAGTCCGGCGCATCTCCCTGCACGAGGTACCGAAGGCCATACTCTCTATGAACACGTCTGCAACTATCTGAGTCGCAACCGGCGCCTGTTTGGCGACATTCAGGCGCCGCGGTTCTGGGGTCGGTACCTCAACCAATCGCGTCCCACTTCAGCCCTGACGGCCGTCGAGAAGGGTTTCCTCCACAGTCACGGTTGTCGCATCCTGCTTGTGTACAACGACACCTCCTGGGACCAGCATCGCGATGTGGACTGCCGGAGAGAGGTAGGGGGGCGCAGAGTCCACCTGGGACTCACCGGTTACCAAAACGGCGCAACCTCCGCCGGAAACGCCTGCCAACTCGCCAGGAATCTGGATGCCCCAGACGGAACCCGACTTTACGCTGACCTGGAGGGCTGGCGCGTTGACGCAGAATGGCTCGACGGTTGGTGTACGGAAGTCTCAGACGCAGCGCTTCGCCTGGGTCGCCGCTACACGGCCGGTATCTACGGCAGGGTCATGGGTGCGGCCGAGCTGGCATTTTCAAGGCGCACCTTCCGGCGGTTGCCCGAGGCCTGGAGCGGCCACGTCGACCAGGTCATCCGGGGGCATCAGGAACACGAAGGCCGCCTGGTCCAGAGGCTTCGCGCTCCCGCACCCATTCACATCTGGTCCAATATGCCCAGGTGGGGGCGTCGTTGTGAAGGCGTCCCGGACAGCTTTCAAGCTTCCTCCACCCTCGGCGGACTCACCAGATCCGTTGTCTGGCAGTACGGCATGGCCTGCCCCAACGTAGGCGGGCTCATCGACATGGATGTGGCAACGGACCAGGGGTTCGAGGAGATGTGGCGACCCGCCTAGGGCAGCTCAACCCAGGGGTGGACATCCCGTCGCGAGGAGGCTTCAGATGTAAGTAATCGGCACGGCATGGCATGCTGCCGCCACAGCGGCGATCCGGCATCACTCCTCAAGATCAATCACATTGCAGGTGAGGGTCCTTTCCACTCCTGGGATCGCATGAATTTTTTCGATCACCAGGCGGCCGATCTTGTGAAAGTCGGCGCCCGTCACGGTGACGATCAGATCGTACGGCCCCAGCACCGCGTCAACGTGGGAAACCTCCCGGATCTCCATGATCCCATCCATCACTTCACGCACTTTGCCGATAATGGTGGTGACGAGGATATAGGCTGTTGCTCGCATCAGTTCCTCCTTCTAAGATGATCTTCGTTCTGCCTCCGGCACCTTCCAGGGGCCAACCCCTTCCTCGGCAGAGGCCTCGAAACCCGTGGCAGTCTTCCACCGTCACAAACAAACTTGAAAGCAGGGTTTGCCTCATGGAATATGGCGGCAGCGATATTCTATTTCACCCTGACTTCAGGATCAGCCTGTGTTGATCCCCGGATCATCGTAACAGGTTTGACAAAGGTAGAGAGGTTGCACATTCCCGCAACCGGTTCCATACATGCCGTACTTCAGGCATTCCTCACAGACCGGAATCCCGCACCCGTCACACAGCAGATGGATTTCTCGCTCCTTGCATACGCCGCAGACCTTGTTCACGATTTTTTCCGATTGAGTCTTCATCGGCATCTCCTCATCATGCAGATTCCGTTGACGATTCAAGAATGATGAAAGACACCACGCCCGGATGATGGATTTCGGGATCGGAGTCTCGACCTGCGGTATCTCGGTGTCTTGTGATGACCCGCAAAGCCAGAAGGATCGAAAAGGCGCGGTTCCGCATTCCATGAAATGATATCATCTGCCTCAGAATTAGTCACTGTAAGAGAGCACCGACCGTGCCGTTTCCATTTGCGGGAAAGGCGCCATAGTGTTAGCTTCGGCCTCGTTGTCGGCCTGATCAAAATGAGTCCCAGGCGGGGGCAGGAACTGGGGGTCGAATCGGGCGATACTGACATGAATGGCCATGGTGGCATACCAGGGAGATCGTTTTCCATTAGGAGCGGGGGATGTCATGATATTCAACTCGGGGTTGTCGTGCTGGCTGATTTCTTTCCTGGTGGTGCTCGGTTTCCTGACTTCCCCCGACGAGGCAGGCGGCGCCGGCAACCAGCCCGCCGCCACGACCAGGGAAGGGGCCGCCTCGCCGCTCCCCGATCCTTTGGTGATGATTCAGTATACCGAGGCGAAAGAAAAAGCTTTTTCGCTATTGATCCCCAAAGGCTGGAAGACCGAGGGCGGGATCTTTTACGTCGATCCCAATACCGCCGGCGGCGCCGCCAATTCGACCGCGCCCAAGGTGAATTTCAGCGTGAAAAAGGATGATCCCGGCACCGTCATGCTGCAGTGGCTCCCTGATTTCTACTATATCGATATGCGGTTCAGTCCCGCCGCGCAGATGGGGCTGTTTCCGCCGGGCTCACGCTACAACGGCATGCTCGTTGCCGGTTGCCCGTCGGCCAGGGATTTTCTCCTGCAAATCGCCTTCCCGCAGGTGCGGCCAAGAGCGCAAAACCGGCAGGTAATCGCGGTCAAGCCCATGCCGCAGGTTGCTCAGCAGTTTGCCCGGGCCGCCCCGCTGCCCGGATTTCAATACGATGCGGCGATGGTCACCGTCTCTTACCTTGAGAATGGGGCCAAGCTGCAGGAGCAGATGGTTGCGGTGATCGAGAATATGGGACAGGCTGGCGCCGGGCTCTGGCAGAACAAACAAACCGTTTTCGCCCGCGCTCCTGCCGCTGAATTCAAAGCCTGGGAGAAAGTCGCCTCGCTGATCTACTACTCGGTCAAGATCAACCCGCAGTGGCTGGCGGCCGTTATCCAGGCGACGAATCAACGGAACCAGACCGTGCTGAACACCCAGAAGACCATTCAGCAGCTCGATAATGAAATCGTAGCCCACCGGCAGCAGGTCAACGCCGAGATTCGCCACGATGGTTATCTCACCTTGACTGGCCAGGAAGACTACACCAACCCCTACACCGGAGAAACCGAGATCCGGCCCGATGGCTGGAAAAACCACTGGCAGAACGCCAGCGGCGAGGTCATCGTAACCAATGACGCCAACTATGACCCCAACCTCGATGTGCGCGTCAACCGGACCGATTTCAAGAAGAGCAAGGTGCGGCCCCGGTAGGACCACCCTATTCGTTCATGAAGGCTCAAGACTGTATCTTGGAAGAAAGGATCACGCTATGGCAAAAATTGGGAGAAATGCACCCTGCCCGTGTGGAAGCGGTAAGAAGTACAAGAAGTGTTGTCTCGCCAAAGAGGAGGAAGAGAGACGATCCCGCCTGGAAGAACAAGAGAGGAGGCAGCTTCAAGCAGCGAGACAAGCTGAAGAAGACAGGGATCTTTTCGAGGATGCACCGGATGAAGAGGAAGCGGATGAGGACTTCTACGATGACGACATAGACGACCTAGATCAGGACGAAGAAGAGGAAGAAGAAGACGAGGAAAGGGATGAAACCTCTGAGGACTCGAAACCGGAGAGGAGACCGCGCCGAAAGGTGCCGGAGGAAAGCCCCCGGATCAGCAAGGCAGAAGCGGAGATCGTTGATAAGTGGTGGGAAGAGTACAGGAACATGCGTGGGATTGAGAAGATCAGGCAACACCTGGAGGACTTCCTGCGTGATCATCCCAAACTGGTTCCGAATCTTGAATTGCACATCGAGGTATTGTTTGAGCTGGGCGCCGACTATGTCAGGGAAGGCAGGCACGCTGAGTACATCGATCTTCTATTGAAAATGCGAAGCCAGTTTGCTGATTCCTATCTCAAGAGCTTCGGCGCTTATGATCGCGACATCATCAGTTACCAAATCGCCACCGGTCGCAAACATGAAGCAGTAGATTTTCTGAACTACTTTAGAGAGTATCCCGGACACGACCCGGACAACCTCTTCAGAATCATCGAGCTCATGATGGCGAATAATTGTCAGGAAATGGTCACCGACCTGGTCCAGGACATCTATTACGAGGTATGTACCTGCTCGGGAATCCTTGGCGGAGACGAGCTGATCGACATCCTGATGGTGGGATACATGGCTCCTTTCCTGAAGCCTGATTTCACTCGTGCCGACCTTGAGGAACTGGCCTCCAAACTGAGGACCATAAGAATCCCTCTGAAAGACGAGTTCTACCAGCCTGATTTCCTGGGGCAGCATTTCGAGCGCATCCTGACCAACCGCAAAGGCTGGACTATCGGCGACTGTAAGACCAGGAGCGAGATATTCAATCGATATTATCAAGTGAGCCTTAGCTTCATGGGATTCCTCCATGAATGCAAGGGAAAGGATTGGTTGGCGGCGGACTTCTACAGAAAGATGGCCCTCAGGTATCTCGTCTATGTCGTTCCGGAAGGAAAGTGTCCCAGGGAGACCTTTGTGTTCACCAAGAACAAGATCGAATCGACTCTTGCGAAGACTTGCAGCTCTTACTTTTTCCTGCACAGCACGGCTGTCATTGTGTCCCTGGATTCCCTGTACTGGTTTGCTGAATACCTTGAAGAAAGCGATTCCATCCCGGAGGAGCGGAGAACTGCGATTCAGACGTGGTGCACCGAGCTCTACCATCAGGTTTTCCCCGGTCTATTGAGAACCGAGGTATCAGCCAAAGCCTTTGAGAGGTTCCCTCTTTGATGGTACCGCCTTCTCACTCGAGCCTGATTTCTCATTGCTGCTTTGCCCGTTGCGACCGGTGAGGACAGCCACTACGTGAGTTCTCAAAGAGTGTCGGGTCAGATGAAAAAGTGCGGGACACGGGCAGAATTCGGAATGCATCGAGCAACTCTGTGATGAAATCTTCACCACCAACACCCACAGCACTTCATTAGAAGATGTTTCCTTGTGAGTCGTATAGAACGCCCGCCGTCCCGAACTGGTACCGTTCCGCTCCTGCTATACAGCTATGCTTTGAGAAGTCACCGTTCCCGCCTCGCGCACGGACCCGGAGAGCACGGAGAAAGGCGCCTGCCATAAGGCTCCGTGTCCTCTGCGGCGCTGCGTGAAAATGACGCTTTCAAAGCTTCGCGAGTGTCAATGCAATATCACAGTCGCTCCTGCGTATGGGTTTGTTGCAGGGGGGACGGATCACCTCCTTGGTATCCTACAGCGGGTTCCAGCGCATCATCTGGAAGAGAGAACGGGCTTGGTCAAATCCTCGTCTATTCCTTCATATTCGACGCTGGTTGTGCCGATAATAGGATGTGTGGCATGCGGATGAAATACGGCAGCCGGACCGCAATCCACGGCAGGCAGCCCAAGATGTTGGGTGGTCATGCCGGAAGAAGGTGGTGACCATGTCCAAGTGGTTAAG
>Ga0302250_1001361_pt1 | contig 18612 bp, 12 predicted proteins | sample AAG_RA_Asp_MG_FD_193536 | JGI IMG/M metagenome (GOLD analysis project Ga0302250, IMG submission 193536) | Enriched activated sludge microbial communities from anaerobic digester in WTTP, New Holstein, Wisconsin, United States - AAG_RA_Asp | ecosystem: Engineered > Bioreactor > Anaerobic >... | reverse complement strand
GGATCCGCTCCGACCAGATCAAGGCTGGACGGTGCAAGATCGATACCGGACGGGGTTGTCTGGATGATCTCCGAAAGACTTGTTTTCGGGAAATCCTCAAAACCGCTTAAGAACACATCATAGATGTTCTTCCCAAGGGTTTTCGGGCTGAACCCGAGACCGACAGTGGCATTTGCCTGGGGGTCACAATCAATAACAAGCACCTTTTTCCCGGCCTGTACCAGGAAGCCGGCAATGTTCAGACAGCTTGTCGTCTTGCCGGTACCGCCCTTATGATGGGAAAAGGCAATTACGGTAATAATATCACCTTGGATGGAATTTCTGTGTATTAAAGTATTTAATAAGATGGGTCGTTCGTACATTAACATAATGCACTTATTTTGAATATTACGGGAATTTTCATTTTCATTGAAAGATTCAGACACAATACAGGCACAAACGGCATTCTCATCCATTCGTACGTGATGCCATCAGATGATGTACGGGGATAAAAAAAACACCCGCCATGGCGTTCCTCAAGCCGTCACTGGATGCCGATCTCCGTTCCGGCAGGGTTTTTATGGTTGCACGCGTTACATCTGCTTGATGTCCGGACGAATGCATTTCGTAACAGCAGGAGTCTTCGCACTGTTCATAATTTCCCTCTCCTTCTGTTCCGGATGCACCTCAACAACGGTGGGCAACACCTGGTACGAGAACCACACCCTCAGGACAACCATCAGCCATACCGGAGAACCGGCAGACCTCACCGTGCAGGTCACCGTATACAGGATCGACTCCATGAGCCAGGAATTCTATACGATGCTCAGCACACCGGTCTCGCTCTCACAAGGCGACACGCTGGTCACCATTTCCAAGGAACTCCCGCCCGGGTCCTACAAGCTTTTTGTCTATGTCCTGGGAGACAATGACCGGAAGACAGCCGTAATCCGTGATATAACCGTGTGATTTCCATGACGCCTTTTTGTAAACCTGTTATCGATGCAGCCCGGGGCATGGGACCTGCGGATGTGATCTTTGAGGACGCAACGATTTTCAACCCGTTCACCTGTTCGTGGGACGAGGGTACTCTGGCAGTGAAGGACGGGATCGTTCTCGGGACTGGCGATTATGAAGGAAACAAGACCCGGAACTGCTCGGGAAAGTACCTTGTCCCCGGCCTGATCGATGCCCATGTCCACATCGAGAGCTCGCTGCTTACGCCTTCCGAGTATGCCCGCCTTGTCGCACTCCACGGCACCGGTACGGTTATTGCCGACCCTCACGAGATCGCAAACATTGCTGGTGAGAAGGGCCTTGAGTATATGCTCGCGGCACGGGAAGGCGCAGCGGTTGACATCCTGTACATGCTCCCTTCCTGTGTGCCGGCAACACCCGCTGATGTGGGCGGGGCCGTGCTGGATGCCGGAAGCCTCCGGCAGTTCGTGGGCAGGGAAGGCATTCTCGGCCTTGGCGAGATGATGAACTTCCCCGGCGTCCTTTCTGCTGATCCCGGGGTTGGAGAAAAAATCGCGCTTGCAGGCATCCGCGACGGGCACGCCCCGATGCTCTCCGGAAAGGACCTCAACGCGTATATTCTTGCCGGTCTCCAGAGCGACCACGAGTGCACGACGTTTGCAGAAGCGGAAGAGAAACTCAGGAACGGCATGTACATCTTTGTCCGGGAAGGTTCGACCGAGAAGAATATCGAGGCTCTCCTCCCGCTCGTTACTGAAAAAACTGTATCGCGCTGCTGCTTTGCCACCGACGACTGCCACGCCGACCTGCTCATGGAGGACGGTCACATTGACCGGTGTATCCGGAAGGCTGTTGTCTGCGGCCTCATGCCGGAACTAGCCATCCGTATGGCCACGCTCTCGCCTGCTGAGCGTTTCGGCCTCCATGACCGCGGGGCGCTCTCCCCCGGGCGGCGGGCGGACTTCTGCATGATCGATGATCCGGAGAAGTTTGTCGTACAAGAAGTTTTCCGAAATGGAACTGCAGTGACAGCCGCCGCACCGGTCCCCGCTGCACCGTTCCCTCCGTCCATCCGCTGCAGGCCACCGCAACCGGAAGCGATTCAGGTTTCCGGCAGCGGCAGGGCACGGGTGATCGGGCTCGTGCCTGGCCAGATCGTCACGGAGGCGCTCACGTATCAGTGCAGTGCCGCAGGCATTCCGGACCGGAAGCAGGATATCCAGAAGGTGGTTGTCTGCAACCGGTACCACAACGCGCCCCCGGGCCTCGGCCTGGTGCATGGCTTCGGGTTCTGGGACGGCGCGATTGCGTGCAGTATCTCCCATGATGCGCACAATATCGTTGCAACCGGCACCAGCGACGATGCAATCCTGCAGGCACTACGCGAGGTTGTCCGTTCACAGGGCGGCATGGTTGCCGCCTGTGGAAACGAGATGACGGTGCTCCCGCTTGACTGTGCAGGCCTGATGTCAACGCTTCCCTACAATGAGGTTGCGGACCGGCTGAAAGCGCTGCACAAAACAACCGACAGGATTGGCGGGATCGACAACCCGTTCATGTACCTCTCGTTCCTCGCGCTCACGGTAATCCCTGCCCTCCGGGTCACGGACAGGGGCGTCTTCGATGGCGTTGCGTTCCGGGACGTCCCGCTGTTTGATGCATAATCACGGGAAGAAGAGGATCAGGACAACCCCGCAGAGCATCAGGACTGCACCCGCCACTCTCCGGAACACCTCTTCCTCGCGGATGACCATGGTCCCGTACAGCACCGTGATCAGGATGCTCGTCCGTTTGATTGCGCTCACATAGGGCACGATCTGGACAAGATATGCTGCGTTGATGACCATCGCCTCAAGGGTCAGTAAAACCCCGATGATGATCCCGGCTATGAGCAACCCGCGTGACCCGCTGAAGATCCGAATCCCGCCCAACTGAGAGCTATTGTTTTCGACACCGTGTTCCGGCAAACGGCCACGCCACCGTTTCAGGCAATGGATTGCAGAAAACGCACTCCCCAGAAGGAGGAAAACCACCCCGGACCCGAATATCGTGTCCGAGTTCAGCACGATCATCTTGTCAAAACCGAGAGAGATCGCATACAGGAACGAGACCACGAGCATGGAGAAGATCCCGGGATGGGAGAGCATGGAACGGAACGGGTCAAGGAGACTCTCGTGTTCAGCGGCCGTGTTGAGGACATACGAGCCGGAGACCAGGATGAGGATCCCGCCAATGCCGATAACGGATGGGATCTCGTGAAGCATCACGGCTGCTGTCACGATCAGGAAGAGCGGGGTGAACGAGAGCATCGGGACCGCAAGCGAGATGTCCGTGGACTTCAGGGCACGAAACGCGAGTGTTGTGCCGATGATGTTGATGGCGACCGTGGCAGTGACCGCCATGGCAAAGTCGGGACCGAGCGGGGGAATGCCGCGGCAGAAGGAGATGGAAAGAAGAAAGAGAGAGGTGAACAAGAATCCCGATGCTGCAAGCAGATCGGGGTCTACGGACCGGAGGAACTTTTTATTGACAATATAATATCCGGCATCGGCACAGGCGCCGATACCGGAGAGAAGTGCCCAGAACATAGGCCGGTCACGATCGGAAGAGCGAGAGCGACTGTATCCATTCCACGGTATTCATCACCTGCGAGAACCGCATCTGCTGGGTAACGAGGATTGCGCGGTGGAGCTCCTCAGCGCGGACTGAGCCCGCGCTGTTCGTGATGGCAAGGGTCCCGGTTGCATCTGATAAAAAGTTTACCGTGTAGCCATGGTGGAATGCCTGACGGGCAGTCGTGTCGCAACACATCTGCGTCATGTAGCCGGCAATCGTAACCGTGGTGATCTTGTGCTGCTTCAGCCATGCTTCGAGGTTTGTCCCGGTAAAGCTGCCGGGCAGGGTCTTCTCTATCAGGACATCATGCGGGCGCTTCTTTACCTCAGGGTGGAGCTCCCATCCGGGGGTCCCGGGAACAAACGTTGCAGCACCGGCTGCCCGGTTTGAATGCCGGATAACGATAACCGGCATGCGGGCCGCATGCGCAGCATCCATTGCCTGCAGGATGGTGACAATGCTCCCGTGCGGGTACGTGACCGGCAGTTTTCCGGTGAAATATTCGTTCTGCACATCGATGACCAGCAATGCTTCGCTCATGGTTTCATCACACCTTCGAAGGTTTTCCTGTCGATCTCCATTTGCGGGAATGAGACCTGTTCGCCGTTCACCAGTTCCGTGCATTCGCCGCAGGGAGAGAACCGGAGTGATTCGTACAATCGCTGTGCCCGGGGATTATTCTTTCTCACGAGCAGGATGATCTTCTCACAGGCCGCATCGGAAAAGCCGTGCGCGGGCACCAGGATCGCGACAGGCCTTCCCAGACCCTGACCGGGCCGGTGCGGGTGGAGGGCGATCCGGAACTCTGCGCTGCCACCGTCCTTTCTTGCCAGGAGAGAGAAACCGATCATCCCGTCCCTGTCTTCTGCAACAAGAATCTCCGTTCCCTTGCGCCCGCCATATTCATCGAGCCAGCCGCTGTCACGGAGCGAGTAGTCAAGCAGGCAAATTCCGGGGGATACGGCGGCCATGATTTGATGGCCGGGATATCTTCCTTCCGGAGCGGGCGGAGCATGATCATGTGGGAATGCGGCCCTGATCACAACCCGGTTCGGGCTCACGGGATTGTTGCAGGGTCCTGATGCGGTTCTTCCATCGCGCAGATCTTCCGGATCGTGCCGTAACCGGAAGAGACCGACTGGCCTATCCCCAGGTAATCCGGGATGCAGAGATTTGTCGTGAATTTTCCAAGAAAGACAATCCTGTTCTCGCGATCGATCCGCTCCTGGATGAAGCGGACACGGGCTGTGCAGGTGATGGGCTCGCTTAAGGAATAGTCAAGGGATTTTGCCAGGGTGTTCAGGTGACCGGTGAGGATCTTCTGCATGAATGCGTCCCGTGCAGGCTTCCCTTTCAGGCCATAGAATTTTTTTGCGTTCTGCTGGTTGAGGGCAAGATACGGGATGAGGATCTCATACGCATACATCCGGCCGGTGATCCCGAACTCTTCATTGTGAATCTCCGGATCCCGCGAAACAATCCTGCAGGAATTATTTTCCGACAGTATTTCCGCATTGTTATCAGCCAGTTGTCGAAGGAACCGGGCCCCCTGGCAAATTCCGATCACCGCCAGATTGTTTTTGAGCTGTTTGCACAGGATCGCAGGATACCGGTAAAGGATCTGCCCGTCATGAAGCTGCACCGGGTGCCGATGCCGGGTGCTCCGCGAGATCGCGGGCAAGGGATGCCCGGAACTCCGGGAGGGTGAACTCAGGCGGGTGAACGGGATCAAGAAACAGCGTGAAGGTGGGGAGGTTCATGCGGGTATTCACATACAAGAGGGATGTAGGTGGAAATAAGGGATTACCTGCTCCCCGGATACACAATGGGAAAAATAAATGGGAAAAATAGGAAAAATGGGAAAAACCGGTAATTATTCCGGAATCACCGTGAATTTCCGGATTGCGGAGGGGGTTTTGTCTGTTCCCATGATCCCGATGGCAAATTCACCGGTTGCCTGGATCTCGCCATGCGCTTCCCACGTGTTGGTGCCGCACGTTCCTTCGATAACGGTTGTCCGGAACGATCCCTGGTTGTCAAGGCTGACGCCGGCATCCCCCTCCCCGACGGCAAAGATCGTGTACACCAGCTCCTCTCCCGCGGGGAGATTTGTTGTCCCACGGATCGTGAAAGGCTGGTAGGCAACCGGCCTCCCGATTTCAGCGATTGCGATCCACGGCGCAGTGGTTGTCGTGTTGGTCTCCGGACAGGCATCCGGCACGGGTGTCAATGAGGAAGTCACCGGGAGCGTTGCTGGTGGCAGGGCACGCACAAGGAACTCGCGCTCGATCCCGCAGTCATGCACGATCCGGTACCGGCCCGGTTCCCAGCCGGTGGTGACGAAGGTATACCGGCGGGTCGACGCACCCGGAGCAAGCGCAGAACCTGCGGCCCGGTCCGGCTGGCCGGAACCCATCTTCGTGCTCCAGGTTCCCCCGGGGGTCTGCGTTATCACGGAAAACGCCGGGGGGTTCCCGGCACAGATCAGCGTCCCGCTGCCGTCATTAATTACCGTGAACTCAACCACATCTCCGCTGTTATAGATGTCCGTGTCCATCTTCACGAAGCCGGACAGAGCATCGGGCTGGTTGATGGTGGCCCGGTACAATGCCGCGCTGGTGACGGGGACGGACGATATGTCTTCACTGGCATTGTCCGTTCCGGCCGGTGCTGTGCAACCGGCCGCGATCGCGAGAGCCATTGCAAGGAAAAAAACTGCCACGAGTAATGATCTGTTTATCGGGTTCACCGGAATTTTTTTGATGGGTGACACGTGTCATGACTCTTGTGTATGGCGCGATAAATCTGTTTTGTTTAGGGGTGACAGTAACTGGTATTAAGAGTGCAAAATCCCCCCATAGATGTCAGACGTGATTTTTCTGATACTTCTTGCCAATAACCGGATATAAAATATTATCTAATATCTCCTCTTCATCAAAAACTGGTAAAGCAAAAATTCACGCCTTCTTTGCCTGGTACATGTGCCAGATCTTGCAGGCGCCCTCGTGGCTGACCATGCACGGGCCCACCGGAGTACGGGGAGAGCAGATCTTCCCAAACAGTTTGCAGTCCGAAGGAGTGGCAAGCCCACGGAGCACCCGGTCGCAGATGCACGCCGTGTGCTTGCTCACGTGCTTAAAGACAATGCCGAACTTCTTCTGCGCATCGTACTGCTCGAACTCTTTTTTGAGCCGGAGCCCTGACCCGGGAATAACCGGGAAGCCCCGCCACTCAACATCGGACGGCTCGAAGACCTCGTACATCAGCTTCTTCGCCTTGACGTTTCCTTCGCGGCTGACAGCACGCGGGTAGGCATTGTCAACCCGGTGCGTCCCCTCTTTCACCTGCTTCACGAGCATCAGCAGGCCTAAGAGGATGTCCTCGGCCTCGAAGCCGGCAACGACCTGCGGCACGGGAAACGCCTCGTACTCCTCGTACCCCATCACCGTGCAGACATGGCCGGGGAGCATGAACCCGTGCAGCTTTGCCTCGCCCCGGTCAAGGAGCCATTTCATGGCGGGCGGGACAATGCGGTGACAGGAAAGGATCGAGAAGTTTTTTGGGGGTTTTGTCAGGATCGTTGCAGCAACGGTGGGGGCCGTGGTCTCAAAGCCCACCGAGATGAAGACAACCTCCCTGTCGGTCTTCTGCGCGATCTCGACCGCCTTGTGGACGCCCTGCACAACCCGGACATCGCCGCCGCAGGACTCAAGCGAGCCCCGGGTCCCGGGCACGCGGAGAAGATCGCCGTACGTTGCGATGATGCAGTCCTTGTCGACAAGGTCGAGCGCTGCATCGATCTCGCCCTGCGGCGTGATGCAGACCGGGCAGCCGGGCCCCATGACGATCTTCAGCTGTTCCGGGAGCAGGCTCCGGAGACCGGTCCGGGCGATCGCGGCCTCGTGCGTGCCGCAGATATGCATGAAAGTCATCTCCCGGTCAACCATGTCGTGCAGCGTGTCTGCAATCTCCTTTCCCGTCGCCATAAATGTCCCGGAAGTATTAACTGTAAAATCACATAAGTGTACGTATATGGTGCTCGAATTCGCAGGACTCGAACTGAACTATATCTACGCAGCACTCACAATCCTCGCCGGAATAATCATCGCTTTTTTTGTGCGGGCATTTGTCAAGTGGCTGGAGTCGAAAGCCGAAGAGACCGATACCAAGTGGGACGACATCCTCATTGCCGCCCTCGGTCTACCAGTCCAGATCACCATTGTCGTAGTTTCGATATATTTCGCCGTGATCTGGTTTGATATCCTCCCGGAGAATGCGAAGTTCCTCCTCAACCCGGCGTATGTCACCTCCTTTTATATTCTCATCAGCGCCTGGATCGTCTCCTCGCTCCTCCACGATATCATCGCCACGTACGGGCGGATCCTTGCCGGGAAATCCGAAACGGATCTTGACGACCGGCTCATCGATCTTTTGGAACTGGTGGTCAAGTATGTCATCTGGTTTGCCGCCATCATGGCAGTCCTCAAGGTCTTCAACATCGATATCACCCCGTTCCTGGCCGGTGCGGGTATCGCAGGTATCGCCGTTGCGCTCGCGGCCCAGGACTTCATCTCCAACTTCTTTGGCGGGGCAATTATCAAGGTCGACAAGCCGTTCAAGGTCGGGGACCGGGTCAAGATCGATGATTATTACGGGGATGTCATATCGGTCGGTACCCGCAGCACCCGGATCAAAACCCTTGATTACCAGGTCGTGACCCTGCCCAACAATAAGATAACGACAAACGTCATCGTGAACTACTCGGAGCCGGACGAGAAACTCCGTCTCACCATACCGGTCTCGGTTGCGTACGGCACCGACCCGAAACGGGTCAAGGCAATCCTGCTCGAGATTGCACGCGAGGCAATCCGCAACACGGAATATCTCCTCGAAGACCCGAAGCCCACGGTCTTCTTCACTGAGTTTGCCGAATCCAGCCTGAACTTCATCCTCCGTGTCTGGATGAAGAAGTACAATGTCCCGGATGAAGTGAAGGACGTACTCAATACCCGCATTGCCGAGCGGTTCGCGGAGGAAGGAATCGAGATCCCGTTCCCGCAGATGGATGTGCATTTGAAGAAATAATTTTTTGGCTCTGTAAAAATCCTCCTCACAACACACTCAGTGGAATTGCGAGTGTGACCCCCTCTCTCCTCAAAGAATGCTCCGTAGTCTTCCCGACCTCCCTGCGGTCGGTCCCCAGAGGGGGAGTCCGAATGGTCCAACAGGACCACGAGGACGCAGAAGAATCCAAAGGAATCTTCGCGGGACGAGGGTCGACAGACCCCGAGCGCCCGTGGCTCCCTCCGTATCTGACACTATCCCACACGGGTGTTCTACAGAGTAAATTTTGTCCCTTCTTTTTCACGAGCAGGTAGCATTGAACCGGGACCCAATGCGTTCAGCACGGCTTAAAATTCCAACCCGCACGTTTTATGTCCGTTGCCGCGTGATCACTCATTATGTTCGGGGTTTCAACATTCTGTCTCCACCAGTTCCCGCTCGAAAACGCGCTGGAACAGATCTCCGAATTTACCGACCGGATTGAGGTGATGGACGAGGGGCTCCATTACCTGCACTCCGCTGAACCGCTGCTCTCCTACGACCACCGCTTCTCCATCCACACGCCCTGCCGGGGCACGAACATCGCGAGCCTGCTCGAACCTATCCGGCGGGCAAGCATTGAGGTGATGGCGCAGTGCATGAAGATCGCGGCTGAAGTTAATGCCGGCATTGTTGTCCACCCGGGCTATTTTGCGTGGGCCGAGGAACGGGACAAGGCCTGCCGGCAGCTGGAGCGCTCGATCGATGACCTGACTGTCCTCTCCCGCGAATTCTCGGTCCCGTTCTTCATCGAGAACATGGGAAACTGGGAATACTTTCTCTTAAAAGTGCCGGACGAACTCCCGCTCATCGGCAACTCCCTGTTCGCGCTCGATGTCGGGCATGCGCACCAGATGCACTGCCTTGACGGGTTCCTGGAATACCCCGCAGCGCATTACCACCTGCACGACAATGCGGGCGATGCCGATTCGCACAGGGCCGTTGGCGACGGGACGATCGATTTTTCCGTTGTCATGAACGCAGTGAAGAAGTCCGGTATCGAACCGATCATCGAGGTCGAGAAGTTCGAGGACGTGCAGAAGAGCATCGACCGGCTCAATGCGCTGTAATCCCCGCCATCATCCCCCGCGAACCGGAGAATACGGCGGTGCATGCCCGAATTTATGCGCCGGCTTCTCCGCAATGTTTTATAGGGAGTAACCACAACGTAGTTAGGCAACCCGTGCGGGAGTCTCTTCCGTCGGATGTCGTATGCCTATGTGACACAGCCCGGCAGTGTGCCTCCTTGGTAAGGAGGAAGTCCCGAGTTCAAATCTCGGCATAGGCTCTTTTTGATTTTGAAGTTGATTCAGTTTCGTACATCTCACTTGTTCTTTGTTCAGGACATTATGATGCATCCCACCCGTTCGGGGTCGTTCGGAAACCTCGAAGCCTGATGACTTCTGCGAATCAGGCAGTGCTTGATTCGTTTTGCGCATATGCTTCCTGTCATTCGCACGAGCTTAGCATTTCACAATCAAAGTCCAACAAAAAAAATTCACACAATGTCCGGTTGATCCGGATCACAAATGCGATCGCGATCTTTATTGCGTTCAAAAAATTTTCAGCAGGGTCCGGCAAAATTTTTTTAAGTGAACTCTGATAGTTTTCCTAACCCCCATTCACTGTTGGACGAATTTGCAGATTCTCCTGATATCCCTGGTTCATGATCTATCTCATCGATACCCCACCAAATCCCCCTATATATTACTGCATTTCCGAACCAGTCGAAGAACGACATACGTCGTTCGGTCCAAGACTGTATGGTCTTCTCCTGTCCCGGACCTGATGGCCCTCGACATTCTCCACTCGGATGTTGCCCCATATTAATAGTGCAAAATCCACCTCTTCAAAAATACCCGTGACAGGTCGGATACCTGTGACGGGTAAGGTTACCCGTATGAGGGATCCCTAAACCCGAAGATGCCTCCACATCGGTGAATGTCGGCCCGGGGCAGTTACAGAATGGGCAAAACCAATCTCCCGTCGAAGATTGCCCTTCCGGGGCACTCTTCTCCAGAGACAATTCCTGCGAAATTGATCTCCACGTAAAACGCTCCTTTTTCGAATCCGGGCTCATTTTGGAAAACCGATTTTTGGAGGATCGCACTTTTTTGCGAATTGCAGTACACTCTTTTTGAAATACACGTAATTTATCGCGTAATCCCCTGAAATGGCTCATTATGGGGCCGGAAAAATGTCAATATAGACCCTCTTGTACAAAGGATCGCCCGGGTTTCTGGACATGAGCACGCGAAATGAACCGGGAGGGGGTTTTGACCCGGGGTTTACCGACGGAGGATACGATATCTCCGTCGGAGAATCAGTGAATGGGAGTAGGGGAAACCTCACCGGATGAACATAATCAGCTCGCCATCCGGCGACAGGTTGTACCTCTTCAGTAAAACGTCGTCCCGGAGCGTGCACTCGCGGCCGAACACCTCATGGAATTTTTCCCGGATCCGGTCGAGGTGCCGGTAATCATAGGCCGATGCGATCGCTGGTCTTGCCACATCCATCATCATGAACAGAAAATTGGCGAATGGATATTTGAACGCGGGCCGGGCGCAGCGTGAAAGTGATTACGTCCTGCAATGTGTCCGGAAAAATTGTTCTGAATTTTCAAAAAAAACTTGAAAATTTTTCTGTTACAAAATTTAAAAAAAAAACCAATCCGGAAATTTTCCCAAAAAAACGTTCAGAACTATTTCTCCAGCGCCCTCCGCTACGGATCCCTTTATCCTTCATCCTCTCCAAGTTTATCCGCACAAATCAGGTGAACCATGAGTCAGCAGACACTGTCAAAGGCCGGGACCAAAGCTTCCTCAGGCTATAAGTACACGTTTGCAGCGCGGATGGCAAAGACGCCCAAGTCCTTCATCCGTGAGATCCTCAAGGTGACCGAAGACCCCCGCATCATCTCGTTTGCCGGCGGCCTTCCGAACCCGGAGCTTATCGATGTCGATGGCGTAGCCCGGGCAACGGCTGCCGTGCTCGCGGAGGACGGGAGGGTGGCATTGCAATACTCCACGACCGAAGGCTACCGGCCCCTCCGGCAGTTCATCGCGGACCGGTACAAAAAACGCCTTGGCCTCGACATCTCTCCGGACGAGATCCTGATCACGAACGGGTCGCAGCAGTGCCTCGACCTGATCGGAAAAGTCCTCATCAGTGCCGGCGACCATGTTGCTATCGAGCGGCCCGGCTACTTGGGCGCGATCCAGGCATTTTCGCTGTATGAACCGGTCTTCCACCCGGTCCTGCTCCATGAGGACGGCCTCGATCCGGCGCAGTTTGCCCATGAACTGAAAGCAAACCCGATCCGGTTCTTCTATGGCGTCCCGAACTCGCAGAATCCCTCAGGTGTCACGTACTCGGAGCAGCGGAGAAAGGATATCGCAGAACTCCTCCGTGGAAAGGACACGCTGCTGGTCGAGGACGATGCATATGGCGAACTCAATTTTGCCGGGAAATCGCTCCCGTCATTCCGGCAGTACCTCCCGGAACAGACTATCATCACCGGATCGTTCTCCAAGATCCTTGCCCCGGGCATCCGGATGGGATGGGTTGTCGCACCGCCGGCCATCATGGAGCAGCTCGTCATTGCAAAGCAGGCGTCGGACCTCCACTCCAATTACCTCTCGCAGCGGATCGCGTACGAGTACCTCACGCATGAGGACATCGATACAAAGATCCGCGTCATCCAGGCGCGGTACAAGGCCCAGGCAGAACTGATGGTCAGCCTCATGAAGGAACTGATGCCGGCATCAGTCCGGTTCACAACCCCGCAGGGCGGCATGTTTGTCTGGGTTACGCTGCCGGAGGCGATCTCGTCGATGGAGGTCTTCGAGCGGGTGCTCAAGGAAGATGTAGCGGTCCTGCCCGGCACGCCGTTCTACACGGATGGCGGCGGAAAGGACACGCTGCGGCTCAACTTCTCCAACTCATCGCCCGAAAAGATCCGGGCCGGCATCGGGCGGCTCGCCCGGGTGATCCGGGACATGGACCGCCCCTGATCCTTTTTTCCCTCACGTCGCACGTCCATACCATAACACTATGCCGGGGAACATACCCGATCGTTCCCGCCGCCCTTTATTACGGATTGAGTATAAAAACTCTGGCAAACCAACAGTATTGTACCATAGTAAATACCGGAAAGGGTATATGTGGTATTTATAAAACCTTTAACAGGATCTGCGTCAGCAGAGAAGACGCACAATAACGGAAAACCGATCGCCAGATTTCATCCGGGGCAAATAGTACATGAACAAGAGTGATGCAGAAGCATTGTTGCGGCAGGGCATTGAACTCTATGACCTTGGCCGGTTCCAGGAGGCCATTGTCATGTTCGACCGGGGGCTTGCCCTTTACCCCCGGCTTGCAAAGGCCCACTATTTCAAGGGCATCGCTTTATACGATCTCGGGAAGTTCGAGGACGCAATTGCCGCCTACGACATGGCAGTCTCCATTGAGCCGTCCGATCCCAACGCCTGGTACAACAAGGCTGCCACGCTTGCGCAGGTCGGAAAGAACGAGGAAGCCCTTGAAGCCTGCGACCGCCTCCTTGCGATCCGGTACGACAATGCCGAGGCCTGGATCTTAAAAGGCATTGCCCTGTACGAACTGGGACGGTTTACGGACGCCATCTCCGCGTACGATCACGCCCTGATGATCGACCCGCGCCATGCAAAGGTCTACTACAACAAGGGCATCGCCCTTGCTGACCTTGGCCGGCACCAGGAGGCGATCTACTCCTACAACAAGGCCATCGAGATCGTGCCAGGATATGCACGGGCATATTACAACAAGGGCATCTCGCTCTACGAGCTCGGCAACCTGGACGATGCGCTGTCGGCGTTCAACCGGGCCGCGGAGCTCGATCCTGACGACATCTGGGTCTGGTATTACCGGAGTTTCATCCTCTCCAAGCAGGACCAGAATGAATTTGCGGCACAGTCCGCGGAGAAGTTCCTGGCTCAGGAGCCCGATCACGCGGATATCTGGGCTATACGGGGCATGTCCCTCTTCAAGCTGGGCAGGTACGACGAGGCGCTCGATGCCCTCCGGCAGGCCACCGCGATCAATCCCGATCTTTCCGATGCATGGTATTATCTCGGCCTTGCCGGTGTCGAGACCCGGCAGTTTGACGATGCAGTCGAGGCGTTCACCCGTAACCTTGAGATCCACCCCGGCAATGCCGGTGCTCTCTTCCACCGCGGTCTCGCGCACTACCGGCTGAAGCAGTACCGGGAGGCGGTGCAGGACTTTGATTCGACGCTTGAACCGGAGCCCGGGAACAAGGAGGCGTGGTACCGTCGCGGGATCGCCTGCGTCAACCTGAGCCGGTACGAGGAGGCGCTCGAGTCCTTCAACCGCCGCCTCGGCCTCGGGCAGAACCATGCCGGGTCCCTGTATTTCCGTGGCATTGCACAGGCGCGCCTCGGCCGCAACAAGGAAGCGATCGAGTCTTTCGATGCCGCGTTGCAGGTGGATCCCTCGTGCGCTTCTGCCGCGTTCCAGCAGGGCGTTGCGTACGCGAGCCTGGGCCGGTTTTCCGAGGCGGTCGCGTCTTACGACCGTGCCCTTCGGATCAACCCGGGCCTTTCCGACGCCATCTATCACAAGGGGTTTGCTCTCTCGAAACTCGGCAGGACCGAGGATGCCGTGCAGGAGTTCGAGCGGACCGTTGCGTTCGACCCGAAGAATGCAAAGGCATTCCACCAGAAAGGCCTGCAGCTGGTGAAGATCGGCAGGTTCGACGAAGCAATCGAGGCGTTTGACGAGAGCCTTGCACTGAAGCCCGGGTTTGCCCAGGCAGCGTTTGACAAGGGCGCAGCCCTTATCCGTCTCGGGAAATTTGAGGATGCGCTCCAGGCATTCGACCAGGCAATTGCGACCAATTCGAAATACGTCAATGCCTATTACCAGAAGGGCCTGACCCTTGTCCAGCTGGAACGCTTTTCCGACGCGATCACGGCATTCGAACAGGCGGCAGTTATCGACCCGACGCATACGCTCTCGCTCTATCACCGCGGGCTGACGCTTGGCAAGCTCAAACGGTTCATGGAAGCGGTTGTTGCGTTTGACGCGGTGCTCGCCATCTCGCCCGAGAACACCAATGCACGGTACGAGAAAGGCATTGCCCTCTTCCACCTCCTGCGCTACGCGGAGGCCGTGCAGGAATTCCACGAGGCCCTCGAACAGAACCCGGCGCTTGTCAACGGCTGGCTGTATATGGGTATTTCCCTTGCGCACATCGGCCATCTTGAAGAAGCGCTCCCCGCGTTTGACAAGGCCATCGCGCTGAACCCGAAACTTGCCGAGGCTTACGTGCGGAAAGGAATCGTCCTCTTCACCCTTGAGCGGCACGAAGAGGCTGTCAGTACCCTCAACCGTGCGCTGGACGAGAATGCAAAGGACGTGTACGGCTGGTGCTACAAGGGCCTTGCCCTCTCTGCACTCGGCAGGTTCGACGAGGCTGTCCGTTCCTTTGACAAGGCACTGGAGATCAACCGGCGGTGCGCCCGGGCATTCTTCGAACGGGGCAACGCGCTCCTGAAGCTGGGCAAGCCCCTTGAGGCGGTAGTCTCGTACGACCAGGCGCTGGAGCTTTCGCCCGACGACCCGAAGATCCTGTACCAGAAAGGCATGGCCTTAACCCAGCGGGAGCGTTTCGACGAGGCCATCAGGGCCTTCGAGAGCGCCCTGGCCCTTGAACCGGAGAATGCTTCCGGCGCTTATTACCTGGGCGTGGCCTATGCCGGGCGCGAGCGGTACGATGACGCGATCCGGGCGTTCGACAATGCAATTGCGCTTGACCCCACGCAGGGTCAGGCATTCCACTTCAAGGGGATAGCCCTTGTCCAGCGCGAACGCTACACGGAAGCAATCACGGCGTTTTTAAGCGCCCTGAAACGCGATCCCGACAACCCTGTTACCCACTATTACCTGGGGCTTGCATACCTGCAGGACAAGCAGTTTAAAAACGCGATCCCAGAGTTCTCCCGCGCAACGGAGCTCGATCCATCGCTTCTTGACGCATACCTGTATCACGGCATTGCCCTTGCAGCCATTGGCCGGCACGATGAGGCAGTCCCGCTCTTCGACAAGAGTCTTGCCGGAAACCCGACACATATCGATGCGATGACAGCCCGGGCCCGGTCGCTCATGGTCCTCGAACGATTTTCTGAGGTTGTCGAGACGGATGACCGGATCCTCTCCCTCAACCCGACGCTCATCGATACCTGGATGCAGAAAGGCGATGCCCTTGCAAGCCAGTTGCTGAAACAGGAAGCGATCGGGGCCTACAGCAAGGCGCTTGAGATCAATTCCGGTTTTGCCGAGGCGTGGATCCGGAAAGGGAACGCCCTCATGGACCTTAACAAGGTCCAGGACGCGGTCGGAGCATACTCGCGGGCGCTTGAGATCAACCCGGCGCTCTGCGACATCTGGATGAGGAAAGGCGATGCCCTGCAGCAGCTGGGGAAAACCGAGGATGCAATCCTTGCCTATGGCAAGTCCCTGAAGATCGATCCGGACAACGAACCCGGATGGATCCGGCAGGGCAAAGCATTCTTTGACCTCACCCGGTACCAGGACGCCATCGATGCCTTCGACAATGCCATCTCGTTGAACCAGCGGAGCATCGAGGCGTTCTGGTACAAGGGTCTCGCTCTCGAAAAGGTCAATCGCCACGAGGGTGCTATCCATGTCTTTGAGATCCTGCTGGAGATCGATCCGAAGAACGGCGATGCGCAGTTCCACAAGGGGCTCGCACTTGCTGTGCTGGGCGACCACCGCGATGCCATCGGAAGTTTCGACAAGACCCTCCAGATCCTCCCGGACTCCGCCCCGGCCTGGTACAACAAGGGCAAATCGCTCATCGAGATCGGGAGATACCCGGACGCAATCGTGGCACTGAAGCGTGCTATCGAGATCGAGACATCCTACACGGAAGCGTTCTATTACCTCGGGTATGCGCTCTTAAAAACCGGTGATTACACCGGTGCCATCGAAGCGTTCGACCGCAACCTTGCACGGGACGGGAGCAATGCCCCGGGACATTTCAACCGGGGGATCGCACTCGAAAAGAGCCGCCGGTTCGAAGAGGCACTCGAATCGTTTGACAAATCCCTCATCTACGATCCCGGCAATGCCCTCGCATTCTATCACAAGGGGAAGGTCTACGCGGATCTGGGACGGCATGCCGACGCGGCCTTTGCGTTCGACAAGACCCTGCAGCTGAAGCCGCGGTACACCGATGCCCGCCTCCGGATGGGGATTGCCGAGTACAACCTCGGGAAATTCATCGAATCCATCCATGATTTCGACAAGACCATTGCCGAGAACGCGAACAGTTCGCAGGCCCATTACTATAAGGCCCGGGCCCTCGCTGACCTGAAGCGGCATGAGGAAGCCGTCGGTGCGTATGACCTCGCCCTCCGGCTCGATCCCGACACCGCGGATATCCATTACTACAAGGGATTCTCGCTCATGGAACTGGCGCAGTTTGAGAAAGCCATCCCGGAGTTCGAGCGCACCGAGGTACTCACGCCCGCAAATGCCATGGCATTCTACCAGCACGGCCTTGCACTGGTACGGCTGGAACGGGAGAACGATGCGATCCAGGTGCTGGACCAGAGCATCGCCCTCTCGCCCCGGTACGCGCCGGCCCAGTACCAGCGGGGCCTTGCCTTAAACTCGCTCGGGCGGTACCGGGAATCGCTGGAATCGTTCGACGGGGCGCTTTCAGCCGACCCGCAGCTGGCGGATGCAGCCCTCCAGAAAGCGATCGCGCTTGCCAGTCTCGGAAGGCATGCCGACGCTCTCGGGGCGGCAGATGTTGCCATTGCTATCCGGCCGGAGCTGGCCCAGGCCTGGCACCGGAAGGGGACTGCACTTGCGGAACTCGACCGGGTTCCCGAAGCACTGGCAGCCTTCGACCGTGCCATCGAGATCGATCCTGCCAATGCCCGGTCGCATTTCGAGCGCGGGCTCGTGCTGGCAAGGCTTGGCCGGCATATCGAAGCCATCCAGGCCTTCGACCAGTCGCTCTCCCTGATCCCGAACTATGTGCCGGCCTTCTACAACAAGGGGCTGGCCCTCATGGCAGTCGGGATGCATGAAGAGGCGGTATTATCCTTCAACATCGCACTCGAGATCCTGCCGGACGATCCTGCCGTCCTGTACCAGAAAGGCCTTGCCCTGATGCGGCTGGAGAGTTTCGAGGATGCGATCGGCGCATTCGACGCTGCCCTTGCGATCGATGCGCAGAAGACCGAGTACCCCTACCAGAAAGGCCTTGCCCTTGCGGCACTGGGAAGGCATGACGAGGCAGAGGCTGCATTCTCTGCAGCACTCGCACGGGATCCGGACAACCAGGATGCGCTGTACCATAAAGGCCTGTCGCTTGCCGAGCTGGGCAGGTTCAGCGAGGCAATCGAAGACCTGGCAAAGACGGTGGAGAGGAACCCGAAGATTGCCAATGCCTGGCTGATCCAGGGGTTCTGCCTCTTTGCTGTCGAGCGGTACTCCGATGCGCTCGCCTCGTACGACAAGGCCCTTGAGCTGGAGACGCAGAACCCCCACACGTGGTTCTACAAGGGCCGGACCTGCCTGAACCTCGGGAACGACAGCGATGCCGTTCTGGCATTCGAGCAGGCCATCAAGATCGTCCCCGATTTCGGCGAGGCGTTCTACTACATGGGCCAGGCACTCTTCCGGCAGAAGAAACTGGCCGAGGCTGCCGTTGCCTTCGAAGAAGCGAACCGGCTGATGCCGGACTTCACCGAAGCGTTCCAGGAGAAGGGACGTACCTTTTTTGCACTCGGCAGGTACCGGGAAGCCGCAGCAGCGTTCGAACAGGTTCTTGCAATGCAGCCACGCGACCTGAACGCAACCTATGGTCTTGCCCGTTCCCTGGACCGGCTCGGGTCT
>Ga0302250_1001359_pt1 | contig 18617 bp, 20 predicted proteins | sample AAG_RA_Asp_MG_FD_193536 | JGI IMG/M metagenome (GOLD analysis project Ga0302250, IMG submission 193536) | Enriched activated sludge microbial communities from anaerobic digester in WTTP, New Holstein, Wisconsin, United States - AAG_RA_Asp | ecosystem: Engineered > Bioreactor > Anaerobic >... | reverse complement strand
CTTTTTCTTCGTCGTCAAAGTCCACCATCTCTTCTTCGACCTTGGAGCACAGTTTGATAACTTCGCGATTATATTTAGCAGCATAATCTTTTAGTTTTTTGACATATTCGCTATCTTCGCCTAGTCCTTCTTCATCGACATTTGCACCGTAGATTATCTCTTTTCCTGTCAAAAATCTAAGTTCGCGATTGAGTGTCACAAAAGCTTCATCATCTTGTTTTCCAAACTCAGAGACGGGATTACCTTCATTTATAAATGCCATTAGCTCTTGGGCAATTTCGAGCTGGGCTTTGGCATCTCTGTCGTTGCCTTTCACTCTTCTGTTCAGTGCATCAATTCTTTTTTGCAATGACTCAATATCTGCAAGCAATAACTCTTCTTCTATGATCTCGACATCTCTAAGCGGATCCACAGAACCTTCTACGTGAACAACATTGTCATCTTCAAAACATCTGACTATATGCAGTATAACTTCAGTTTCACGTATATTTGATAAGAATTTATTGCCCAGTCCTTCGCCTCTGCTAGCACCCTTTACAAGTCCTGCGATATCCACAAAATCTAGTGTAGAGTACTGGATACGCTCAGGATTGACTATCTTGGCTAGTTCTTCGAGTCTTTCATCCGGTACAGGTACAACAGCTTTATTCGGCTCTATAGTGCAAAATGGATAGTTTGCACTTTGTGCATTTTGCGCCTTTGTCAGAGCATTAAAAGTCGTTGATTTGCCAACGTTTGGCAAACCTACCAAGCCTATACCTAGTCCCATATTTATATCCTTAATGTTTTTTATTAGTTTTGACATTGTATCCAAAGTTCACTCAAGGTATGGTATAATCGGGCTAATTACCAAAAAGGAGAAGTTATGTCGAATAAAAATGAGAAAATAAATCAAAATATTTTATCAGATATGGGTATAGATGTATCGGAAGATAAGATAGCTATAGATACCGGCAAGACAAAAGACTTTTTTGGGAATATTCAACAACAGATCAAAGATAAAGCTCAAAATATAGGGCAAAATATCAAAGAAAGCAGCGAGAATCTAGCTCAAAATATCGGTATTAAACTTGATGATGAGCATATAGAAGTTGATCTTAATCAAAGTCGAAATTTTATTGAAGAGATTGGCATGAAGATTGAGCATTTCTTGGCAAGTTTAGAAAAAAGCGTCGAAGACTTGGCGAAGAAAAAATAGACTTTTTATGAGATTTAACCGCATATATATCGAGCTTACCAATATATGCGGATTAGCTTGCTCTTTTTGCCCCGAAAAATCCACCAAAAATCATATAATAGAATTAGATGTTTTTGACTCTATGGTCAAACAAGCCTCCGATTATACAAACGAAATAGTCTGTCATGTCATGGGTGATCCGCTAGTACTCTCAAATCTTGAAGATTATCTAAATATTATCCACGGTTACGGCATGAAAGCTATGATAACTACAAGCGGATTTTATATCGACAGACATTCTTTGCAAACGCTTTTACATCCTTGTGTGCGGCAGCTAAATATCTCACTAAACAGTTTTAATAAAAATAACACCAAACTTACTCTCTATGAATATCTTGAGCCGATATTCGCTCTATGTCGCGATAAACTTGCAAATCACCCCGAACCGTTTTTAAATCTACGGCTTTGGAATATGGACAATAACGGTAGCGAAAACGATTTTAATTCTTTGGTGTTTGAGAAGTTATCGGAGTTTTTTGGCGTAAAAGCGGATTATAGCAAAGATAAAAAAGGCTTCAGACTCGCTTCAAAGATATTGCTTCATTTTGATGATTATTTTGAGTGGCCCTCCATTTCAAATCATGTTTACGGTGATGGATACTGCGGCGGGCTTGATAGTCATATAGCGATCCTTGGCGACGGCAGGGTAGTGCCGTGCTGCTTGGACTACGAAGCTGTTATGGAACTTGGGAACCTTCGCAACCAAAGATTAAATGAGATATTAAGTTCAAGCAGAGCTTGTGCCATAAAAGAGGGTTTCAAACAAAATAAGGCGGTCGAGGAACTATGCCAAAAGTGCAGCTATAAAAGCAGGTTCGAAAAAGATCAAGACTAAAAATTTGATATAATGTCTAAATTATTTATCATAAAGTATTGAGTATATTAGCAAAATAAATTCAATCAAAGAAGGCAGTTATGAAAATTTTATTAAAACGTGCCTATGAACCCTGGCATAGTGATGACGGTTATAGAGTCCTTGTGGATAGAGTCTGGCCGCGAGGAGTCTCAAAAGAAGAAGCGGCAATCGCATTGTGGTACAAAGATGTTACTCCTAGTACACTTCTTAGAAAATGGTTCTCACACGACCCTTCAAAATGGATTGAGTTTAAAAAGAGATATATCGAAGAACTAGATGAGCGTACCGATGCAGTCGAAGAGTTTATAAAATATTTAAAAAAACACGATACGGTAACATTCGTTTATGGAGCAAAAGACACCGAACACACTCATGCACTTATACTTAAAGAGTATATAGAGGCAAAAGCAGGTCAGCTCTAGGCAAAGTGAGCTAACCGAAAAAGTTTGAGTTTATATTCAACCTCGTTCCCATCGAGACGATGGGAACGAGACAAAAAAAACATAATAAGTAAAAAATAATTTATCTCTCATTTGGCTCACATCTAGAACGAAGATAAATACTTAATCCCCAAATGCTATAATTACATCAAAAAGCGAGAATCATTTGAATATAAAACCTGACTGCATAGTGTGCCTGCTAAATCAAGCACTAAAAGTGACAAAACTGCTTGAACTCGATGATATCACAAGCAAAAAGGTGTTGGATAGAACAGCGCAAATATTAACTGAACATGATTTTTCATGCACTCCGCCGCAAATAGCCAAAGATATCTATGAAGCTATATCTGAGATCACCGAAGAAGAAGATCCGGTTTTACGTGCCAAAGAGCGCGCAACAGCAGAAGCACTAAAGGTAGATACATCTTTTATAAGATCTATCAAAGATGCCATAAAGATGTCAGTCATCGGCAACGTCATAGATTTTGGCGCGCAAAAGCAATTTGAACTAAGCGAGATGATCAAACATCATTTTGAAAAGGAATTTTCAATCGATGATTTTGCTGTATTTGAGAGAGAGTTAAAAGAGGCAAAAGAGATAGTAATTCTTGGCGACAACACCGGAGAGCATATCTTTGACAAGCTGCTTATAGAAACTATCAAAAAAGAGTACGATGTCAAGGTGCATTATTTTGTCAGAACCAAGCCCATCATCAATGATGTAACACCAAAAGAAGCACAGATACTAAGCGATTGTGCAGATATCATAGATACTGGCATAGAAACTCCGGGTTTCGAGCCACACAAGGCCAATGACATCTCTAAAGAGATATTTGAACGTGCCGATATCATTATCTCAAAAGGCATGGGAAATTTCGAAAGCTTGTATCAAGTGGCCAAGAGACCTATATACTACCTGTTTATCGTAAAATGCAATGTTGTAGCAGATGCTATAGATGAAGATATAAAATCGATGATATTTAAAAGAGGATAGATACAGATTAATAATCTAAAAATTGAACTGAAAAAATTTTAAAATGAGAGTGCAAATATTAATTTGTAGTTTGAAATCTGTTCTTTAAACATATTAGAGCCATAAAAAACAATGACAACAAAACACCGCCTACGCTGAAACAACATCAGTATAAGCGGCATAAACTCAATCTGGATTTGAAAAAAATGGCATGAGATTTTATCTCATAATTGATACTCAATATAAACTATTAAAGGTCTCTTGGTATCCCAAAACAAGTTTGAGATGACCATGATAGCAGACCACTTTGGCATTATCTATAGTGAGGTCTTTATCTGCGATAATACCTTCCGCCATAATATCTATGCCCTCTAAAGTGATAAGCTCCATTACGCCAAACACCGCCGTAATAGTATCTGCCTTTATAATAATAAAAAGGTCTATCTCGATATCTAGGATAATTGAAAACCTCTTCTCTTATGCGAGGCCGATATCCATCATATCTATGATGGTAACGCCCCCCATAGTATCTTTTACCTCTATAGTAATAATATCCATTACGCCATTCACCGCCATAATAGTATCTGCCATTGTGAAAATAGTATGGTCTATCATGAAATCTAGGATGATCATATATGCCACCAGGAGGCGGCGGTGCAGCCATCACTTCAGTTGCACCCACACCAAAAAACAACATACCCGACATCATCGCGATTGTGCCTAAATGCCTAATTTTATTTTGATTCATACTAAGCTCCTTTAATGAATAGTTTATAGTATTATCTAACAGTGGAATTATTGTGTAGTATTATAAAGAAAGATTTGATATTTAGATAAAAAAGAGTTTGATACAAAAGCAGTATGCGGCTTGCTATTATTAAATATTTCAGCTATACTGCGTGTATTGAAAGATGATTTAGAGTTTCATCTTTGGTTTGTTTTATTTTTGTGACCTTTCGTTAACAGTACTACCACCTTAAAAGAATACTCTCCAATTTATATTTTCAGTCGCTTCAACATGAAGTGTATTAAAACAAAAGGAATTGCAATGGCAAATCAAATGAATGGAACCGTTAAATGGTTTAATAGCGAAAAAGGTTTTGGATTTATCCAGCCAGAAGACGGAAGCAAAGATGTATTTGTACATTATCGTCAAGTAAATAACACAGGCTATGGCCGTGTAGAATTAGCAGAAAATCAAAAAGTTTCTTTCACTATCGGACAAGGCCAAAAAGGCCCACAAGCTGAAAACGTAACTATTTTGTAGTTTTTCAGCGATCCTGCACTTCACCCATCTCCAAAGAGATGGGAACAATCTCTTATAATTTTAATCTTATTATTTCAATAAACTGCATTATTTTATTCAATTTTTAGTATCAAAAATGATTTTAAATAATATAATACCTATATATATCCATCAAAAGGATCATCATGAAAGTTTTACTCACTGGTGCAAACGGATACATAGGCAGAAGACTTAAAAACATTTAATGACACAAGATATTGATCTTAGATTATTGGTCAGAAATCCAAAAACCATAGAAAATTATCCACAAAGAAAAATAGAAGTTTATAAGGGTGATACCTTTGATATTGGTTCTCTTGAAAAAGCTTTTGAGGGCGTTGATGTGGCTTATTACCTTATCCATTCATTAGAGAGCAAAAATTACAGAGAATTAGACAAACAAAGTGCAAAAAATTTTCTGGATGCTGCTATCAAGCAACGTGTAAAACGCATAATATATCTAGTAGGGCTAGGTGTAAAAGAGAGTGCAAGCACTCATCTATTGAGCCGTATAGAAACAGGTGAAATACTTTTTAGCAGGCCAAAAGAGATCCAGACCATATGGATAAGGGCCGGTGTTATCATAGGCTCTGGAAGTACTAGTTTTGAGATCATTAGGCATCTCATAGAAAAGCTCCCTGTTATGGTAACGCCAAAATGGGTGAATACCTTGGCCCAGCCAATAGCTGTGGATGATGTTATAGATTACTTAGATTATTCTAAGGACCTAGAACACCAAAAAAATCTCATTGTAGATATTGGAAGTCAAAAGATGACGTATAAAGGGATGATGCTAGAGGCCAGTGAGGTCTTAGGGCTGCGACGCTGGATATTTCCGCTGCCTATATTGACGATCAAACTCTCGTCATATTGGCTCAATTTGTTTACCCCCGTACCGTATACTGTGGCAAAATCACTCATAGAGGGCTTGTCATCCGAAGTAGTGGTGCAAAATGATAATGCCAGCAAGTACTACCCTCAAATTAAACCCATAAGTTTTAAAGAGAGCGTCAGAAGAGCTATAGTACAAATGGAAGAAAATCAAGTAGTTAGCAGATGGAGCGATGCAGGAGGAAGGCATGGGCATCTAGAAGAAAATTATATAAATGAATTTGCCAGATCTGTACTAATGGATAGACAAAAGGTTTCAATTCGAGGGATCAGCCCCGATATTGTATATAAGACTTTTTGTTCAATCGGCGGCAAGCACGGCTGGTTTCGCTATAATTGGCTTTGGAAAATACGAGGTTTTATAGATAAATTGCTTGGCGGAGCAGGGCTCAATAGGGGCAGAAGAGACAAAAAGGCTCTTAGAATTGGTGAAAGTGTTGATTTTTGGATAGTTGAAGATCTGATACCAAATAAGAGACTTTTGCTGTATGCGCAGATGAAAGTTCCCGGCAAGGCTTGGCTTGATTTTTAATAAAGGATAATGAGCTGATACAGAGCGCATATTTTTTACCCAGAGGGATCTTAGGGCGATTGTATTGGTATGTTATGATGCCGATACATTTTTTGATTTTTAAAGATATGACACATGCAATCATAGAGAGATCTACAAAATATAAAGCAAGCTCAATATGATGATACCATCATTCCATGCCGAAGCATGGAATGTAAGTTATTTCATTGGAGTTTGCATTCGTTCAGTTTGATGTTTTTGAAACTCCTCAAGCGATATCTTGCCGTTTTTGTCTGCATCAATATCTGCAAATGTCGGGGCATTATCTGCATTTTGCATCATTCTGCCTTCTTTGGCATGTTGTGCCATAAGCTTATTATGTGCTTCTTGAAGCTCACTTTCCGTGATATGTCCATCACCATTAAGATCAAAGTCGCCAAATGTATGCATATTCATCATGGAGTATCTTTTTGGCGTACCCATTGTGCTATTATTTGTGCCCATCATACCACTATTGTTGCTTTTACACATAGTTTGCATACGCATTGTTTGATGTTCTTTAAACTCTTCAGGCGATATTTTACCATCTTTGTTTGCATCAATATCGGTAAACGATGGAGCATTAGCCATATTTTTCATCATTCTGCCTTCTTTTGCGTATTTTTCCATACGCTTCGCACGTGCTTCTTTTAATTCGCTTTCAGTGATGTATCCATCACCATTAAGATCAAAGTCGCCAAATGTAGGCATTTTCATCATATTTTTGCCTCCCATCATCATGCACTTATTTCCGCATCCACACATGGATCTCATGTGTTTCATATGCATTTCTTGGTGCTTTTGAAATTCGGCAGGCGATATCATCCCATTCTTGTCTATATCAATATCGGCAAATGTAGGCATTTTCATACAATTATTTCCCATTGCCATTGCAGCACAAGTAAAAACTGCTATCACAGTTACTTTTTTCATCATTTATCCTTTTGTGTTGAGATTGCCTATGTTTTAAGCTTAGATAATATTACCTAATTACCATATCAAATGTAAGTGTATTATTTGTGTAAAAGTTTTTTTATTATTAAAATTATTTTATTGGTTGCAAAAAATAATTAAAAAGATCGCTGTGCTGTTTTTAATATCATTTTTTATACAATAGGGTTATGTTTATATTATTTGCAGCCTGCACGGTAACTTCAAAAAAATACAAAAAGAGAAGCAAATGAGTTTTTTTAGATCGCTTTTGCTTCTCGTGTCTATAACCTGTTTTTTAATTGCCAATGATGACAGGCCACCTATAGATCATGATTTTCTTGCCAAAAAAGATGTACAGTCTTTTATAGATATGATGGTCAAAAAACACAATTTCCAACGAAGCTATATAGAATCTGTTTTGAAAAATACAAAGCTAGACCGCGATACATTAAATCGATATACCGGACGCTACAAAGTAGGGACTACCAATGGTCCTTGGGAGCGCTATAAAGCGCATGTCCTTGATCCGATCACACTCAAAAAAGCAAAAGAATTTAAAAATAAGTATGCCGACACACTTGCTCGAGCGAGCAATGAATTTGACGTACCGGCAGAATATATAGTAGGTTTTATAGGTGTTGAGAGCAAGTTTGGGGAGTATACCGGAGATTACCGTATCTTGGATGCACTTGCGACTCTGGCTTTTCATCCAAATCGTATGCAAAAATTTTTTAAAAATGAGTTTAAACATCTTTTTTTGATGTCAAGAGAGCAGGGCTATGATATCTCTGAGCTGCAAGGCTCATTTGCAGGAGCTATGGGATGCGTGCAGCAAGTTCCTTCTATATATAGAACATATGGCATGGACTATAATAATGATGGCGTTAAAAATCCATGGGACTTAGAAGACTGCATAGGGATAATAGCAAGATTTATGCGTCAAAACGGTTGGCGCAACGGTTTGAGCGCAGCAGTAAAAACCAACTTTACAGGCAAACGTTATCAGGGCATCAGAGCTACTCATAAATATACATATCCAGTGCAAAAACTCAACAGACAGGGTATTTACCCCATAGAGCCGTTTGGGGAACCAAATGCCTATTTACTATTGACGCGTAACGATACTCATGATGACCTTTGGATGGGAGGAAGAAACTTTCGCGTACTAACACGTTATAATAATGCTGCAACATATGGTATGGCGATCCATCTCATAGCTGAGTCGGTTAAGTAGTTGATGATTTAGCGATAATATAATGATATTGTACAGCCAAACATTACTTTACATATTTAGCATCATGAGATATGTTTCTAGCTCTTGATATTCTTGGGCTATTATTTTCATAGTATGAAGCATTTTGTCTTTATCTACTTGCGGATTTTCACGTTGAAATTTTTCTTGCCAATCAATGCTTTCTTTGAGTTCTTTTTTGGATGTTTGCACATATTCTAGAGCGTCTGTATGCATTTTCTTATCAAGATATTTTTCTATATCCATTGCATAAAATAGCTGTGCATATCGCTCGTGTTCTGAACTGAATCTAAAATCTTCTGCGATATTGTGTATGATCTCTTGTATTCTTAGATTATCTATTTCTATTCTCATCTAAGGGCTCCTTGTTGGCGATATTTTACAATATTAATTGCAAAAAAAGCCTAAGGAGATTAAAATATTTAAATATATTATCGTTTATCTGTTTTAGTGTTAATGGTTATTTTTTTTGGTAAACTATAATATCACAAAATAGAAATTTTTTAAATGTAAAGTGAGACAAAATGAAAACAGTTAAAATAGTAGGTATATATTGATCATTGGCGGCATCCTAGGAGCGGTATTTGGCGGTTTTAGTTATACCAAAAAAACACAAGAGATTAAGATGGGTCCAATGGAAATGACGATAAAAGACAAGCAGACAGTTGATATTCCCATGTGGGCAAGTATAAGCGTAATGGTACTTGGAGGAGCTCTGCTTTTTTTAGGAAGCAAGAAAAACTAATTATATTCCTGTCGATGATAAAATGCCATAGGCAAAATGCCTATGGATATTAATTATAATAACGGTCTCTACGATCACGGCGATGATGACGTTTTTTGGGATGATGATGGTAGTAGTTGCGATAATAATGTCCGCCGCGATATTTGCGGCCTTTGTAATGGTAATATCCGTCACGATAGTATCCACCGTAATAATATCTGCCACCGTAATAATAGTAAGGTCTATCATAATATCTTGGATGGTCATATGCACCCAAAATTGCTGCAGTAGCTACACCCGCAACTGCACCCGTGGCGAATGCTTGTTCTGTACGCGTGCACCCTGATAGCAACAACATACCGGAAAGAATACCGATTACACCAAAATGTTTCATTTGTATTGTACCCATTATTTCTCCTTTTAAAATAATAATATCATACTATAGCACAATTGTTTAAAAATTATATATATTTTTTTAAATATTTTTGTATTATAAATAGTAATAATTTATTGTTTATAAATAAAATAAATGTCATTTTGCAATATTATGTTTTTTACAATACTAAAACAAGCTATAATAGTCAATCGATTTACACATAAGACCATTAAAGGATATAAGATAGATATTGCATATTTAATAATTGCGGTTTGTTTGATAGGAGCAGCTGTATTGATATGGCAATTGCTCAAAGTTCGCCGTGCATATCATTTGCTTGAAGTGGAGCATACTGCTTTAAAGGTGCGCTTTGATGAAAATATACGCTCATACGAAGAAAAGATAAATTTACTCGATGATACAAAATCTCAAATGAAACTAGAATTTGCTCACTTGGCATCAAAGATCTTTGAACAAAAAACAAAAACATTTGATGAGACACACAAACAAGGGCTTGATATGCTGCTAAAGCCTTTCCGGGAACAGATCAATGAATTTGCCATCCAAAGCAGGGAGCAATTCGTGCATGATGCCAAAGAGAGACAAAGCCTCAAAGACGAATTGTTTAGGCTTAAATTGCTTAATGAACGGCTCAGTCAGGATGCTATCAATCTAACCCAAGCACTTAAAGGTGAAAATAAAACCCAGGGAAACTGGGGTGAGATTGTCTTGGAGCGGATACTTGAAGAATCAGGTTTGAGAGAAGGCCATGAATATGAGATCCAAAATACCTTAAGCGATGAAGACGGCAAAAGATTCCGTCCCGATGTCATAGTGCATCTGCCCCAGAATAAAGATATTATCATTGATTCAAAAGTCTCCCTGGTAGCCTATGATGCTTTTATACGTGCAGAAAGTGACGAAAAGAGAGATAATGCACTCAAGCAGCATCTTTTGTCTATCAGGACACATATAAAAGGTCTTAGCAGCAAACGATATGAGCAGTTAAATGGTGTAAAAACACTTGATTTTGTGTTATTGTTTATGCCTATTGAGGGCGCGTTCTTGTTGGCCCTTGAGCAAGATAATAGTTTTTTTAAAATGGCTTATGAACAAAACATAGTAGTAGTTTCTCCATCAACTTTGCTAGTAACACTCCGTACAATTGAGCATATTTGGCGAAGTGAATATCAAGAACGTAACGCGAAAGAGATTGCTGCATCTGCTGAGGCATTGTATGAAAAGTTAGTTGCATTTGTAGAGGATATGGAAAAGATAGGCGAACAGATAGGCCGTACACAAAAAAGTTTCGATGGGGCTATGAATAAACTCGCCACAGGCAAAGGAAACCTTATAAGGCGGGCTGAGGGCATGAGAAAACTTGGCTTAAAGCCAAAAAAAACTTTGCCATCATCAATAGCACCAAATAAAGATGAGTATATAATAGATGATGAAAGCTATGAGATAAACAAGGAGTAAGCGATGTTCAAAGCAAATGCAAAGTTTTTGATGGCCGTTGTAGCAGTAATGTTTATTGCAGGATGTTCAAATGATGATTCTGCAAAATCCAAAAATGATCCGGTGATCTTGAATGATAGTACCGTCAAATCACAAGATATTTTAGCCAAGGTATATGATCCTTGTCAAATGCTGGAGGTAAAAGATATAGAAGAGATATTTCCAGGCGCAAATATAAAAATAACTACCCATGACATTGTGCCTGCAAATCCCCTTGGAGCAAGAAGATGCTTTTGGGATGCAAGCGGCGATGATATGAAATTTGTCCAGCTTACTATCTCTTCTGATGCTGAAACTAAAGTGATGGCAGTAGACAAGCAGTTTGAAAATAATAGAAAATTTACAGCAAATACCAAATCAATATCCGGTATTGGCGATGAGGCATATTATGGCGGAAGCGGTCTTAAAGCAGGTGCCGGGCTTCATGTATTGCTAAAAAGTAAAGGGGTATTGTTGGATATCCAAGTGGGGCTTGGTTTTGGAAATACTGATATGCAAAAACATATTGAGATCGAAAAATCTCTAGCCCATAAAGTAATCCAAAGATTATAATCTTTGGATGAAAAAAGATAATAAGAATAAATTCCTATATCTATATAATTTTATCTTTGGATAGGCGCTATTTTGCTGCCTTCTATTGCTATACTAGCCATTAATCCGGCTTCATCAAATACAAATGCAACAGCATCTCGCTCAAAGCTGACAGTGCTAAGATCTTTGCTGGCTCCCCATACGGCTACATTTAAACTGCCGTCTGCACCTATTGTCCAACCATTACTCTTCAAAAATGAATCTAAGGCTCTGTCGGAAACGAATGCAATGATCATAGAGCGTTTTTGCAATCCAAACTGCCATCCAAATGAACCTGTTGTAAGGCTATAGTATCCTTGGTTTGCTCCGTTGTAACGCAATACTCCTTCTCCATATTCTCCTCCAACAAAAAAACCGGCTTTGTAGATATTAGGAAATACTATATATCCTTTTACTTTGTTCAAAAAAGCTTCTCCGCCTTCAACATTTTTATAAAACTTTTGAACTGCAATATCGGCTTGAGCATTGATAATGGCAGCATCTTCAGCCATGGCAGATGAGTTAAACGTTATAAATAGCATGCTTAAAGCTATAAGAATTTTTTTCATGAGTGTCCTTTGATTTGTATGATAAATTATTTTACCTCGTAAAGGTGAATAAATAGTGAATAAAATAGATATTTTTGTATGATTATTCCGCCAAAAAGGCGAAAGTGAAATTAGATTTTACTTTGTACGAATGCGTCCATGGTATTTACTATTTCTTCTATAGTGCCTTCTCCGTCAATGACTTTGTGCAAGTCTTTTGCGCTGTAAAATTCTTGAATTTCTGGGAGCGGATCAGTATATACTTTCATACGATTATAAAATACTTCTACATTGTCATCGTCTCTGACGACTTCAGATTCTGCTGCACGGCCAAGTATACGAAGTTTGGCAGTTTCTTCGCTTACTCTTACTTCCATAACGCTCACAAGCTGTACGCTCTCTTCATTGGCTAGGTATTTGTCAAGTTCTATCATTTGTTCGGTGCTTCTAGGATAGCCATCGATAACGATCACATCAGTAGGAGCATTTTTGATAGCTTCAACAATAGTCTCAATAACTATAGCAATAGGTACCAAATTGCCTTTGCTTACATAACTGTCAATAGTTTTGCCTCTATCGCTGCCGCTGGCTATCTCTGCTCTGAACATGTCACCTGTAGAGTAGTGGGTGATATTTTCGTGTCTAGCTGCAATTTGCTGAGCATCTGTAGTTTTACCGCTTCCTGGTGCTCCAATGATCAAAAATAGTTTTTTCATGTCGTATTCCCTTTTTATTTATTTATTTTTCTTATGCGAATTGCAAGTTCATCAAGCTGTTTTTCATCCACTTCATTCGGAGCCTGTGTGAGCAAGCATTGGGCTCTTTGTGTTTTTGGGAATGCTATAACATCGCGGATACTAGTAGCTCCGGTCATAAGCATGATCAGTCTATCAAGACCCAAAGCAAATCCGCCGTGCGGAGGAGCACCAAACTTTAGAGCATCAAGCAAGAAGCCAAATTTTTCATTTGCTTCTTCTTCTTGGATGCCAAGTATGTTAAAGATTTGCTGTTGGATATCTTCTTTGTGAATACGTATAGATCCACCGCCGATCTCGTATCCATTTAATACTATATCATAGGCTATAGATTCAAGATCTTCTACATCATCATATCCGATTTTGCCGTCTTTATCAAGTTTAGGCATAGTGAATGGATGGTGCAAAGCTTTTGTGTGGCCTTCTTCAACCTCAAACATAGGGAAATCAACAACCCACAAAAATTCAAATACACCTTCAGGTATGATATTCATCTCATTGGCCAAGAATATCCTAAATCTACCCATATAATCCCATACTAGCTTCTTCTCTCCGGCTCCGAAAAATACTACATCGCCTAGTGCAAGACCACATCTCTCTATGATAGCGTTAAGATCATCGTCTGTAAAGAATTTAGCCAAAGGTCCTTTGAGGCCGTCTTCTTTCATTTGGAAATAACCAAGCCCCCCGGCACCAAATTGGCGTACAAAATCTTCAAAACCTTTCATTTGGCGTTTTGAGAATATATTGTCTCCATTTGGAACTTTTAGTGCTTTAATTCTATTTTTCTTGGTATCTTTTGCTATATTTGCAAAGATCTCATTATCACATCTGGCAAAGATATCTATCATATCTGCCATTTCAAGCCCATAGCGTAGATCAGGTTTATCTGAGCCGTATTTTTCCATAGCTTCACTGTAGCTGATTCTTTTAAATGTTGCAGGAACATCGAAACCGCATTGGGTAAAAATATTATGTATTAAATTTTCTGCGATGCTTATAACATCTTCTTGGTTGCAGAAGCTCATCTCAACGTCTATTTGTGTGAATTCAGGTTGACGGTCTGCTCTAAGGTCTTCGTCACGAAAACATTTTGCTATTTGGAAATATCTATCAAATCCTGCCACCATAAGCAGTTGTTTGAATAATTGAGGGGATTGCGGAAGAGCATAAAACTCTCCATTATGTACACGGCTAGGCACTAGATAATCTCTAGCGCCTTCTGGAGTTGATTTGGTAAGTATAGGAGTCTCCACTTCCATAAATCCAAGAGAATCGAGTGTGTTTCTAGCTGCAATTGTAGCCTTGCTGCGAAGCTTGAATGTGTGGTGTGATTTTGGAGTTCTTAGATCAAGATAGCGATATTTAAGCCTGATCTCTTCATTTACCTTGGTGTCTCCAAGCTCAAAAGGCATAGCCAAAGAGCGGTTCTCTATAATAATGTTAGTGGCTACTATTTCAACTTTCCCTGTTTTGAGATTTGGATTTTCAAGCCCTTCGCCTCTGGCTCTAACGACTCCTGTCACGATAAGAACGAATTGATCTCTCACTTCTTCAGCAATTTTGTGAGCAGCTATGTTGTCTGCCGGATCGCAAACAATTTGCACTACTTCGTCATTATCCCTAAGATCAATGAATATTACTCCGCCATGATCTCTTCTGCTGGCTACCCAACCGGCTAGAGTGACGCTTTGTCCTATATGTTCGGTGCCAATTGTGGCACAATAATGTGTTCTCACACGCAATCCTTAACGCAATATTTTGGAGGCGATTATATCTAAAGTTTTATTAAGGTTACGATTTTTAGAGTGTTTATATATTTTGTTTTTTTCAACAAAGATAATCTAATTTTTACGGTTTATTTAATGGCAGATATTATAATGAATAGACAAGCTAGCCGCAAATGGATTATAATGTATTAATATGACATAATGAAATAAAATAACTACTTTAATTCCTTTTATGGTATTCTATCATTATTGGCATGCCAAGCAAATACCTCAATTTTTGAGAGCATTTAGCGTAATGAGATTTGAATGAAAAAGCCAAAGGATTACTTATGTGTAATTTTAGACTAACAATACAACAATAGGAAATATGTATAAATGCCACAACTTTTAGAAACTATAAAGACTGTCGGTTTTACTATTAAGCCAGATGATCCGGAGATGAAACCGGTCTTTGATTCTATAAAATTATTATTTGAACGTAGGGGTATAAAAGTATTACTTTCAGAGAATTCTGCTGAGATGATAGGCCAAGCCGGAGTACCGTTTGATACCATGTGCAAAGAAGCTGATTGCCTGGTCTCTTTGGGCGGTGACGGTACATTACTGTCGTTGGTGCGAAGAAGTTATAAATACAAAAAACCTGTTTTTGGCATAAATGCAGGCAATTTGGGATTCTTAGCAGATGTGAGCTTGGATAGTGTAGATGAATTTCTTGATGATCTGTTTGCCGGACAATATAGTATCGATGAAAGGATGATGATAGAAGGATATATTCAAACTTCCAGCGGAAAAAGTACCAATTTTTTTGCATTTAATGATGTCGTGCTGACTCGTCCTACTATATCAAAAATGATCAAGATAAATGCTTCAATTGACGGTAATTGGTTCAATACATATAGAGGTGACGGCCTTATAGTTTCTACACCAACAGGCTCTACAGCGTACAATCTAGCTGTGGGGGGACCTGTCATGTATCCTTTGACCCAAGCATTTATCATGACTCCTATATCGGCTCATTCTCTTACGCAGAGACCATTGATAGTGCCGGTAGATTTTACAATAGAGCTTAGTTCGCCTGATGAGAAGGTCATAGCTCTTATAGACGGACAGGATGATTATGAGATGCAAGCAGGGGATATACTCGTCATAAAAGGCGCAAAAAGAGGTGCCAAGATACTCCATAGCCTGCACAGAAATTATTTTGGAGTACTTAGAGAAAAGCTTCATTGGGGTGACAAACTGTAATGATAGAAAAATTATTACTAAAAGAGCTTGTATCTTTTGAAAATATATCGTTGGATTTTAGTGATGGGTTAGTGGTCTTTACCGGTCCTAGCGGAGCAGGGAAATCTGTGCTTATGGGAGCATTGCTCTCAAATTTTGGATACAGTATGCCAAGCTATGCTTCATTATGCGAGGTATCATTATGTAAGCCGCGCGATATGGAAAATGAACTTTATATGCTTGATGATGAGCTTGTGATAAAATCACTAAAAAAAGACAAAGTACGTCACTATCTAAATGATCAGAATATTCCAAAAAAATCACTAGAAGAAATTTTTTCACCATATGTGCGATACCTAAGTGTCCGAGACAAGGGCGGATTGGATAGCAAAACACTGCTTAATGTGATTGATAATTCTATATATTCAAGAGATGATAAATACAAAGATAAATTGACGCTTTTTAAAGAGAAATATTATGAGCTTAAAAAAGCACAAAAAGAGCTTGAAGAGATAAGAGCAAAAGAAGCAAAGATCGCCGATTTGATAGAAATGGCAACATTCGAGATCCAAAAAATTGATACGATAGACCCAAAAATAGGGGAGGATGAAGAGTTGCTGGAAGTAAAACAGCAGCTTTCCCGTATAGACAAGCTCAAAGATACATTAAATAGTATGCAGGGCATCTTTGAGTTTGAACATAAAGTATTTGAGCTTTATCGCCTTGCCAATAAGGATAGCTCGCTGTTTAGTGATGCTATCAATCAGCTTAGAATAGATGCACAAGAGATAACAACACTTAGCAGTGAACTTGAAGAGATGGATGTAGAATCGGTACTTAATCGCATAGAAGCTCTTTCGTCTTTGAAAAATCGTTACGGTTCCATAGAAGAGGCAATTGCTTACAGGGATAGAAAAACAGCAGAGCTGCAAGGATATAAGCACATAGAAGAAGATAAAAGCGAGTTAGAGTATTTTATATCAGAGCAATCAAAAGTTTTAGATGATATATCCAAAGAGATCTCTATTGCTAGAATGGATGAAATAGAAGCACTTAAAAGCCGTATTGATCCATTGCTCGAACAGCTAAAACTGCCCAATGTTGATCTTAAAATAAGCCCGGTCGAGATGACGGAATCAGGCGTAGATGATATAACCATCAGTCTTGGCAATTCTAAAATTTCTACATTAAGCGGAGGGGAATTTAATCGTCTTCGCTTGGCATTATTGGTTGCAAGTACCAGTCATACCTCAAAACAACAAGGCGTAGTGATACTAGATGAGATAGATGCCAACGTGAGCGGAGATGAATCCATAGCAATTGCAGATATGCTTGTCGAGCTTGCAAGTGTTTATCAAGTTTTTGCCATATCTCATCAGCCTCATCTTGCCTCAAAAGCAAATCAGCATATTTTGGTAACAAAAGATAATAAAAAAAGTCAAGCGGTTATATTGGATAATGAGGGGAGAGTAGAGGAGATAGCACGTATTGTTGGCGGTGAACAAAAGAGTAGTGAAGCACTGAAATTTGCCCGGGCATTGTTATGTTAGAAACATATGCTTATCACATGTCATGAAAATTATGCTATAATGCTGCATTCTACTTTTGTATATATTGTAGAAATGATATTATAAATTACCAAGGATTTACCTTAATGAATACAAATGACGCGGATTGTAGGCGCTTAGCCACTACATATCTCAACGAGTGTCGCGCATGACACTATTACTTACTTACCTCTTTTTGGCACTTTTTGTCTCTTTTGTCTGCTCTATATTAGAAGCAGTACTACTTTCAAGCACAAATTCATACATAGAAACATTATCTAAAGAAACATATGGAGATAGTGTCGACAAGATCAAAGATTTAAAAGCCAATATTGACAGACCTATTTCGTCTATCTTGACCCTTAATACATTTGCACACACCATGGGAGCTGCAGGCGTTGGAGCTCAGGCACAGATACTTTTCGGTGAAGAATGGCAAGCTTTGATAGCTTTTGCTCTTACTCTTCTTATATTGTATACTTCTGAGATCATTCCAAAAACAATAGGTGCACTGTATTGGAAAAAACTGCTTGTTCCGGCTGCCCACTTGATACATTTTCTAACAAAGATATCGTATCCGTTTGTATGGTTTTCAATGCTTATTACAAATTTTATCTCCAAAAATAAAAAGAAAGATATAGATTTTTCAAGAGATGAGATCATGGCCGTCGTTGCTATGGGGGAAAAAGAAGGTTCGATACGACAAAAAGAGAGTCATTTGATAGAAAATCTACTCAAATTGAAAAATATTAAGGCAAAAGATATTATGACTCCTAGAAGTGTAGTTGTGGCTTTCCCGATGAACACGACAGTAGAGGAAGCCATCGAGGATGACCGTATGTATATACATTCTCGTATTCCTATCTACGATGAAACTATAGATAATATAGTAGGAATAGTTCTTAATCAATCTATACTTGAAGAGAGTGTAGAAGAGAGAGATAATACAATGTTAAAAGATATATCCATCGAAGCCAATCTTGTTTCTGAAAACATTCCTGTTTTTATGCTTATGGATATGTTTATTAAAAGAAAAACACATCTATTTATAGTCCAAGACAGCTATGGACAAACCGAGGGTGTTGTGACACTTGAAGATGTCTTGGAAGTTATTTTGGGGGTTGAGATAGTTGATGAGATGGATGAAGTAGAAGATATGCAGCTTTTGGCAAAAAATAAAAGCAAAATGCAAAAAGACAAACTTCTAT
>Ga0302250_1001354_pt1 | contig 18669 bp, 21 predicted proteins | sample AAG_RA_Asp_MG_FD_193536 | JGI IMG/M metagenome (GOLD analysis project Ga0302250, IMG submission 193536) | Enriched activated sludge microbial communities from anaerobic digester in WTTP, New Holstein, Wisconsin, United States - AAG_RA_Asp | ecosystem: Engineered > Bioreactor > Anaerobic >... | reverse complement strand
GTAGTCGCACTTCCCGCAATTGTGCGGGCCGCGTTTCTGCCCGCCGCCAAGGGGGTCGCAGGTCATATGGACTGGCGCATTCTTCAGCAACATCAGAACACTCCAGAGGTAGGGCGGCCGGAATGCCCCGCGTTTCCAGTAGTATTCCAGTTCCGTGTTCCGCTGGACCGTGCAGGGATTCATAGAGACGAGATCGGCATACGGAAGGATATCCCGAATGGTCGTCTCCATGTCCTTTATTGCTTCCCCTTCCGTCAGGAAGAGCGGTTTGAAGAGAAGGTATGCTTTAACCCCGGCACCGGCAGAACGGGCCACTGAAGAGGCGCTCGTAAAGTCAGAGAAGGAAAAGCCCTTGTTGATGCATTTTTCCCGGATGAAATCATTGCTCGTCTCAAGGCCGATGGCGCAGTAGAGCGGCGTCTTCCAGCTCCCATCATCAAGACCTTCAATGAATGAGACCAGCGTTTCCCGGCTGACATATTCAGGGCGTGTCTCCGCAATGAGCAGTTTTCCCCGGAACGCAGTGGCAACATCGGCAAGAAATGCCGGGGGAACCTCCACGGGATCGAAAAAGCTGCCGGAAGTGAAGATCTTCACCATCCGGTACTCTTCCGGCTTGTTCTCCCGGATCACCCATGCCAGCTGGGCGCGGAGGCGGGAGAGCAGCTCGGCGCAGTCGGTTTTCCCATATCGCTCGTGCCGGTAACTGCACATCCGGCACTTCGACCAGCTGCAGCCTCCGCTTTTGAAGATGATAGTGAGGCAGTCCAGTTGTTCACTGTCATACCTCTCTTTCCCCCGCCAGGATGCGAGGGGTTTTTCCGGTGTTTCCACGTTCATTTCTATCCTATCTGTTGGTCTGGCGGGATGAAATACACTCTGCTGGGAATCCCCGTAGCCAGTTTCCTGTTGTGAAAAAGAATGGGAAAGCAATAGGCCATTTGGAATCCGAAAATAGAATTATCTTGGTTTTTCCGCGAATTTGGCATCAGGAGAATGCTATTATAGCCGGGAGGCTTACCATTGATCGAAACACCCTCCCGGAAGCACGCTTTCGCTCAGGGAGGTGAAATTCCGGGATCAACGGGAGTATCGAATGAAAAAGGCTGTACTACTGATTATGGGACTTCTGTTGTTGTCAGCCCCCGTACTGGCGTACCAGATCAACATCGAAGCACCGGATTCCGTATCAGTAGGTAAACCTCTTATCGTGACCGGCACAACAACGTTTGGGACCGGGACTCCTATTGATGTAGTTCTGTATTACCAGCTGACGACTACCACGGAAGTGCAGCGCAAGATCGCCTATGTCCTTTCCGATAAGAGTTTCCGGACGGTTTTTGACACCACCGGCCTGAAGACCGGGACCTACAAGGTCGAGGTCCCGTCAACGGCAAACAGTGACGATGTCACCATACGCATGGTCACGATCTATGACCGGTCAGCCGACATCCATCTCGACACCCCCTTAACCCAGGAATTCTCCGGCAAGATTTATCTTTCCGGGGACATCCGGGGACTGGAGAATGCCGGCATCCAGGTCGAGGTCATCGATCCCTCGGGAGCCGTGGTGTTCGGGCCGCAGTACGTCCATACGGACAATAATGCCCATTTCGCGTTCGAAGTGACGGTTCCCGCCCCGGGCTCCTATGAGGTGAGTTTCACGGATGCACGCGGGTATGTCGGTTCACGCACCATCACCACTACGACGTCCGGAAGCGGCGTCATCGCCACGCCCGTGCAGACTGTTGTGACAGCGGGTGGCACCTCAGGGATTGTGTCGGCCCAGGCCCGATCCTCGCGGGGATCGCCGGCCTATTTTATTGTCCGGGCCGGAAGCGGCCCCGTTGCCCTGTATACCTCGAAAACCCTTGACTGGGTTGTCGAGTACAGCGATGACAGCGGGATCCTCCACATGGTGAACGGGCAGGGGGACCAGAACCCGGAACGCGTCGAAATCCTCGGGAACGGCCAGACCTTTTATTTCAAGATCTACCCGTACCAGTACTCCGTAACGGATGACGTTTTCCTCTTCGGTGAGAACGTTGGATCGATTGACGTGAGCCGCACGATCCCGGCACCGTTCCGGTCATTCGGGGACATGTCTGCCTCGGAGACGCAACGGGCGTCCCTGCTCCCCCTGCTCGGGGCAGCAGCGCTTGCAGCGGTCGCCCTCTTCCGGAACCGTCCCCGCGACTGACCGGCCGGCACCCGGGCATTCCCCCGGATCACCGTATCTCCGCCATTTTAAAGAAGCCTTTTTTATATCCCGGAACCAACATATGGAGCACTGCCGGGGTAGTCTAGTCCGGGAAGGCGGTAGCCTTGAAAGCTACTGGTGCCCTGCACCTCAAGAGTTCAAATCTCTTCCCCGGCGTTGTCTGTTTTCCCCATGGGGTTGTTTCCCGCTCGCGGTGTATGCCCATTCCCGTTTCAGTGTTTTTATGTAATGGGAACACCCACAGTACTTCTCAGATACCAGAGAGGATCATCGATGTGCGTTGCAATTCCCGCGGAAGTCCTTGAGATCAGGGACGGAAATATCGGACTTGTAGATTATGGGGAACTCAAGCAGGAGGTACGGCTCGATCTCGTGGATGTCAAGGTCGGAGAGTTCGTGCTCGTCCATGTCGGTTTTGCCATCCAGCGCCTCTCCCGCGAAGAGGGTCTTGAGACCCGGGCGCTCTTCAAGGACGTTTTTTCCGCGATGGAGAACTGATGCACGAGTACTCCATCGCCTATGACCTGTACGCCACCGCCCGTACGGCAGCGCTCGGGCACAAGGCGACAAAGGTCATGAAAATAAACGTCGAAGTCGGTAAAATGGCGATGGTGAACCCGGAGCAGGTTGTCTACCTGTTTGACACCATCAAGGAGGACGACCCCCTGTTCCATGAGGCCGTGCTGGACTGTAAGGAGACCGAGCCGCAGACACGGTGCCCGTGCGGGTACGAAGGCACCGAGGTTTATGTCTGCCCGAAGTGCGGGGCGCTGCCTGAGCTGGTAAAAGGTCGGGAGATCGTTGTGACCAATATCGAGATCGACGCAGAGGATGAACCATGAAAGTCAACATGATGCACGGGGCCGGGGGCGAAGTGATGGGCGAGCTTTTGCAGACGCTCACGAAATTTACGCACAACAATGCCGGCGGGATCGGCCTTGAGGCCCTTGACGACGGGGCCGTGATCCCGTTTGCCGGGGAAAACCTTGTCTTCACAACGGACTCGCACGTTGTACGCCCCATCTTCTTCCCCGGCGGGGACATCGGCAGGATTTCGGTCTGCGGGACCGTCAACGACCTTGCCATGATGGGGGGCAGGCCCATTGCGCTCTCCTGCGGTATGATCATAGAGGAAGGGTTCGAGACTGCGAACCTGGAGCGGATTGTCGCCTCCATGGACGAGGCCCTGGGCGAAGCAGGTGCAAGCATTGTCACTGGTGATACCAAGGTCGTCGAACGCGGGGCGCTGGACGGCATCGCGATCAACACGGCCGGTATCGGCATCGCCAAAAGGATTGTCCGGGACAATGGGCTCGTGCCCGGTGACGTGATCATCGTTTCCGGTACGCTTGGCGATCACGGCCTTGCCATCATGGCACACCGTGAGGGCTTTGATCTCGGCGAGCAGATCCACTCGGACGTTGCCCCGCTCTCGAAGATGATGGAGAAGGTCATGGAAGCCGGCACCATCCATGCGATGAAGGATCCGACCCGCGGCGGCTTTGCCAGCGCCATCAACGAGATGGCAAAAAAAGCCGGGGTCTGCGTCCGGATCCGCGAGGATCAGGTCCCGATACGGAAGAGCGTGAAGAGTGCTGCGGCCATGCTCGGTATCGACCCGCTTGAAGTGGCAAACGAGGGTAAGGTCGTCATGGGCGTTCCGGCCATGGATGCCGATGCCATCCTTGCTGCACTCCGGTCGCACAAGTACGGGAAGGACGCGACCGTTATCGGTACGGTCACCACAGGCGCTCACGTAATCATGGAAACGGCAATCGGCGGCGAACGGTTCATCGAACCCCCGATGGGCGACCCGGTGCCCCGGGTCTGCTGAAAGCGACAATTCCCGTCTCCTTTTTTTCGGCCCGGTATACGGTGGACTGTTAAGCCGTTAAAGGACTATTTCTTCTGCGGGGATATCCCGCTGCCATGACCCGGGATGGAACGGAAATGTTCGCGGGGCACCCGGATGACAAAACGCGCCCCTTTTCCCGGAGTCCCGTTCTCGGTGATGACAAGGTTCGTGATGGCAAGAATCTCTCTTGACAGGAAGAGGCCGAATCCGGTGTTCTTGAAGAACTCACGCCGGAAGATCTTCTCCTTGTTTGCCTCGGGAATTCCCACACCATTGTCCTCGACAATGATGTCAAGTGAGTCTGCCCGCTCGACCGTTCGTACCGAGATCTCCGTCACGTGCTCGCCATGGCGGATCGAGTTCTCGATCAAGTTGTAGAACACCTTCTCAAGCAGCGGGTCTGCGTAGATCTCGACCGGGGGGATGTTGACGTTGACTAGGATCGCACGGGGATCGATGCTTGCGGTGGCAAGAGAGACGGTCTCCGCCACATTGTGCCAGAGTGGCGAGTGGACGCCAATGTTCTGGTAGTCGCGGGTGAAGAGGATCTGGTTCCGGATAGCGGTTGCTGCCTGCAGTTCGCGCTCGAAATATTTCTCCATGGACGGATCCTTGTTATCCGCCTTCGAGATCTCCAGGTAACCCATCAGTGCGGTCAGCTGGTTGAGGATATCGTGCCGGGTGACGTTGTTTAACAGGTTCAGCTTCTTGTTCGCCTGCGTCAGGGCTTCCTGAGCAAGCTTGTTGTCGGTTATGTCAACAACGGTACAGATGACCCCCGGGTCACCGGTCTCGGCCGCCGAGACCAGCGCCCACCGCATGCTGCCGTCCCAGGCCCGGAACTTTACCTCGATATCGCCGACCCTCCGGAGGTCCCGGACCTTTGTTATGAAACTCTCCCGCTCTTCCTTGTCAGGAATAAGGTCCGGCAGGGATTTGGCCATCAGGTCATCGCAATCGTACCGGATCATATTGGCGAACTTCCGGTTTGCATCCCGGATCTTGAACGTCCGCTTGTCGTAACTGAAAACCCCGGCCTGCGAGTTGTAATATGCTCCGCAGCTCTTCTCACCCTCTTTCCGATATACCTGGGAATACGTGGAGATGAGGACACCCAGCGAGACGAAGATGTAGAACCAGATCGTTGCAAGGGCGTAGAGCTTGAGGTCGGGAAGGCCGAGCGTGAAGACCAGAGCCACGTAGATCCAGCCGACGGCAACGGTACTGTAGATGGCGAGGTTCGGCCGGGCGAACGCGATCAGGATGATGGGGATGAGGTAGAAGTACGGGAATACATCATAGATGCCATGGGAGATCGAGAAGAACGTGATGACCATGGCGGCGAGAATGCTGGAGACGATGCAGACGTCAAAGAGCATCTGCCGCTTCCGGGTCAAAGGCCGCATTGTCATAGTTTTCCCTGGAACTACCCCGTCAGGGGCCGGACACTAATGACAAGTGGGGACACAAGATATATAATGATTCTCCGGAAAGCACCCAAAACAGGATTATTCAGGGCGGTTTTCGATAAATCTGCGTAAAATGTCGAGTGCAGCGAGCTCGCGCTTTCCCCCGCACTTACGGACGATCCCGGTGTGGTAATCGATGAGATCTTTCAGTTCCGGGTCGCGGTTCTTCACGTACCGCGTAGCATGCACAGTAGCGTCGATGATGCTGCCAAAGCCCCGGTTGACCGGGTGGATTATCGCGTTCTCAATGATCTCCCGCTGGGGCGTGAGCGAAACGATGAGCGTCCCGGCTGTTGTCCGGTCGACCGTTGCGGTGAAGGCTGCCCAGGCATCCGCTCCGGCAAGGCGCTGCATGGTCATACCGGCAACCGGTTCGCTGACAAACATGTCGCGGGGGAGGTCTTCGAAAGCCGTCCGAACATAGAGGACCGGATCGTGAATAAAATTGGCGACCAGCCATCTCTCCGTCCGCACATTTTCCGCAGTGTGGCTCCCCGAGAAGAGAACCATCGTGGCCTTCCCGTCCCGGTAGTGGATGCCCATCGGTGCGGCATTGAACCCCGTGGTGGCGATGACCTCGTTGATCCCGCCCTTTAAGAGTCCCATGACCAGCCCTCCCCCAGGGCGAGAAAGATTGCCGCGATGGTGATATCTGCAATGGAGCCCGGGTTGATGTTCCGCCGGATGCATTCCTCATCAAGGTCTTCGATGGAGCGTTTCCCGTCAAGCACATCGCGGGCAGCCATCATCGTCTCCCGCGCAACCTCCATTCCATGCTTCTTTGCAATGAACGTGTCCGGCTCCATGGCGAGCAGGGTGAGGAACGTACGGACAATGGAATCGCGTCCCGGCCCGTTCTCCTTTAAGAGGTCCGCACCCCTGCGGGAGAGCGGAAACCCGGTCACCCATTCCCGCGCAACCATGTCGTTTGCCGCGGAGTGCTGCATGATGTCGAGGAGGTTCATGTCGCGCTCGCGGATGAGGGTGAGCGTGTGGGGATCGTTGACATCGAGATCGTCAGTTGCGTTCATCTTGACGGCCGTCATTGCGAACGCCTTGTAGAAGGCTACTGCATCGGAGGACTCAGTATTTGCGATCGCAGCCATCGCCCCTTCAATCGTTTTACCGTAGACCAGCGGGATGAGGAGGATGAATGCCCCAAAATGCGTGTTGCCCCCGGCATGGCAGTTGGTGTCGCGGACCGCGTGCTTGATGATCTCACCCAGCCTGCCCTTCCCGAGTTCGGCCTCCTCCAGTGCCGGGCGGGCAAAGATGGTGGAAGCAAGGAAATGCTCGAGCCGCGTCTCGGGATAATCGTGACACCGGTCAACGTTCCCCGGCTTCGGGAAGGCCGTGACCTCGAGCATCATTGCCAGTTGGGCCCGTTCAACTGCGCTTAACCGGAGGCACGTCATGAAACACCTGCGCCATTATCGTATCAGAGAGCTCGCGTTTCAGCCGCATATACTCTTTCTTTGCGATCCCGGCCTGTTTTAAGGTCATATCCCGGAACATGCAGGGCGATGAGGTCTTGCAGCACCAGGCAAGGCTGCCAAAACAGGTCTGGCGGCCGGTGTCGAGTGGCGTATCTGCAACGCCGCCCAGCTTCATTTTAACAAAGTCATCATGAGAGATGCCGGTCCGCGAGAGCATCGGTATAAGCGGACACTCCTTGACCGGCATGCAGCAGAAGGTGAGCGACCGGATGTCGCCTCCCCGGCAGAGCTGCTTGGGGGCATTGTACCACCCCTCCTCGTCAGCATACCGCGTGATCGCGGCATCCAGCCCGGCAAGCGTCCGCTCATCGGATTTCCGCGCAACCGAGACCATGTCTGCACCGTGCGAGAGCATGTCCTTCATCCGCTCGAACGTGGTGATGCCATTGTTGGCGATGATCATGAGGGGGCAGCTGTTCCGGATCTGGCGAAGCTTCGCAGTGCCAAAATCCATCAGGTCAATATGCAGGATGTCGGCGCCGGCTTCCCAGAGCTGCTCTGCGAGCGCCCGGTCGTCTCCGGCAACACCGGCGCGGATCTTGACCGAGACCGTGACTCCTTCGTTTTTCAGTGCCCTCACTGCTGCAACAAGTTTTCCCGTGTTCTTCAGGTAAAATTCCCCGCAGCCCGCAGCGACCACTGCCGGCTGCCGGCAGTGGGCATCGATCTCGTAGACAACCTTGTCGCCAAGGGCCTGCGCCACACGGGAGAATGATTCCGGCGAGCTCCCGCGGAGGTTGATCCCGAGGACGACATCCCTTCTCTCCATCTTTGCGGCCTGCATTTTCAGTTCAGCAATGGGATCTTCAGTGATGAACTCCTTTCGCCCGTCTTCAGCGGCAACAACCTTCGCCGCTTCCATCGTGGGCGCATCGATCGAGTAGCCCCCGATGAACCCGAGGCCGATGTGGTCTTTCCGTGCAAGGAGGTAATCGGCATCGACAATCCCGGCCATGGACGCCACCGCAACCGGCGTCCTGACCACGCGGTCATTGATCAAAAGGCCGAAACGGTCGAATGCATCCATCATAAGTTCATATTCGTTGCATATACCGGAAGAAAGAGGTTTGGGTTGCCAAGTGGTCGAAGATTTCCGTGGAAATCCTCTCCTTCTCGACCTTCCTTTGAAGGACTCGGATTCATCAGACCTGAAGCAGGAGAAGACCATCAGGTCTTCGACCGAAAGTAAAGTGTTCTTCGAGTTGCTGAAGGTCATCAGACCTGAAGCAGGAGAAGAACCCTTCAGGGTTCTTCGAGTTGCCGAACCCCGAAGGGATGAGAAAAAAGGAAACTACATAGGCGCACTTCAATCCATGCCCGGCTCTCTCATCACATCCTCTCCAGCACGTACCCCTCCTTGCACTTTGCCAGTGCTATCCCCGAACGGGCGTCGTCGATCGTGATCCCCTTGTTCTCTTTGAAATGCGCAACAACGGTGGCCCATGGGATCAGGAATGCTTCGCTTGGCTTTCCCGGCCCCTGCCGGAACTCGACCGCAAGAAATCCGATCCGGCCGGTCTTTGCAAGGAAGTCCGAGATCGCATCGACCTGGTGCACATTCTTCTTATCGGCATGAAAGTGCTGCGAAAAGTAGAGTTTCTTGTCAATGATCGACTTGCACTCGATTGAGAGGTAATAGGAAGGATTGAGCGAGTCAACCAGCACATCGACGTACTGGCTCGTGAACTTGTGCTGCTTGAGGCGGTACGCAAATCCCTGGATGTGGTGCGTTTTAAAAAAACGGTTCAGGCAGTGGACGATCTCCCGCTCGAAATCACTCATTTATTACCGGTGCGATGGCCAGAGAATAAAACCATTGGGTGGGCAGGCCGAAAGTGATTGCGGACGACCGGGTCTGCCTCCTCCCCCTCTCCCGATTCAAATACGAAAGTTATTACGATTACAGGTAGATTTTCATACGTAGTATTTTCTTATGCTGGTTTTTTGGCATACGGAAAGACGTTAATCCGGGCGAACGGGCACAGTCCGAGCTTGGATCCAGTGGAGATACCCCCATGAGCAAGAAGGGAATGTTACTTGTCGGGCACGGGAGCACGATGCCCTACAACCAGGAACTTGTTGAGAAGACCGCGGCCATGATACAGGCGAAGAACAATGACTTCATCGTCAAGTGTGGCTTCATGAACATAAACAAGCCAACCATCAGGGAGTCGATGGATGCATTCAGAAAAGAGCAGATCGACGCTCTGGTTGTCGTCCCCCTCTTCCTTGCAAAGGGCGTCCACATCGAAAAGGATATTCCCGGAGAGATCGGCCTGCCCGAGGGTGTCAAGAAGGGTGCGTTCCAGCTGAACGGGAAGAGCATCCCGCTCGTGTACGCCAATCCCATCGGCAGCGACCCGCTGCTTGCCGATCTCATGGTGAAGAACGCGAACAAGGCCCTCACCCTCTGATCCTTTTTTGTATGAATATCCTGGTGCTGGACTCGATCCACGGCGGGCAACCGATCGCCGCTGCGTTCGTCTCCCGCGGCGACCAGGTTGATCTTGTTGATGTATACCGTGGGACCGGCCCGGTCAGCGTTGAAGTGGCCCGCTCCAGGAAATACGATCTCATCGTTGCGCCCGTACACCTGGACCCCGACCATCCCCTGATTAGGACGGCAAAGGCCCCCGTCATCACCCATCACGAGGCAATCCGGCAGCTGCTGGGCAGTTATGTCCCCGGGATCATGGTAGAGATAACCGGTGCCCGGGGCAAGACCACCACAGCACATGCACTTGCCTCGCTCCTGCCAGGCCCCGGCATCCTGCACACCTCATCGGGGACTTTCCGGTATCCCGAAAAAGAATTCATCTCCCGCTCCAGCATCACGCCCGGCTCGGTACTGGAAGCAGTCCGGCTCGCGAAGGAGACCGGTGGCTGGCTGATAGCCGAGGAGTCGCTTGGCCTCACCTGCGCCGGCACGCTTGGCATCATCACCTCCGCTGGCGATTTCCGGTTCGCAGCCGGGAAAAAGTCGGCTCTTTCGGCAAAACTTGCATCAGCCCGGTCCTGCAAAAACCTCCTGCTTGCGGAAGGGATTACGGAGAACCCGGTGAACAACGTCATGCACCTGGAAAACACTGCCTCGTGCACCGGAACGGAATGCACAATCTCGCTCGGCATCACAACCCGCCGGTTCATCAATCCCCTCATTGCCCTGCCGGCGTACCGCGACTCGCTTGCTCTTGCCGCCACGGCCGCGGTGATGCTTGGGATCGACCCGTCTCCCCTCTCCGGGTTCACGGCGCTCACCGGCCGAATGGAGGCCCGGTACGTGGGGGGCATTCTTGTTGTGGACAATGCCAACAGCGGTACGAATTTCCGAACGACCATTGATGCGGCCCAGTATGCCAGGAATGTTGCCGGCAGAAACGAGATCACGCTCGTCATCGGCCAGCAGGAAGGCGACGGGGCGGTCTGCGAAGGGTTTGCCTTCGACCAGATCCTTGCCGCAATGGAGGCGATCCGGCCCTCCAGCCTCATCTGGGTCGGGAGGTTTCCGGAGCCCGGGACGCCAGACCATGCCGCACTCATCCCGCTGGCCCCGGTACGGGCAGCCACATTTGAAGAAGGATATACCCTTGCACGACAAAAAACGGTACAGGGATCGATTGTCCTTGCCGTCAAGACCTGGAGATGAACAGCGCCCATGAAGTACATGCACCCCCGCCCGAGCTCGATCGTTGCCGCCCTTTACACTGCCCGCGACCTCAACGTAGACGTTGCCATCCTCCACGGCCCCTCCGGCTGCTCGTTCAAGCACGCCCGTCTCCTTGAAGAGGACGGGATGCGGACACTCACCACATCGCTTGCCGACAATGAGTTCATCTTCGGCGGACAGAAGCCGCTCGAAGATGTGCTCCGGTACGCGGAGGAGATGTTCCACCCCAAACGCATGGCTGTTATCGGGACCTGTGTTGCCATGATCATCGGCGAGGACCTCCAGTCAGCAATTGACGGCGCCGGTATCACGACGCCGACCATTGCCGTGGACATCCACGCGGGCTACCTGGAAAACATTGCCGGGGTCCTGTCAACGCTCGAAGCCGCTGCGGAGGCCGGCTGGATCACGCAGGAGGAGCTGGCCCGGCAGCGGCAGATGATGCGGGCGGCAAACGAGGTCGAGCGTCTCCGGGGCGCAGCATCCCAGTCGTACATCGAGGCATCGCGGGGCGATCTTAAGCACGTTGCAGCGCAGGAACTTCTCCGTCTTGCCCGGTCCGGTAAAAAGGGTGTCGCGATCCTGAACGCAAAGAAGGAGACCGCATACATGTTCGTGGACGCGCTCATCGCGCTTCACGACAAGTGTCCGGACGCGGACATAACCTATATCGCGAACCTTGAACAGCGGGGGCTTCCGAAGACGCGCGGAGATGCAGAGCGGATCGCAACAGAACTGGCGGAACGGGGCGTGAACGCGGAGCTCATCGGTGCGCTGGACGAGTACGGGGCAAACGGGAACCGGCTCGGTAGGCGGATCCGCGAGATCAGACCGGACTTCGCGCTGATCACCGGCGTCCCCCATGCCATCCCGCCGGAGTACACGAAAGGCGTCGAGTGCTTCTCGATCACGAACGGCCCGCGGCAGGTAGTCCCCCTCCGGGCCATCGGCCACCAGCATGTGATGGTGGAGATTGACCTCCACCCCAAGACACTCGGCGTACGCTCGATTGTCGAGAGCGAGTTCGGGGCGGTCCTCCGGAGCCTCCCATGAATGCGGTCCTGATCACCGGCGACCGCTCGGGCAGCGGCAAGACCAGCATCACGCTCGCGCTCGCGGCCCTTCTTTCGAAAACGGACAAGGTACAGACCTTCAAGGTGGGGATGGACTACATCGACCCGTCCTATCTTGCGGCAGTCTCGCACCGGCCCTGCCGGAACCTGGACACGTTCACCCTCAACGGGGCGCAGGTGCAGGACATCTTCCGGTTCGGGTGCCGGGGCGCTGACATTGCACTCGTAGAAGGTGTGAGAGGATTATATGAGGGGGCCGAGGCGCTGGGCGACACCGGCAGCACGGCCGCGATCGCAAAAGAGCTCGACCTTCCGGTCGTGCTTGTAGTCTCGGCCCAGAGCATCACGCGGAGCGCAGCTGCGATCGTCAAAGGCTTCCAGTCTTTTGACCCGAAGATCCGGATTGCGGGTGTCATCCTCAACAATATCAAGGGCGGGTCGCACAAGGCCAAGGCCGTGACCGCGATCGAGCACTACTGCGGCGTCCCGGTCCTCGGGGCCATCCCCCGGATGGAAGAGATGCAGCTTGCCATGCGCCACCTCGGGCTCGTGCCCTACCGCGAGGGAGCGGGCCGGGGAGACTTCGATGCCCGGATCGAGACCATCACGAAGATGATCGGCCAGTATGTTGACCTGGACAAACTCCGGTCCCTGATGAAAGAGATCCCGGACAATCCTGCCCCAACACTCTTTGACGCGGTCCCGGCACCGGACGTGAAGATCGGCGTTGCATTCGACGAGGCGTTCAACTTCTATTACGCGGACCTCTTCGACATTCTCAAAACCTGCGGTGCGGAGACGGTGCCGTTCAGCCCGGTCCACGACCGGCTCCCGGAAGCAGACGGCTACATCATTGGCGGCGGTTATCCCGAGCTCTTCACAAAGGAACTCGAAGCCAACGACCGTATGCGGGAGGCGGTGCGGGAGGTATCGCGCAACGGCACGCCCGTTTATGCGGAGTGCGGCGGTCTGATGTACCTTACGGAGCGGATGGTGCTGAAGAAGGGGTGGCAGGGCTCCAACCGTGATCAGTCCACCGCGATGTGCGGGGTATTCTCCGGGGAGACCCGGATGCCGGCCCGGCGGGTCGTAAGCTATGTGGAAGGGAAAAGTTCAGCGGACTCTCCCATGGGCAGTGCGGTGTTCCGGGGCCACGAATTCCATTATTCGGAAGTGGTGCTGGACAAGGCAACCCGCTATGCATATACGCTCTCGCGGGGCGTCGGCATCCGGGATAACTGTGACGGTGCGGTTGTGAAAAATACGCTGGGGAGCTACACGCACCTCCACCCGGTGGGGAGCGCAGGAATGTTCCGGCATTTCGTGGAGAAGTGCCGGCAGAAAATGTAAGCGTCTCTTTTTGGAAATTCACAGCAGGCAGGTTTGTTTCTGCGCCTGTTCATAGTCCATGACGTGGTCCACGAACGCGCTCATCTGGGACATGACCACCGGGTCGAGCCCTTTCTCAACGGAGAGAAAGATCCCGGAGACGTCCGAGAGCTGGAGCTTGTTGACCACGAAGTGGAGGAACTTCGATGCCGTTGCCGACGGGATGTGGATCAAAAGCATGCTCACCGAATCGAAGAGGATGCATTTTTTACCCTCCGGCATCTGCTTCAAGAGTTCAGTGATCGCGATGCCAAGGTCAGTGAGGTTGGACGGGTTGTTGACGTATTTCACCCGGGGGCTGGGCGGACACACGCCGCCGGAATACTGGGTGACGGCATCAATGACAAAGTAGGATTCCGGGCCGATGCCCTCTTTTGCATAGATCTTTGTCAGGACTTTGTAGGGCTTGTTCACGGTCACGATGAGTGGTGTGCACCCGCTTGCCAGGATCTTCTTCATGACCATCAGGTTCATGTCCTGGATCTGCTCCGGCTGTGCCACGAGGAGGCAGAGCATGCTTTCCTGCTGCTCCTGATCGGGGGACGGTCCTTCCACGGGAATTTCACTTCCTGAGGAGGAACTCCCGGAATTCCGGGGGAATTTCAGCAGACTTGCCCTTAAGAGCCTTTGCCTGGAGTTCTTCCAGGTTTTTTACGATCTGTGCAAGGTTCTTTGCATGCAAGGCCAGCTGCATCCGGATGTCCTCGGCATCGTAATCACCACTCTCTGCCTTCTTTACGATATCCTGGAAGTCATTCTGCATCAGTTCGAGCGGCTTCTTTGCCCGCAGGATCGATTCCGAGAGGTAGGCAAGGAGCGCGGCCTGGCGCTCCTCGGCCTTTTTATGGGAGGTGATGTCCACATAACTCTCAACCAGGTACTCTTTTCCCCCGAAGTCTGCCTTTGCCACGGTCTTCAGCACCGGTACCCGTTCGCCTTTCGCATTGATGACTTCGCGTTCGATGTTCAGGATATTTTTATGGAGATCCGTGACGGGACACTCGCCGCACTTGGCCGGACAGACGAATCCCTGACAGCCTTTCCCCAGCATCTGGTCTTTTGTGAGTCCGGTGAGTGACTCCATGAGGGGGTTTGCATCAACGATCTCGTGGGCTGCCGGATCCACAATCAGGATCGCGGTCTGGATACGCTCGAATATCGTACGGAAGATGTCCTGAACTGAACCATCCGGTGTCCGGTCTGTCAGACCTGCCTTTTTGCCTGGCATAAAACCGTTATATCCTCCCGTTGTAGAATCCTCAATTCGTTATGGTGTGATACACCCGGATTCTATATCATTCTTGTGCCGTGCCAAGCAGAGCGGTGGTACAGTCTTAGGCCGGCAACTATCGTAGCCGGTCACTCGCTTCGCTCGTGAGCCGGTTACTAACGTGACCAGTCACTCGCTTCGCTCGTGAGATTAAAGAAAAAACTACAAAACCTCGTGCCACCCATACCCTGTCATGATCATTTATTATGATGGGAAATTCCTGCCGGAGGACAAGGCAAGCGTCTCCGTGTTCGACCACGGGTTCCTCTATGGCGATGGCTGCTTTGAAGGGATCCGGGCGTACAATGGCAGGATCTTCCGGCTGAAGGAACATATCGACCGGTTGTACGATTCAGCCAAGACCATCGACATCAAACCCCCGATGACAAAAGAGGAGATGACCGAGGCGATCTGCGAGGTGCTCCGGAGGAACAAGCTGGACAATGCCTACATCCGGCCGATCATCACCCGTGGCAAGGGGGATCTCGGCCTTGACCCGCGCAAGTGCCCGAAGCCTTCGGTCATCATCATTGCCGTGACCTGGGGTGCGATGTACGGCGACCTGTACGAGAAGGGCTTAAAGGCCGTGACCGTGTCGGTCCGGCGCAACCCGGCCGAGTGCATGCCCCCGAATGTCAAGAGCCTGAATTACCTGAATAACATCCTTGCCAAGATCGAGGCAAACTACAAGGGCGGGGACGAGGCGATCTTCTTTGACACGAACGGCTACATCTCTGAGGGCTCGGGTGACAACCTGTACATTGTCAAGAACGGCGAGATCATCACGCCTCCCACACTCAACAACCTCCGGGGCGTCACCCGCCTTGTCGTGCTCGAGATCGCAAAATCGCTGGGAATCACCGTCCGCGAGCAGAACCTCGGGTACTTCGATCTGTACACGGCCGACGAGCTGATCTGCTCGGGTACTGCTGCGGAAGTCGCCCCCATTGTCTGGGTTGACGGACGCACGATCGGGTCCGGTAAGCCCGGCCCGGTTTTCCGGCAGCTGGCAGCCGCATTCGGGCCCCTGACAAAAAAGGAAGGCTATCCCATCCACGGCAAGCCGAAGAAGCTTGCAGTGAAAGCAACAGGAAAGACCGCGGTGAAGAAAGCAGTGAAAAAGCCGGTGAAAGCAGCAGAAAAATTCAAGTCGAAGGCAAAGAAGCGATAATTTTTTCCGGTTTTTCATGTTTCGGGAGGATCATCCCGTTCATGGCGTGCCCTCCTCCATAACCTATTTATGACGTTGCGAGAAATTAAGTAGGACAATTTGCTGCTATAGTGTAGTCCGGCCAATCATGCGGGCCTTTCACGCCCGCGACTGGGGTTCGAATCCCCATAGCAGCATTCTAACACTGGGTTGCGTTCTAAATCGCAATCCGGCTTTTTTACGGATTTCAATACCGAAAAATATAATTATTTGCGATCTGATTATTTTCATCCGCAAGTAATTGCGTGGTGGTGAAGAAATGCAAAAACCAGAAAATTTTATGGGCCTGTCGACTGAGGAGATAAGGCCTTATTGGCCCACACTTTCAGAGAATGATCGGATGAAGTGGGCCGTATCTGCAGCGTTGAAAGAACTTATTCATACTGATCCAGAATTCCGTAAAACGATCAGCCATAAGATCGCCGAAGACATCTCAGGAAAGGCCACGGCATTTTAATTTCTCTTTTTTATCCTCTCTGGCTCTCCTTGTATACCGGCCAAGCCATAGCAAACCCCACGAACCCCATGCCGACCGAGATCATGTCCATGGGCCCAAGCCGGTACTCAAAAAACAATGCCATAATGATCAGATAAATGAGCCCCACCGTCATCAGTGCAAGACCGGCGGACAGAACAACTTTTCCAGCGTTTGTCATAATCCTCCATTCTCATGTGAAACTAAAATCACTTTCGCACGATTTCGGAGATATACGCGAATCTCAAGAAAAACAACCTCGTTACTTCGAGTATATTCGCGTTCTGTTGGCGGTTCTCATGGGGTGCAGGGTGAACGTATCCCGGCGATGAAAAGAAAGGGTTTGTAGGGTCACGAATCGGGACCTTCGCAGGATTGAAAATCTCGGAATTGTCCGGTAAACGGATCGAGTTTTCCCCGGGCCTTGATCATCTCTACTGCCTGCGCATCCCGCTCTCTGTTCTCCTCACGCAGGCGGGCAAGCATGGCGCCCTCTTCCGAGCTCTCGTTATGGCGCCGGTTGGCATCCCGGGTCCGCTGCTGTTCCTCTATCCACGGTGAGAGATCCTTCGATCTCTGCTTGGGAACCTGGAAGCGATCCGCCGGGGCGATATTGTTAAACTGACTCACGGGATCGTTCCCAGTACCGCATACTCCGGCGGTCTTACCACATTTTAGGAATACCAAAACATGATTTGGTACAACACGGCCACTTATGCGGCCCGCATTGTTGATCTGCGCATCAAAACCCGTGGATAAACCGAGACGGTTATCCTTTGCAAGCTCCGCTGCCTGGGGATCGGAGAGGACCGCATCAGCGATCATTTGGGAGCCGGTGACTCTGGTATTGTTCAATCTCCCGGCGATCCTCATCCCATGCGCTTTGGCCGTGCCAACGGGATCACGCGAAAGTGCGTCATGGTCCGGATGAACGGGCTTTAGTCCGGGAGGTACGAAAAGGATAGGAACCTCGTTCCACGCATCCGCTGTCGGTGCGAACGCATCCGCATGATAGAATACACGCCCGCCGGGTACGCGATTGGTATCCGGGAACGGTAACCACTGTGAAAAACCCTGTAGCACTACCTCGTGTTCGCTTTGGAAGGTGCCGGTATTGTTGATCGCGGTCATGCTTCCTTTCCTGGTGCTGTTGCTGCCGCTGCCGACGGGACGATGATGTTCCCGATAATATCCTTACGGGCTGCTTCAAATCTTTCATGCGCCCGTACTGACAGGACAATGATCCGCATTAATTGGGGATCGAAATCACTACCCGGAGCGGCACCGGGCCGGTCCGTGGAATAGTGATCATAGGCATTGAGGAAATTCCGGGCCGCCATCGCCTGATTATGCCGGGCCTTCAATCGCTGATCGAGGCTTTCCCCAGGGACATTGCCGATGGAGATCCCCGCGAACCGGGAGAGCCCTTTGAGCCGTTCTTCAATGTCGGTGAGGGTATTTCTTTTTGCATCCCGGCATTCCCGGTTAATGTTCGCCTGCGATTCGTTTACGATCACCGTCGGTAACCTTTCCACGATAGCCTGGAGAAGTTCGGTGATCTGTTCGGTGTTCTCAATCACTTTTGTGTCTTGAATCAATCTCATTTCGTTTCATCTCCTTGATAATTTTGAATGGGCTCCGCTGCGAAGGACCGCGCAGCATCATCACCCTGGTATTCAATCAGCTTTCCAGCACGGACGATGTAGTTCTTTGAACATGCCAAACACGTCCATATCCCATATCGGCACCGGAACCGGCCCCGCCCGCATCCCGGACACCGGAATTTATGCGATCCGTGTGAGACTACCCGAAAGACCGTCATTAATTCCTCCGGGCTCTTGCAGCCTGTTCATAATCCTCCAATGTCCACGGACCGGAGGATGGCGGACCCTGGTAGAAGTGGAATCCACCGGAGATCAGGATCGGCTCCCCGGATAGTTCGTTCCGTTCTTCTTCCGTCATACCGAAAGCCAACATGAGCGCATCGGCCCGGTCCGGGCTGGATATCCCCCGGCGCTTCATCTCATCTTTACTTTCGATCAAGAGCTGTCCTTTGGGGGTGAACTTGTACCGGATGGATGAGAGCTGAGATACCAGGACCTCATCGTCCGGGATGTCGATATCCCCCGTCTCAAAACGGCTCTTTAATTGCCACCACCATTCTGCCCGGGCGTTTGCGTACTGTTCCTTGTCAAAAGCAGCGCCGCCGGATTGCATCTCAATAACGGGGAACTCCTGTTCTTTCAGGGAGTCAAAAACACCGGCTCCAACGCCTACAGAATCGATCTTGGCGAGAGTTGCCCCGGTTTCTTTGAGGATATGGGCGACCCGGCCCGCCGTGCTCATGGTGTCGGACCCGGAAAGGGTAGTATGGACCGTGGCCTTTCCACCCTGCCGGAGAATGATCACCGTTTCGTCCGATCCGTACCGGGCAACATCAACACCCAACTGGATCGGCTTACCGGGTACCAATTTTCTCTCTATCGCAGCCTCGATCAGATGGAGCGGGATGAGCGTGTCCGATCCGGATAAGGGGAATTGTGC